>Ga0180221_1000100_pt1 | contig 143825 bp, 128 predicted proteins | sample eDN5th37CKraftMG_FD_151339 | JGI IMG/M metagenome (GOLD analysis project Ga0180221, IMG submission 151339) | Enriched Miracle-Growth compost microbial communities from Emeryville, California, USA - eDNA 5th pass 37_C Kraft MG (version 2) (version 2) ... | reverse complement strand
ATTCATTTTATTCAATTTATCAACAATCCCGCCATGGAATACACAATTTCTTATCTCTTGAGGCTTTAGTGGCGTACCGCCTGTGTTTAGTCTTTCAAAGATATGAAATGCCGCAGTTCCCGAATCCCTCGGCATCATTTGTCGTATATTAACTATCCTGAGTACCGCGCCCAGGAACTTTCTTCTGTCCTTCTCCTCAAGGTCAACAAATCTTTTTTTGGCAAATGGACTTTTTTCACTCAACCCGGTGAGCCGAAATACCTGCTTTCTGCCCTGAAGGCTTTCATCTCCAAAATACCCATCGATAAAATATACTAAAGATGTAATCCGTTGTTGTCCGTCAATTACGAGATTTTTGTTCTCATCATCAATATAGAAAAAAGCTTGCGGAACTGGAAGTCCAAGTAAAAATGATTCTATCAGAGCCGATGACTGCTTTATGGTCCAAACAAAATTTCTCTGAAAGTTTGGGATAGTTATATCTTTACTGTCCCACATATCCTTTAGAACTTGAATTGTTAAATCTGACGGATATGTCGCAATATCATAACGAATGTATGCATCTTCATCTTCGCTGCCCTCACCATCGACAGCCAAATCTTCTTCTATTTCTTGAATCGGAAATTGCGTCATACCCGCCCCCAAAAAACTGCCCCGATTTAGATGATCAATATATTCAGTCTTATAGCCGAAAAATCAACTATCCCCCATCTTCAGCGCCTGGATGAACGCCTCCTGGGGTATCTCCACCTTGCCGAACTGGCGCATCTTTTTCTTGCCTTCCTTCTGCTTTTCCAGAAGCTTGCGCTTGCGGGTGACGTCGCCGCCGTAGCACTTGGCGGTCACGTCCTTGCGCAGCGCCGAGATGGTCTCGCGGGCGATGATGCGGCCGCCGATGGCGGCCTGGATGGGGATCTTGAACATATGCTGCGGGATCAGCTCCTTCAGCTTCTCGCAGAGCACCCGGCCGCGCTTTTCCGCCGCCGAGCGGTGGACCAGCATGGAGAGCGCGTCGACCGGCTCGTCATTGACGAGGATCGACATCTTGACGAGGTCGCCCTCGCGATATTCCGACAGGGCGTAATCGAAGGAGGCGTAGCCCTTCGAGATCGATTTCAGCCGGTCATAGAAATCGAACACCACTTCGTTGAGCGGCAGATCGTAGGTGACCATGGCGCGCGGGCCGACATAGGAGAGGTCCACCTGGATGCCGCGGCGCTCCTGGCAGAGCTTCAGGATGGAGCCGAGATAATCGTCCGGCGTCATGATGGTGGCGCGGATCCACGGCTCCTCGATGGAGGCGATGCGGACCATGCCGGGCATGTCGGCGGGGTTGTGCAGTTCCTTCACCGTGCCGTCGGTCATGTTCATGCGGTAGACGACGGATGGGGCGGTGGCGATGAGATCGAGATTGAACTCGCGCTCCAGCCGCTCCTGAATGATTTCCAGATGCAGGAGGCCGAGGAAGCCGCAGCGGAAGCCGAAACCGAGCGCGGCGGAGGTTTCCATCTCGAAGGAGAACGAGGCATCGTTCAGGCGTAGCTTGCCCATGGCGGCGCGCAGATCCTCGAAATCCGCGGCGTCCACAGGGAAGAGACCGCAGAACACCACCGGCTGCGCCGGCTTGAAGCCCGGCAGCATTTCCTCCGCCGGGCGGCGGTCCTCGGTGATGGTGTCGCCGACGCGGGTGTCGGCCACTTCCTTGATGGAGGCCGTGATGAAACCCAGTTCGCCGGGGCCAAGCTCATCGACATTCACCATCTTCGGGGTGAAGACGCCGGTGCGCTCGACCGGGTATTTCGCGCCCGTGCCCATCATGCGGATGGTCTGGCCCTTCTTCAAGACGCCGTCGATGACGCGCACCAGCACGATGACGCCGAGATAGGCGTCATACCAGCTGTCGACCAGCATGGCCTTGAGCGGCGCGCTGCGGTCGCCCTCGCGCGGGGGCGGCAGCTTCTCGACGATGGCTTCCAGCACATTCTCGACGCCGAGGCCGGTCTTGGCCGAGATCATCACCGCCTCGGAGGCATCGATGCCGATCACTTCCTCGATCTGCTTCTTGACACGCTCGGGCTCGGCGGCCGGCAGATCGACCTTGTTGAGGACGACGACCAGCTCGTGATTGTTGTCGATCGCCTGATAGACATTGGCGAGCGTCTGCGCCTCGACGCCCTGGGAGGCATCGACCACCAGCAGCGAGCCCTCGCAGGCGGCGAGCGAGCGGGAGACCTCATAGGCGAAGTCGACATGGCCGGGGGTATCGATCAGGTTCAGCACATAGTCCTCGCCGTTCTTCGCCTTGTAATGCAGGCGGACGGTCTGGGCCTTGATGGTGATGCCGCGCTCGCGCTCGATATCCATCGAGTCGAGCACCTGATCCTTCATCTCGCGCGTATCCAGCCCGCCGGTCATCTGGATCAGGCGGTCGGCAAGAGTGGATTTCCCGTGGTCGATATGGGCGACGATGGAAAAATTGCGGATATGGTCCAATGGTGTGCTCATGCGCGCGATTTAGCAGGCGCGCGGCAAAAGGCAAAGAGGATGGAGCCGGAAAAGTTGCGGACTTTTCGGAGAAGGCGGCTCACTGATCGTCATCCTCGGGCTTGTCCCGAGGATCTACGGAAGAAACCGAGAAAGCACTGTCATTTATGACGAGCTTGCAGCCGTACTGCCATATGATTCACTGTCGGTAGATCCTCGGGACAAGCCCGAGGATGACGGCACCGGGGCGGAAACGCGCCGCGAATGCCCCCTGCATCATCATGCCTCTTTCCGCCCGCGCAAAAACCCATTACACCACCGGCAAAACATAAGTTCGCAGGAGATTGCCATGGCCGTCGAGAAAACGGGGATTCTCAACAAACCGAAGCTCGTCACCGTGTTCGGCGGGTCGGGCTTTGTCGGCCGCCATGTGGTGGCGGCGCTCGCCAAGCGCGGCTACCGGGTGCGCGTCGCGGTGCGCCGGCCGACGCTCGCCCCCTATCTGCAGCCGCTCGGCAATATGGGCCAGATCCAGACCGTGCAGGCCAATCTGCGCTATCGCTGGTCGATCGACCGGGCGGTGAAGGGCGCCGATCACGTGATCAACCTGGTCGGCATCCCCTATGAAAGCGGCGGCCAGCGCTTCGACGCGGTGCAGGCCTTCGGCGCCCGCGCCGTGGCGGAAGCCGCGCGGGCCGAGGGCATCCCCCTCACCCACATGTCGGCGATCGGCGCCGACCCGCAATCGGCCTCCGCCTATGCCCGCACCAAGGGCGAGGCGGAAAAGGCGGTGCACGAGGTGCTGAAGGAGGCGATCATCCTGCGCCCGTCGATCATCTTCGGGCCGGAGGATCATTTCTTCAACAAATTCGCCGATATGGCGCGCTTCTCGCCCTTCCTGCCGCTGATCGGCGGCGGCCACACGAAGTTCCAGCCGGTCTATGTCGGCGACGTGGCGGAAATCTTCGCGCGCGCGGTGGACGGCACGATCGAACGCGGCCGGGTTTATGAGCTGGGCGGGCCGGAGGTGATGAGCTTCCGCCGCTGCATGGAGGAGATGCTTGACGTGATCGACCGCAGGCGCACCTTCATCCCCATCCCCTGGTTCGCGGCGCGGATCATCGGCGCGGTCGCCGGCCTGCTGCCCAAGCCGGTCATCACCCGCGACCAGGTGACGCTCCTGCAGTCGGACAATGTGGTCTCGGACGAGGCGAAGAAGGAGGGCCGCACACTCGACGGTGTCGGCATCCGCCCGACGGCGACCGACGCGGTGCTGCCCACCTATCTCTGGCGCTTCCGCGAGCAGGGGCAGTTCACCCGGAAGGGGATGGCGTGAGGGCCGCCACGGCATAAACGACAAAAGGGGCCCGCAGCCCCTTGGGCATTCCATTTTTAGATGAAAAACGCCGGCGGGACAGCGCCCCCCTCTGGCTTGCCAGCCATCTCCCCCGCAAGGGGGGAGATTACGCCGTCATGAGCATTCGGCACCAATCGCGAATGTCGCAGGACGAGGGGCGAGTTCCATGTCGGCCAATCTCCCCACTTGCGGGGGAGATGTCCGGCAGGACAGAGGGGGGCGCCTGGCGATCACATCAAACAGGGATTGCCCTGCATTCACCCCCAGACGAGCAGGGCCGCAAGGCCGGCGGCGCCGACGATCAGCCGCCACCAGGCGAAGAGCGTGAAGCCGTGGCGGGAGACATAATCCAGCAGATGGCGCACGACGAAGACGCCGGCGATGAAGGCCATGACGAAGCCGACGAAGATGACCGCCCCGTCGTCGAAGCTCAGGATATGGCGGTTCTTGAAGAGGTCATAAGCGAAGGCACCGGCCATAGTGGGCATGGCGAGGAAGAAGGAGAACTCCGCCGCCGAGCGCTTGTCGGTGCCCATCAAAAGCGCGCCGACGATGGTGGAGCCCGAGCGCGAAACGCCGGGGATCATCGCCAGACACTGGCAGAAGCCGATCTTCAGGCAGAGCGACAGGGGATAATCCATCACGTCGTGATAGCGCGGCTTCAGTTCGAGACGGTCGACGAAGAGAAGGATGAAGCCGCCCAGGATCAGCATGATGCAGACGAGCATCGGCGTTTCGAACAGCACCGATTTGATGAAGCCGTGCGCCAACGCGCCGATGATTGCCGCGGGCAGGAAGGCGATGAGGATGCCGAGGACGAAGCGCCTGGTGCGCGGATCGTGCGGCAGGGCGAGGAGCATCTTCCAGAGCTTGCCGAAATAGACGCTGAGGATGGCGAGGATGGCGCCCAACTGGATCAGCACCTCGAAGGTCTTTCCCGTCGAGTGGAACCCGAGGAAATGGCCGGCCAGAAGCAGGTGCCCCGTCGAGGAAACGGGGATGAACTCGGTAAAGCCTTCGAGCAGGCCCAGCACCAGGGCATCAAAGAGCGTCTTCATATCCATGCGGGGGAACCTTCATATCCATGCGAGGGGAATCTTCGCTTGAAACGGTTGCGACAGGAATGCGGCAGAATGGCAGCGGCGGATTTGGAGCCGCCAGGGATCGCTTGTTTCCCGCAGCCGTTGCCCCTATAGGTTTGCCCGATAGGGACTGGCCGGGAATCAGCCAGCGGAAGAAATACGCCGCCGACCGATGAAATGCCAGCCCGGCTTTAACGCTCCAGCCCGAAAGATCCATCGCGCTCGACCATGCTGACGCTTTTTCATCACCCCATGTCCACCGGCTCGCGCTATGCGCGGCTGATCCTCAACGAGTACGGCGTCGAGGCCGAGCTGATCGAGGAAAAGCCATGGGCGCGTCGCAAGGAGTTCCTGGCGCTCAATCCGGCGGGGACATTGCCGGTGCTGCTGGCGGAAAACGACGTGCCGATCGTCGGGCCGACGGTGATCGCCGAATATCTGGACGAGACGCGCGGCGCCCTGAAGCGCAACCGCCGGCTCCTGCCGGAAAGCCCGATCGAACGCGCCGAGGTGCGCCGGCTGGTCGACTGGTTCCTCGGCAAGCTCGACAATGAGGTGACGCGCCATATCGCGCGCGAACGGGTGTTCAAGCTGCAGATGGCGGCGGAACAGGGCGGCAGCTCGCCGGATTCGACGGCCATCCGCGCCGCGCGCAACAATATCCGCCAGCACATGAAATATGTGGACTGGCTGTCGGCGACGCGCGACTGGCTGGGCGGCGCGCAGCCGAGCTATGCCGACATGGCGGCGGCGGCGGCCATCTCCATCCTCGATTATCTCGGCGAGGTCGAATGGGCGGACCACCCGGCGGCGCGCGACTGGTACAGCCGCATGAAATCGCGCCCCTCCTTCCGCCCACTGCTTTCGGACCGGGTGCGCGGGCTTTCCCCGGTCGCACATTATGGCGATCTGGATTTTTAGGGTGGTAATCGTTTGACGGAAGCGCCAGGCAGGGCAGAGGGGAGTAATCTCCCGCGAGCGTTTCCATATAATGAAAATGAAACGCTCCAATAGCGAAAGGCTCAAGCGCTTCCTCGCCGAGGAGGCGAAGGCCGAGGGCTTCGACGTCATGGCCGTCACCACGCCGGATGCGATACCTCTGGCGGGCGAGCGGCTGCGCCAATATCTGGCTGAGGGCAACCACGCCACGATGGAATGGATGGAGGAGACCGCCGAGCGGCGCGCGAGCCCGGGCGCGCTGTGGCCGGAGGTGCGCTCCATCATCATGCTGGCGATGAACTATGGCCCGGAAGGCGACCCGCTGGCGGTGCTGAAGCGCAGGGACCGCGCCGCCATCTCCGTCTATGCGCAGAACCGCGACTATCACGACATCATCAAGGGCAAGCTCAAGCAGATCGCCGGCCGCTTCGCCGCGCGGGCGGGCAGCGACGTCAAGGTGTTCGTCGATACAGCGCCGGTCATGGAAAAGCCGCTGGCGGCGGCAGCCGGCATCGGCTGGCAGGGCAAGCACACCAATCTGGTGAGCCGGGAATTCGGTTCGTGGCTCTTTCTCGGCTCGATCTTCACCACCGCCGAAATCGAGCCCGACCAGCCGGAGACGGACCATTGCGGCTCCTGCCGGGCCTGCCTCGACATCTGCCCGACCAACGCGTTTCCCGCGCCTTACCGGCTCGATGCGCGACGCTGCATCTCCTATCTCACCATCGAGCACAAGGGGCCGATCGCGCCGGAATTCCGCAAGGCGCTGGGCAACCGCATCTATGGCTGCGACGACTGCCTTGCCGCCTGCCCCTGGAACAAATTCGCCGAGGAAGCGCATGAGGTGAAGCTCCGGGCGCGCGACGACCTGAAAGCGCCGAAACTTGAAACGCTTCTTGCTTTGGACGATGCGGCGTTCCGCATCCTCTTTTCCGGCTCGCCGGTGAAGCGGATCGGGCGCGACCGCTTCCTGCGCAACGTGCTGATCGCGACCGGCAACTCGGGCGATCCCGACCTGTTGGCGCCGGTGGAACGGCTTCTCGGTGACCCCTCGCCCCTGGTGCGCGGCGCCGCCGTCTGGGCGCTCGGCCAACTGGCGGAACCTCAAATTTTCAGAAAATTGCGCAAAGAACTGACGGCATCGGAAACAGATGATACCGTCCTCGCCGAATGGCGGATGGCAGAACGGCAGAATCCGGTGGGAGAGCGATAGAATGCATTTTTTCATCTTCGGGGCGGGCTATTGCGGGCAGGCTGCGGCACGCGAGATCGGCGAAACCGCGGACCGAATCGCCGGGACGACCCGAACGCTCGACCATTTCGCCGCGCTCGGCCAGGCGGGGATCGCGCCCTTTCTTTTCGACGGAACTTCGGCTCCGGCGGAAATCGTCGAGGAACTGAGCCGGACGACCCATCTCGTCATTTCCATCTCGCCGGCTGCGGGAGGCGATCCGGTTCTCTCGCTCTTCGGCGACATGCTGCGCGATGCAGCCCCCGCGCTCGAATGGATCGGCTACCTCTCGACAGTCGGCGTCTATGGCGACCATGGCGGCGACTGGGTGGACGAGGAGACGCCGCCCAACCCGGTCTCACCGCGCTCCGTAGAGCGGCTTGCGGCGGAGCGCAGCTGGCGCGATCTCGCCAACGCCCACGGCGTGCCGCTGGCGATCCTGCGGCTTGCCGGCATTTACGGGCCGGGGCGCAATCCGTTCGTCAATCTGGAGAACGGCACGGCACGGCGGCTCGTCAAGCAGGCCCAGGTGTTCAACCGCATCCATGTGGACGATATCGCCGGCAGTCTGGCGCTGCTGGCTTCGCGCAGCATCGACGGCATCTATAACATCACCGACGACGAACCGGCCCCGCCGCAGGACGTGGTGACCTGCGCGGCCGAGATCATGGGCGTCGAGCCGCCGCCGGAAATCCCTTTCGAGACGGCCGATCTCTCGCCAATGGCCCGCTCCTTCTATGGCGAGAACAAGCGGGTCTCCAACGCCAAGATCAAGAAACTGGGCTACCAGTTCCGCTACCCGACTTACCGGCACGGCCTCAACGCGCTGTGGCGGGAGGGGAGCTGGCGGGGGAAATAGGGGATTACGCCTCGGCTTCGCCCGTTTTCACCCCCTCTGGCCTGCCGGCCGAAGGGGGTGAATTTGCACGGGAATTTGCCACAAAGTCTTTGCCGCCATCATAATGCCATCGAAATTCAGGACAGAATCGGGCAGATTTTTCGACACCTGTGTATTTTCCGGCCATGCCTTGGGCCAAGACGGGGGGAAACCGCCGATGTCTGCAAAACGTCTCACCCGCATCGGGCTTGCCGCCCTTCTCTGCGCGGCGACCGCGCTTGATGTGACGAGCGCGAGCCATGCGCTGGCCGACGAACCCGCCAAGCAGGCCTTCGGCAGCCAGAAGCTGCCGGCGGTGGCGAAGCCGGAATCGGTGGGGTTCTATTCCAAGGGCTGCCTTGCCGGCGGGGTCGCCATCCCCGTAGACGGGCCGAACTGGCAGGTGATGCGCCTGTCGCGCAACCGGCGCTGGGGCCATCCCCGGATGATCGCGCTTCTGGAAAGGCTGTCGCGCGAGGCCGCGCAGGACGGCTGGCCGGGCCTGCTCGTCGGCGACATCTCGCAGCCGCGCGGCGGGCCGATGCTGACGGGCCACGCCTCGCACCAGATCGGGCTCGACGCCGATATCTGGCTGACGCCGATGCCGGACCATCGCATGACCGCCGAGGAACGCGAGAAAGTCAGCGCCGTCTCGATGCTGAAGGGCGATACGCTCTATGTCGATCCGAACAAATGGACGCCGAGCCGCACCGCGCTTTTGAAACGGGCGGCGAGCTACCCCGAAGTGGAGCGAATCTTCGTCCATCCCGGCATCAAGAAGAAGCTCTGCGATACCGCCACCGGCGACCGCAGCTGGCTGGCCAAGGTCCGCCCCTATTGGGGGCACTATTATCACTTCCACATCCGCATCTCGTGCCAGCCGGGCTCGCCCGGCTGCAAGCCGCAGGAGCCGATCAACAAAAATGACGATGGCTGCGGCAAATCGCTCGCCTGGTGGTTCACCGACGAGCCGTGGAAACCGGCCAAGCCCGCCAAGCCGACGAAACCGCCAAAGCCCCGGAAGCCGATGATGCTGTCGGACCTGCCGCCGGCCTGCGCGCGCATCCTGAACGAGCCGGCGCCGACCTCGATCGCGGATGTGACGTTTGGTCTCGGCCAGGGGGAAACGGCCGCGGCCGCCCTTCCGGCCAGCGAAACGAGCGCAACAGCGGTGCCGGCGGCGGCTTTTGCCCCACCGACGCCGCCGGCAAGCATTCCGCTGCCCATCCCGCGGCCGCAGAACTGACGGAACGATCAGCCCGCTACCGGGTAAATGGCAATCGGCCCTTTTCAGGCGGGGATGGTTTCGCTATAGGCTTCAATCGATTTAGCACCGTCGCCGATATGGATTTCTCGTGCCGAAGCCATTACGCCTAGCCCTGATCGCGCATGACCAGAAGAAGGACGACATGGTCGCCTTCGCCCGAAGCCATGAGAGCCGGCTCTCGCGATTTGAGATCGTCTCGACCGGCACCACCGGCGGTCTCGTGCAGGAAGCCTGTCCCTCGCTTTCCGTCAAGCGGGTCAAGAGCGGGCCGCTCGGCGGCGACCAGCAGATCGGCGCGATGATCGCCGAGGGCGAGGTCCAGGCGATGATCTTCTTCATCGATCCACTGTCGCCGATGCCGCACGATGTGGACGTCAAGGCGCTGACGCGGCTCGGCAGCGTCTATGACATACCGATGGCACTCAACCGTGCTACGGCCGAAATGCTGGTGGAGAAGCTGGCAGATGAAAAATAGGAAAAATCCGGGAACGACCGGCACCATGTTTCCGGAGCAGAACGGGAAATGACAATGATCTCCAGCATCGATACCGAAAGCCTCCTGCATTTTCCGGTTCTTGTCGGCGATATCGGCGGCACCAATGCGCGCTTCGCCATCCTGGTCGATTCCTATGCCGAGCCGAAGCAGTTCCCGATCCTGCAGACGGCGGATTATGCAACGATCGACGACGCCATCCAGAGCGCTGTCCTGGACCACACCTCGATCCAGCCGCGCTCGGCGGTGCTGGCGATCGCCGGGCCTGTCGACGGCGACGAGATCGACCTCACCAACTGCCCTTGGGTGGTTAGACCTAAGCAGATGATGGAGACGCTGGGGTTGGAGGACATCACCGTCCTCAACGATTTCGAGGCGCAGGCGCTGGCCGTCGCGTCGCTGGAAAGCGAATATCTGGAAAAGATCGGCGGGGGCGAGAGCGAGCCGAACGGCAGCCGCGTCGTGCTTGGGCCCGGCACCGGGCTCGGCGTCGCCGGGCTGATCCGCACCCGGCAGACCTGGGTGCCGGTGCCCGGCGAAGGCGGCCATGTCGATTTCGGCCCGCGAACGGAGCGCGATTTCGAGATTTTCCCACATCTGGAGCGCATCAAGGGCCGCATCTCTGCCGAGCAGCTCCTGTGCGGACGGGGCCTGCAGAACATCTACCGCGCCGTCTGCAAGGCGAATGGCGTCAAGCCTGCCCTGACGACGCCGGCCGAAATCACCGGCGCGGCGCTGGACGGCTCATCCAAGGAGGCCAGGGAGACGCTGGAGCTCTTCGTCGTCTATCTCGGGCGGCTCTCGGGCGATTTCGCCCTCACCTTCATGGCGCATGGCGGCATCTATCTGGCCGGCGGCATCGCGCAGCGGATCATCCCGGCGCTGAAGGCTGCCGCCTTCCGCGAGGCCTTCGAGGACAAGGCGCCGCATGAGGACATCATGAAGACCATCCCGGTCTATGTCATCACCCATCCGCTGGCTGCGCTCAGCGGACTTTCGGCCTATGCCCGCACCCCGATGCGCTTCGGCGTGCCGACAGAGGGGCGGCGCTGGCGCAAAGAGGGTTGAGATCAGAGCAACCCCTGTTTTGAGGGAATCGCGAGACGCCCCCCTCTGCCCTGCCGGGCATCTCCCCCGCAAGGGGGAGATTGGCTGGCATCCATAACGATGCCTTATCCTGCAACGCCGGCGATTGGCGAAAGCGGACCTGATAGCTAATCTCCCCCCTTGCGGGGGAGATGGGCGGCAGCCCAGAGGGGGGCGCCGTCCCGCCAGCCTCTCCGTATTTCGATGTGAAATGCTCCTGCGTCCCGCCTGGGATAGGCAAGGCGGCGCAATCGGGCTATAGGGACGCTCAGAAAACAATTTAAGCCGCATGATCCTATCCAGAAAGCCTGCAGCTTTCGGGATCATGCTGTGGGATCATCCTGACCGTGAGCATAGGCAAAGCCAAGAAGAAGAAAATCGACCCTTCCGAAGCGACCCGCGTCATCCGGCGCATGATGTCGGAAAACCTGCGCGAATACCGGAAGAACTATATCATTGCGATCGCAGCTTCGCTGGTGGTCGGTGCATCGAACGGCGTTCTCGCCTATCTGATGAAGCCGATGATCGACAAGATCTTCTATGAGCAGCAGCTCGGCCTGATCTCGATCATCTGCGGGGCGATCCTCGGCGTCTTCATCCTGCGCGGGCTATCCGGCTATGTGCAGGCGGTGGAGCTTGCCAAGATCGGCAACAATCTGGTGGCGCGCTATCAGAAGCGCATCTTCGACCATCTGATGAAGCTCGGTCTCAATTTCTACAACGATACGCGCTCTGGTCACCTCGCCGCGCAGATCAACCAGAATGTTTCGGGCATACGCGATCTTCTCAATATGACGATCTCGTCGATTGCCCGCGACATGATCTCGCTCGTCGGTCTGGTGGCCACGATGTTTTACATGGACCCGATCCTTTCCGCCGTGATCTTCCTGATCGGGCCGCCGCTCATCCTGGCCGTTGGCTATATTTCCCGTCGTATTCGCACCGTGACGCGCGAGGTGGTGCATTTGAATTCGCATCTCCTAGGCGCCATGCAGGAATCGGTGCAGGGCATCGCCATCGTCAAGGCCTTTACGATGGAGGATCAGCTACGCGCCAAGATCGGCAAGCTGATCGACCAGGCCGAGGGCCGCAGCAACAAAATTGCCCGGGTTTCCGAACGTACGACGCCCATCGCCGAAATTCTCGCCGGCTTCGCCGTTGCCGGCGTCCTCGCCTATGGCGGCTATCGCGCCATCCTAACCCAGCAGCCGCCCGGCGCGATGTTCGCCTTCATCACCGCGCTGCTTCTGGCCTATGATCCGGCGCGCCGCCTCGCCCGCCTGCAGGTCGGGCTGGAGCGCTCGCTGGTCAATGCGCGCATGATCTATGAAATCCTCGATACCGAGCCGAAGCAGAGCGACAGGCCCGGCGCCGTGCCGCTCCATGTCGAGAAGGGCGAGATCCGCTTCGAGGATGTCTATTTCTCCTATTCGGATGCCGCGCCGGTGCTGCACGGTGTCAGCTTCGCGGCGGGCGCCGGCAAGACGACGGCGATCATCGGCGCATCGGGTGCCGGCAAATCGACGCTGATCGCGCTGGTGCAGCGCTTCTACGACCTGGAGAAAGGGCGCATCCTGATCGACGGCCAGGATATTGCCGGAGTGAGCGTCCAGTCGCTGCGCCAGTCGATCGCCTATGTCTCGCAGCAGCCCTATCTCTTCGAGGGCACGATCGCCGACAATATCCGCTATGGACGGCCCGATGCGACGATGGACGAGATCGTTGCGGCGGCCAGGCTCGCCCATGCGCATGGGTTCATACTGCAGCAGCCGGACGGCTATGACACGCCGGTAGGCGAGAACGGCGTGACGCTTTCCGGCGGGCAGCGCCAGCGCCTCTCCATCGCCCGCGCCATCGTGCGCAACGCACCGATCCTGCTTCTGGACGAGGCGACCTCGGCACTCGACAACGAGTCGGAAAAGCGGGTGCAGCAGGCGCTCGACAGCATCATGCAGGGGCGCACCACCATCGTCATCGCGCATCGCCTTTCGACCATCGTCAATGCCGACCATATCGTCGTGATGGAGGCGGGCCGCGTCGTCGAGGAAGGCCGTCACGAGACGTTGATCGCCGATCCCAACAGCATCTATACCCGTTTCCACAGGCTGCAGGGCGGCGCCGACTGGCAGGTGCTGGACGATATCGGCGAAACGGGCGAAAAGGCTCCGGAAGCTGCAATCAAACGGCGCGGAAAAGCGGGAAACAAGGCATGAGCGAAGCGCAATCCCCCACATCGGACATGAAGCTGGTGGTGGTCGGCGCCGGCGGGCGCATGGGCCAGACGCTGATCCGCACGATCGAGACCATAGACGGCGCCAGGCTTTTCGGCGCGATCGAGCGGCCGGGATCGCCGCTCATCGGCCGCGACGCGGGCGAAGTGGCTGGTGTGGGCACGCTCGGCGTCACCATTACCGAAGACCCCCTGCCCGTCTTCGCCGCCGCCGAAGGCGTTCTCGATTTCACCTCGCCGGCCGCGACGGTGGAATTCGCCATGCTCTCGGCGCAGGCGCGCATCGTCCATGTCATCGGCACCACTGGCTGCTCGGCCGAGGATGACGAGAAGATCCGCGCCGCGGCGCGCCATGCGACCATCGTCAAGTCAGGCAATATGAGCCTCGGCGTCAACCTTCTCTCGGTACTGGTCGAGAAGGCGGCGAAGGCGCTCGGTCCCGATGATTTCGACATCGAGATCCTGGAAATGCACCACAAGCACAAGGTCGACGCGCCTTCGGGCACGGCGCTGCTCCTCGGCGAGGCGGCGGCAAAGGGACGCGGCATCGATCTGAAAGAAGAGAGCGTGCGGGTGCGCGACGGCCATACGGGGCCGCGCGAGAACGGCACGATCGGCTTTGCAACTTTACGCGGCGGCTCGGTGGTCGGAGACCATTCGGTCATCCTCGCCGGTCCGGGCGAGCGCATCACGCTTTCGCATCATGCCGAGGACCGCACGATCTTTGCGCGCGGCGCGGTCAAGGCCGCGCTCTGGGCGCGCAGCGCCAAGCCGGGCCTTTATTCGATGCGCGATGTGTTAGGCCTCAATGAATAGATGATATTGCTAGGCACCCCCCTCTGGCCTGCCGGCCATCTCCCCCGCAAGGGGGGAGATTACGCCTTCATCGACGCGCGGCATCAATCGCCGACGTTCCAAGATGAAAGCCGTGGACCGTATCAGCCAATCTCCCCCCTTGCGGGGGAGATGTCCGGCAGGACAGAGGGGGGCGCTGTCCCGCACCGTTTCGATTTCAACTTGGAATATCCTGGATTTTTCTTCCTGCAATCATGGAGCAATGCGCATGTCCCGCACTCTCGTCCTCGTCCGCCACGGCCAGAGCGAATGGAACCTCAAGAACCTTTTCACGGGATGGCGCGATCCGGGCCTGACCGAACTCGGCCATGCGGAGGCCAAGGACGCCGGCAAGCGGCTGAAGGCGGCGGGCGTCAAATTCGACATCGCCTTCACCTCGATGCTTTCGCGCGCGCAAGTCACCTGCCAGCACATTCTGGACGAGGTCGGCCAGCCCGATCTCAAGACAATTCGCGACCAGGCGCTGAACGAGCGTGACTATGGCGATCTTGCCGGCCTCAACAAGGACGACGCGCGGGCGAAGTGGGGCAAGGAGCAGGTGCATATCTGGCGCCGCTCCTATGACGTGCCGCCGCCCGGCGGCGAGAGCCTGCGCGACACCGGCGCCCGCGTCTGGCCCTATTACATGCACGACGTGCAGCCGCACGTGCTGCGTGGCGAGACGGTGCTGATCGCCGCCCACGGCAATTCGCTGCGCGCGCTGATCATGGCGCTGGAAGGGCTTTCGGGCGAGGAGATCCTGGAGCGCGAAGTGGGCACCGGCATCCCGATCATCTACAAGCTCAACGCCGATTCCACCATCGCCTCGAAAGAGGTGCTGCAGGGATAAGGGATTGTCTGGCGGCCCGATTTGTCGTGATCAGGCCGCCCTTTCCCGCACCTGATAATCCTTGATGGTGGCGAAGCGGATCGCCTTCCAGCGCTCGGCCTCGTAGTTGAGCGAGAAGGTATTCTGCGCCAGGAACACCGGGTCGCCGTCGAGATCATGGGCGATGTCGGCGCGGTGCGCGGCGATGAAGCGGTTGAGCTCCGCCGGGTCGTCCGCCGATATCCAGCGGCAGACGGAAAAGCGCGCTTGCTCGAAGCCGACGGGCAGCGAATATTCCACCTTCAGCCGCTCCGTCAGCACGTCGATCTGCAGTGCGCCGACGACGCCGACGATGGCCGGCGAGCCGTCATCCGGCAGGAAGAGCTGCACCACGCCTTCCTCGGCCATCTGCTGCAGCGCTTCCTTCAGCTTCTTCGCCTTCATCGCATCGTCGAGACGCACGCGGCGCAGGATCTCCGGCGCGAAATTCGGCACGCCGCGGAAGAGGATATCCTCGCCCTCGGTCAGCGTGTCGCCGATGCGCAGCGTGCCGTGGTTGGGAATGCCGACCACATCGCCGGCAAAGGCCTCGTCGGCGATCTGCCTTGTGCGGGCGAAGAAGAATTGCGGCGCCGAGAGGCTCAATGGCTTGCCGGTGCGCACCAGCTTCGCCTTCATCCCCCGTGCGAGCTTGCCCGAGCAGACGCGCAGGAAGGCGATGCGGTCGCGATGATTGGGGTCCATATTGGCCTGGATCTTGAAGACGAAGCCGGTCATCCGCTCTTCCGTCGCCTCGACCTTGCGCGTGTCGGCATCCTGCGCGCGCGGGCTCGGGCCGTAATCGCAGAAGGCCTCGATCAAATCGCGGACACCGTAATTGCGCAAAGCCGAGCCGAAATAGACCGGCGTCATGTGGCCCTCGCGGAAGGCCTGCAGGTCGAAGGGACGGCAGACGCCGCGCGCCAGCTCGACGCTTTCGATCCACGCCTGGCGCTCGTTTTCCGGCAGCAGCTTCGCCGCCTCTTCCGGGCCGCTCACCTTGGTCGGCTGCTCCTCCTCGTCCTTCCGGCGCAGCGTATTGTTATGCAGGTCGAACGTGCCGGCAAAGCTCTTGCCGGAACCGATCGGCCAAGTGATGGGCGCAGTGTCGAGCGCCAGCTTCTCCTCGATCTCATCGAGGATTTCGAGCGGGTCGCGGCTTTCGCGGTCCATCTTGTTGACGAAGGTGACGATCGGGATATCGCGCATGCGGCAGACTTCGAAAAGCTTCAGCGTGCGCGGCTCGATGCCCTTGGCCGCATCGATGACCATGACGGCGCTGTCGACCGCCGTCAGCGTGCGGTAGGTATCGTCGGCGAAGTCTTCGTGGCCCGGCGTGTCGAGCAGGTTGAAGACACAATCCTTGTATTCGAAGGTCATGACAGAGGTGACGACCGAGATGCCGCGCTCGCGCTCGATCTTCATCCAGTCCGACCGCGTCTGGATACGGTCCTTCTTGGCCTTCACCTCGCCGGCAAGCTGGATCGCGCCGCCGAAAAGCAGGAGCTTCTCCGTCAGCGTCGTCTTGCCGGCATCCGGGTGGGCGATGATCGCAAAGGTGCGGCGTTTGGAAACGGGATGGTCGGCTGCGGGCATATGGAAGGCTCGTTTCGGAATTCGGTCGAAATAACGGGATTGCGGGCTTCTACCAGCCCTTGAGCCGCCCGTCGACCATCAAATTATCCGGCCGCTCCGCCCTTCACTCACGGATGCCCCCTCACCGGTTCGCTTCGCTCACCGCCTCTCCCCGAGGGGAGAGGCGGAGCGACGGATCCGCCTATACCCTCTTCTCCCCAGCGGGGAGAAGGTGGCCCGAAGGGCCGGATGAGGGGCCCGCACAGCCTGTGTTCAGCTCGCCTTGGCGGGAGCGGAAGGAGCGGTGCCGCCGCCGAATGTCCTGATGCCGAGGCCGAAGGCGATAAAGGACCAGCCCTGGAAGATAAGGTCGATGGCCAGGAACGCGCCGAGGATCCACAGGCTGTTGACCGGCCAGCCGAGCGCGATGACGATGCCGGCGAGCGCCGTCAGCACGCCCGTCGCCACGATCCAGCCCCACCCCTTGGCGGGCTTGCTCTGGAAGCCGGCCCAGATGCGGATGAGGCCGGTGGCGATCAGCGCGGCGGCGAGCAGGAAGGTCAGCACCGCCGAGGCGAGGATGGGATTGATGAAGGCGACCACGCCGGCCGCTGCATAGAGCAGGCCGCTCAGCGCCCAGAACAGGAAGCTCTTCCAGTCCTTCACGCTGAAGGAATGAACGATCTCGATGATGCCGGCCATCAGCATCAGCATGCCGATGAAATAGACCGAGGCCACGGTGGCGATGAGGAGATTGCCGAGGGCGATGCCACCGAGGATGAGCAGCAGCACGCCGATACCGACGAACCATCCCCATTTGCTTCTGAGTTCTTCTGGAATATTTACTTGGGAAACCTGCTTCGGTGCCGTCGCCATTTAGTTTCTCCTGAAAAATATTGGCAGTATCGACAGTATACATGCGTTTTCAATGCACGCCAGAGAGGCTATCGACACATGGTTGCTGCTTTCATCATTCCCGCTTCACCCTCCTCTTTCCAAAGTCATTGATTTCGCGGATAAAGTCAGGGTCATGCTCGAAGCCATTTCCACCCATTGGGCGCAGATCCTCGCCGTCATCTCGGTCGTCATGGGCACGGTCGCCGCCATCCATGCGACCATGACCAAGGAGGAGGTGCGCGCGGCGATCGGCTGGGTCGGCGTCATCGTGCTGTCGCCGATCCTCGGCGCGCTCATCTATGCGGTGGCGGGCATCAACCTGATCCGCCGGTCGACGCTCAGCATGCAGCGCGCCGGCATGACGGCGGTGGAGCGGCACCATCTGGCCGAATATGACGTGCGTGGCGAGACGGTGGAGCGGGATTTCGGCGATACCTTCGCCGCCATGAAGACGCTGGGCGACCGGGTCAGCCGCTGCAAGCTCACCTCCGGCAACACGATAGACATGCTGGAGACCGGTGACGAGGCCTATGCCGCCATGCTCGCCGCCATCAGGGGCGCGGAGCGCAGCATCCTGCTGGAAACCTATATTTTCGACAAGGACGTGATCGGCATCCGCTTTGCCGACGCGCTGGTGGAAGCGGTCAGGCGCGGCGTCGAGGTGCGCGTGCTGATCGATGCCGTCGGCGCACGCTATTCGATCCCCAGCATCGTCGGCTATCTGCAGAAGGGCGGCGTGCCTGTCGATGTCTTCAACGGCAACATCATCATGGGCCTCAGGCTGCCCTATGCGAACCTGCGAACCCACCGCAAGATCCTCATCGTCGATGGCGGTGTCGCCTTCACCGGCGGCATGAATATCCGCGCCGGCTTCGCCGCCGAGAGCGCCGGCGATGGCGTCTCCGGTGACACGCATTTCCGCGTCACCGGCCCCATCGTCGCCGATCTCTTCCACACCGCGCTCGAGGACTGGCGCTTCGCCACGGGCGAGATGCTTGCCGGCGAGCCCTGGGCCGTGGTCGAGCCCGAGGCCGATCCCGGCAGCGGCGTGCTGGCGCGCGTCATCCCCTCCGGGCCGGACAAGAGCCTCGAAACCAACCACCGCATGATGATGGGCGCCTTCTCCGTCGCCAGAGACCATATCCGCATCATGTCGCCCTATTTCCTGCCCGACCGCGAGCTGATCAGCGCGCTCACAACAGCGGCGCGGCGCGGCGTTTGCGTCGATATTCTCGTGCCGGGGGTCAACAATCTGAAGCTGGTGGACCACGCCATGACGGCGCAGTTCGACCAGTTGCTCAAGGATGGCTGCCGCATCTGGCGCGCCAGCGGCCATTTCAACCATTCCAAGCTGATGGTGGTCGACGGCACCTGGGCCTATATCGGCTCGTCGAACCTCGACCCGCGATCGCTGCGGCTGAATTTCGAGGTGGATGTCGAGATTTTCGACAGGCGTTTCGCCGGAGAAGTCGATGCGCGCATCGGGGCCGCCTTGCAGGGCGCCAAGCCCGTCATCCTCAAGGAGCTGCGCGCCCGGCCGTTTCCAACGCGCCTCCTGGAACGCATCATATGGCTTGGTTCACCCTATTTGTGAAAGCGGCTTCCGCGCCCGTCGTGAAGGCCATCGCCAGATCGATATGAGCCTTGATCGGCAGGTGATCGGAGGCGATGCGGGCGAGCGGCGTATCGTGCACCTCCACCGCCGTGACGAGATCGTGCGGGTGGCCGAGCACCCGGTCGAGCGCCAGCACCGGAAAGCGGGAGGGAAAGCTCGGCACCGCGCCGGAGGATGGATCGAAGATCGGCTTGAGCGAGGCGAGCGACGAGCGCTTGCCGACCCGCCATTCGTTCAAATCGCCGATCAGGAGTGTCGGCCGCGCCTCCTCCGCCTCGAAGGCGGCCATGATGGTCTCCGCCTGCTGCTCGCGCGAGCGCCTGAGAAGCCCCAGATGCGCGGCGATGATGCGCAATTGCCCGGTGGTGAAATCGAGATCGACGACCAGCGCCCCGCGCGGTTCCACCCCCGGTAGCCGCAACTGGCGGACATTGCGCACCGTTCCCTTGCGGGTGAGGATGAGATTGCCGTGCCAGCCATGGCCGGTGGGCGACATGGCGTTGATCGGCACCGGCACGAGGCCGCTTTCCCGCTCCAGCCGATCGAGGTCGAGCAGGCCCGAGCGCTGGCCGAAGCGCTTGTCCGCCTCCTGGATGGCGATCACATCCGCATCGATCTCGGTGATGACGCGGGCGGTGCGCTCCGGGTCGAACAGCTTGTCGACGCCGACGCATTTATGGACATTGTAGGAGGCGATGATGGTATCGCCGCCATGCCGGTTGGCGGCAGCCGGCCTGTGGCCCGGCCGATTCCTGATGGCCGTGAGAATGCTGGCGGAGAGTTTCCTTTCCCTGGGTTTTCTTCGCACCAACGCTTCCCTTTTCCGTCCTCCGCAAAATGGCTTTTCTCGCCATCGGCTGTCCTGAAACGGCCACGGCAGCGCCGCTCAGAATAACCGTTTCGGGCCGGGCGGCGCAAGTTTTCGCAAATGTCAGGGACTTGATGCCTCAAAAAAACCGGATGGCCGACGTGGCGATGATGATGAGCGCTACTGCCACCATCAGCGGGCGTACCGGGACGCGGCTGACCACATAGGCGCCGAGGGGCGCGGCGATGACGCCGCCGATGATGAGCCCGATCGCCGCGTTCAGTTCCGACCAGCCGAGCGTCAGCACGAAGGTGGCGGAGATCGACAGCGTCACCAGGAATTCGGTCAGATTGGTTGAGCCGATCACCTTTTTCGGGTCATGGCCGCGTCCGACGAGCGAGGTGGTCACGATCGGACCCCAGCCGCCCCCGCCCGCCGCATCGAGCACGCCGCCGCCAAAACCGACATAGGGGATGATCCAGTCGCGCACATCGCGCGGCCAGAGCGGCCGGAAGGCCTTGAACAGGATATAGAGGCCGATGGCCATCAGATAGGCCGAGACGAAGGGCTCGATCGCCTTGCCATCGATCCGCGTCAGGAGATAGGCGCCGATGATGCCGCCAAGGATCCCCGCCGGCGCCAGCCGCGCCACGAAATGCCAATTCACATTGCGATGATAGGCATGGGAGAGGCCGGAAGCGGCAGTGGTGAAGACCTCCGCCACATGGGTCATGGCGCTTGCCGTCGCCGGCGGAACCCCGACGGCGAGGAGGCTCGTCGTCGACAGCACGCCGAACGCCATGCCGAGCGCGCCGTCCACGATCTGCGCGCAGAAGCCGATGAGAACGAAGGCGAAAAAGTCGAATGACATGAGACCCCCTGCCGGTGAAAATCGGTTCGGGAGAACTCCCGGCTCCGGCAAAAGGTTCCTTCACAAGGAGGCGGGAGGCAAGCGGGCATTTCATGAAACACATATGGGCCGAAAGCAAAAAGCCCGCATAAGCGGGCCTTTTTGATGGTTTCAGCCGGTCGCGAGACCTGGAAGAAATGGCGGTGAGAGAGGGATTCGAACCCTCGATACGCTTTCACGTATACACGCGTTCCAGGCGTGCGCCTTCAACCACTCGGCCACCTCACCGTCCGGCTCCCGCTGCCATGCGGCAGGGAACGGATAAATAAATGCACCGGGGAATCGATAGCGCTGGTCAGGCGCCTGCCATCCGGTGCGGCGCGCACTATAGTCAGAAAAGCCGCGGGTTCAACCGGTATTTCGCATGAATCTGAAAACAATGTGATCCAGGCGATGGTGATTGCTAACTGGGCCGCCAAACCCTAATTTCAGGGTGAAGCCCTCCCCGGGGAAAGTACCGTTTGAGGGATGGCCGGCGTGGATTTGCAGGAATGGACATGGTGAAGCGCTGCCCGCCAGGGCAGTCGGTTCACCAAATCGGGACGATGGAACGTGTTCGCAGAAGCGCGGGCGTCCAGGTAATATAAAGAGAGTGGAGGCAGACGCCTGTGTTTCGTTTCATCTTTCGCGCGCTCGCCGTCGCGGCCCTGGCCCTTGCCGTCATCTTCGCCGTGCTGGATGCGGCGCGGTCCATCGGTGCGTCGAAATTCATCGCAACGCCGCTCGCCGATATCTGGGCTTCTGCCTCGCCGCAGACATTGGCCGATGCGAAAGCGCTGACCACGCATTATATCGGCGCCCTGGCATGGGATCCGGTGCTGGTGTGGGTGCTGGATCGGCCCGCCTGGCTGATCCTTGGCGTCCTGGCGTTCATCTTCTATGCCGTGGGTCACCGCCGCGAGCGCGGCTTTGGCCGGTTTGCCGCCAATTAAGCAAGTCCAGGAAAAATGGAAACAGGTTCATCGGCAACCGCCCTGAACCTGATGGCAGAGCGGGCCAACTGGCGCGCTTCTGTCGTGGAAACGGCGCAAAACTTTTCCAACCGGTCAAGATTCCGCGTGAAATTTGTTCTCCGGCATGCCAGATTGCGGAGAAGTGTGCGGGTGGGTTCTGCGCGCTTTCGAGTTTAGTGATCCAGAGGGTTCTTAAAAAATGAAACATCTTGTCCTCGGCCTGATGGCCGCGACCGCCCTGTCCGTGGCCGGCATGTCGGCAGGCGCTTATGCCGCCGATGAAAAGCCGGCCGTCGTCTATGATCTCGGCGGCAAGTTCGACAAATCCTTCAACGAAGCGGCCTATGACGGCGCCGAGAAATACAAGACCGACACCGGCACCGCCTATCGCGAATTCGAGATCCAGAACGAGGCGCAGCGCGAGCAGGCGCTTCGCAAATTCGCGCAGGACGGCAATTCGCCCGTCGTCATTGCCGGCTTCTCTGCGACCGCGGCCATCGAGAAGGTGGCGGACGAGTTTCCGGACACCAAATTCGTCATCATCGATGCCGTCGTCGACAAGCCGAATGTCCGCTCCGTCGTCTTCAAGGAAGAAGAGGGCTCCTATCTCGTCGGCCTGCTCGGCGCCATGGCCTCCAAGACCGGGACGGTCGGTTTCGTCGGCGGTATGGACGTGCCACTGATCCGCAAGTTCGCCTGCGGCTATGTCGCCGGCGTCAAGGCCACCAACAAGGATGCCAAGGTCATCCAGAACATGACCGGCGACACGCCTTCGGCGTGGAATGATCCGGCCAAGGGCGGTGAAATCGCCAAGTCGCAGATGGATCAGGGTGCCGACGTGATCTATCACGCGGCCGGCGGCACCGGCATCGGCGTGCTGCAGGCGGTTGCGGATGCCGGCAAGCTCGGCATCGGCGTCGATTCCAACCAGAACGGCCTGCATCCCGGCCATGTGCTGACCTCGATGGTCAAGCGCGTCGACACCGCCGTCTACAACGCCTTCAAGGACGTGGCCGACGGCAAGTTCACCGGCGGCATCCAGGTGCTCGGCCTCAAGGAGGACGGCGTCGATTATGCCATGGACGAGAACAACGAGAAGCTGATCAGCCCGGAAATGAAGCAGGCTGTCGAGGCCGCCAAGGCCGACATCATCGCCGGCAAGATCACCGTCCATGATTATATGACGGACAACAAGTGCCCCTATTGATGGGACGGCTTGTGGCTTGATGAATGCGAAACCGCCGGGTGATGAGCCCGGCGGTTTTGTTTTGCATTCTGCTCAGTCTGAACCGTCTTTGCAGTGGATGTGTCGAGGCATGGATTCCAGTGACAAGCACTGGAATGATGGGGTGGAGCGTTTGCCGCCCCAACGAGAACCGTCGAGCATCAGGCGGACGGGCTTTGACGCTTCCCAACCATTCAACGTCCGCGATTGGCCGGAACAGCCAAAACTTCCGTCATCCCAGTGCTTGTCACTGGGATCCATGCCTCGCCATGCAAGGCCGCCCGCGAGATATCAGATGTACCGAACGAGCTATACAAGGTGCCAAGCGATATCATGCCAATGTGGATTGTTCCGCTCGATCAGATTGATCTTCCATTGCCGGGGCCAAGCCTTGATGGTCTTCTCGCGGATAATGGCATCGGTAACGAGTTCGAATTCCTCAAACCAGACGAGCCGCATCACACCATATCGCGCGGCGAATTTGGAGCCTTGCCCGGATCGGTGCTGTAACAGCCGCCCCGCCAGATCGCTCGTCACGCCGACATAGAGCGTTCCGTTCTTCTGCGATGCCAGAATGTAGACATATCCCCGTCGCGCCATAATGGCATGTTATCTGCAATTATGAGTTGCGCACAAGCATGGAGTAGCGGAGATGGCGAGGCATGGATTCCAGTGACAAGCACTGGAATGACGGGGTGGAGAGATTGCCGCCCCAACGAGAACCGTCGGTCATCAAGGCAGACAGGCTTTGAAACTTTCCAATCATTCAACGCTCGCAATTGGCTGGAACAGCTAAACTCCCGTCATTCCAGTGCTTGTCACTGGAATCCATGCCTCGCCGCCCGAAGCTGGCTCATCGAAGATGAAAATCGAAGCATCGAAACCCTCACCAATGCGGCGGCTTCGTCACCGGAATGTCAGGCGCCGCCTGCTCCTCCAGCACCAGGAAACGATCCGTCAGCGCATCGAGCTTCTTGCGTAACGCCTCAATGGTCTTCCACTGTTCGGCGATCTGGCCCGAAAGCTCCTCGATCGTCTTTTCCTGCTCGGCGGCGCGGATTTCCAGTTCCACGATCCGTTCTGCATCACCCGCGCTCATCGCTCTCTCCTCACCATGCCGCCTTGTAGATCGCATAGGCGTCCGCCTCGCTGACATCCCGCGGATTATTGACGAGAAGGCGTGTCTGTTTCATGGCATCCGCCGCCATTGCCGGCAGGTCCGCCTCCGCAATGCCGACGTCGCGCAGCCGGCTCTTCAGCCCCAGCCTGACGGAGAGTTCGGCAAGCCGGTCGATGAAGCGGGCGCAGATGGCCTGCGCACCGTCCTCACCATCCAGATCGGGAAAGGCATGGGGGCCGAGCGCGGCATATTGGGCGAAGGAGCCGTTCGCAGCGTCAGCGGCGTTGAAGCGCAGCACATGCGGCAGCACCAGCGCGTTGGAAAGCCCGTGCGGCACGTGGAAGCGCCCGCCGATGGGATAGGCAAGCGCATGCACGGCGGCGACGGGCGAATTGGCGAAGGCCTGGCCGGCGAGCATCGAGCCGATCAGCATGGCCGAGCGGGCGGCAAGGTTTCCGCCATTGAAGACCGCCTCCTCGATATTGCGCCCGAGAAGCCGCAGCGCCTCCACCGCCAGATTGCGCGATATCGGATTGTTGTTGGCGTTCTTCGAGGCATAGGCCTCGATGGCGTGCACCATGGCGTCTATGCCGGTGGCCGCCGTGATGTGCGGCGGCAGGCCTGTCGTCAGCAATGGATCGAGGATCGCCACATCGGGGAGGTTGAGGGGTGAGGAGACGCCGCGCTTCTCATCCTCTCCCACGGTGATGATGGCGACGGGCGTCACTTCCGAGCCGGTTCCCGCCGTCGTCGGGATCAGCGCCAGCGGCAGGCGCGGCCCCCTGGCATGGTTGACACCCCAGGCCGTGTCGATCGCCTGTCCAGAGCCGGCGAAGAGCGCCGTGAGCTTTGCCACGTCGAGCGACGAGCCGCCACCGAAGCCGATCACGCCGGTGGCGCGGAAATCGAGCGCCATCGCGATGGCGCGTTCCAATGTCGCAAGCGACGGGTCGGCCTCCACCTCGCCGAACACGCGCACATCGGCGCCCGTGGCTTTCAGCGAGGCGATCGCCGGTTCCGCCAGGCCGAGCCCGAGAATGCCGGGATCGGTGACGATCATCAGCCGGTCCTGCGCCGTCGTGCCGAGATGACGGGCGAGTTCTGCCGCCGCGCCTTCGCAGAAAACGATGCGCGGCGTGGTGTGGAACGAAAAGGAAGGGATGGCGTTGGCCAGTGTCGCGTTCATTGTCATGGGCAGGACATTGCCAGAGACGGCAGCGTGAATCCACCGCTCTTTCCAGCCCTTTGCAGCCTTTGAGGTTGACATCGGCGGCCTCGCTGGAGAATGCGTTTATAGGCTGGCAACCGCGGGAACCCGTGCTAGGTTTGACCATCCGGAAAAAGAAAAACCACCACCGGCGGATGGGGATATGGCGGAAGCTGCAATCGAACTGATCGGCATCGACAAGCGTTTCGGGTTGGTCCATGCCAACCGCGATATCCACCTGGCGGTCGGGCAGGGCACCATTCACGGCATCATCGGCGAGAATGGTGCGGGAAAATCGACGCTGATGTCGATCCTCTATGGCTTCTACCAGGCCGATCGCGGTGAGATCCGGGTGAATGGAAAGAAGGTTTCGATCAGCGATCCGAACGCCGCCATCGCCGCCGGCATCGGCATGGTGCATCAGCATTTCATGCTGGTGGAGAATTTCACCGTTCTCGAAAACGTCATGCTCGGCGTCGAGGGCGCGCCGCTGCTCTCCAAGGGCATCGCCAGGGTGCGCGCCGAGCTGAAACGGCTCGAGGAGGATTACGGGCTGGAGGTCGATCCCGACGCGCTGATCGAGGATCTGCCGATTGGCCTGCAGCAGCGTGTGGAAATCCTCAAAAGCCTCTATCGCGGCGCCGATATCCTGATCCTCGACGAGCCGACCGGCGTTCTGACGCCCGCCGAGGCCGACCATCTCTTCCGTATCCTCAAGCAGTTGAAGGAGCAGGGGAAGACGATCGTCCTCATTACCCACAAGCTGCGCGAGATCAAGGCGGTGACCGACAATGTCTCCGTCATGCGGCAGGGCGAGATTGTCGCCACGCTCAAGACGTCGGAGGCAAGCGTCGAGCAGCTGGCCGAACTGATGGTCGGACGGCGGGTGCTCCTGCGCGTCCAGAAGGGCGAGGCGAAGCCGGGCAAGGTCAAGCTGACGGTCGAAAACCTCAATGTCCGCGACAACCGCGGTTGCCTCGCCGTCGACAATGTCTCCTTCAACGTACGCGCCGGCGAGATCGTCGGCATCGCCGGCGTGGCAGGCAATGGCCAGTCGGAACTGATCGAGGCGATCGCCGGCATCCGCAAGGCGCTCTCGGGAAAGGTCACGCTCGACGGCGAGCCGGTCGATGTCACGGCCAAGAGCAATCCGGCCGAGCTCCGGCAGCGCGGGCTCGCCCATGTGCCGGAGGACCGCCATCACATGGGGCTGGTGCTCGCCTTCGAGGAAAGCGAGAACGCCATTCTCGGCTATCACGACGATCCGCGTTATCTGAAGGGACCGTTCCTCGATCTCGCGGCGATCCGTGCGGATGCGCAGAAAAAGATTACCCAATATGATATCCGGCCCGCCGACACGCGTCTCAAGACCGCCAATTTTTCCGGCGGCAACCAGCAGAAGATCGTTCTGGCGCGTGAGATAGAGCGCGACCCGTCGGTGCTGATCGTCGCCCAGCCGACGCGCGGCGTCGATGTCGGCGCCATCGAGTTCATCCACCGCCGCATCATCGAAATGCGGGATGCCGGCAAAGCGGTGCTGCTCGTCTCCGTCGAGCTCGACGAGATCCGCTCCCTCTCCGACCGTATCCTGGTGATGTTCGCCGGTCGTATCGTCGGCGAGTGCGGGCCGGAGGCGAGCGAGGGCGAAATCGGCCTGCTGATGGCGGGCGTGGAACAGAAAGCGGCAGCGGAATGACGGGAACCCAGGCACTGGTGGTCATCGATGTGCAGAAGGCGATCGATGATCCGAAATGGGGCCGGCGCGGTCAGCCCGGAGCAGAGGCGGCCATTGCGGACCTGCTCGCCGCCTGGCGTAAGCGCCGCCTGCCGGTGATCCATATCCGCCACGACTCCACCGATCCGGCCTCGCCTTACCGGCCCGGCACCAGCGGCAATGATTTCAAGGCGGAAGTCGCGCCGCAGATGGGCGAGCCAATTGTCGACAAGCGCACCAACAATGCCTTTATCGGCACCGACCTGATGGATGTGCTCGATGAATTGCAGATCGGCCGCCTCGTCATCGCGGGCGTTCTTCTTGAAAATTCCGTCGATGCGACCGTTCGCATGGCCGCCAATCTCGGTTTCGAGGTGACCATTGCCGAGGATGCGGTGGCAAGCGTCGACCGCAGGGATCGCAGCGGCAAGATGTGGACGGCGGAAGATGTCCATGCCCTGACCCTCTCCATTCTGGACGGCGAATACGCCCAGATTTCCAATTCAAAAGCCATTATCGAGGCCCTGCCATGAGCCAACCCTTCGCCAAATTGCCCGCCTGGGCGGATTACGGGCTGATCCCGCTCGTCAATCTCGCCGTGGCCTTTCTCGTCGCGGGGCTGGTGGTGCTGCTCGTCGGTGAAAACCCGCTGCAGGCAGCGGCGCTGATGATCAAGGGCGCCTTCGGTTCCGGCGAGGGCATCGGCTATACGCTTTATTACGCCACGAATTTCATCTTCACCGGCCTTTGCGTGGCGGTGGCCTTCCATTGCGGCCTCTTCAATATCGGCGGCGAGGGACAGGCCTATATCGGCGGCCTGGGCGTTTCGCTCGTCTGCCTCGCCCTTGGCGACGTGCTGCCTTGGTGGCTGACCTTTCCGCTTGCCACCCTGGGCGCGGCCCTTGCCGGGGCGCTGTGGGCGCTGATCCCGGCCTGGCTGCAGGCACGGCGCGGCTCGCATATCGTCATCACCACCATCATGTTCAATTTCATTGCCGCCAGCGTCATGGTCTATCTCCTGGTCGGCGCCTTGAAGCCGCTTGCCTCACAAGCACCGGAAACCCGGGTCTTCGGCGCGGGCGGGCAATTGCCGCAATTGGGCTGGCTTCTGCAGCTCTTCGGCCTGCAGGTGCGATCCGCGCCGCTCAACGTCTCCTTCCTGCTGGCGCTGGTGGCGGCTTTCCTCGTCTGGGTGCTGATCTGGCGCACCAAGCTCGGCTATGAAATCCGCACCATGGGCTTCAGCCCGCGCGCCGCCGATTATGCCGGCATCAACCACACAAGGATCATCGTCATCACCATGCTGATATCGGGCGCGCTCGCCGGCATGATGGCGCTCAATCCTGTCATGGGCGCGCAGCATCGCATGCAGCTCGATTTCGTCTCCGGCGCCGGCTTCGTCGGCATCGCCGTGGCGCTGATGGGGCGCTCGCATCCGGTGGGCATCGTGCTCGCCGCCATCCTGTTCGGCATGCTCTATCAGGGCGGCGCGGAGATCGCCTTCGACATGCCCAACATTTCCCGCGACATGATCGTCATTATCCAGGGGCTGGTGATCCTCTTCGCCGGGGCGCTCGAACATATGTTCCGCCCGGCGATCCAACGGCTCTTCGGGCGCATTGCCGGCTCCGATCTGCGCGCTGCGCCCATCGCCACGGGGGAGAGCCACTGATGGAAACCTACGTCACGCTCGTCCAGCTCTTGGATTCCACCATCCGGCTTTCCGTGCCGCTGCTCTTCGCCTGCCTTGCCGGACTTTATTCCGAGCGCGCAGGCATTTTCGATATCGGCCTCGAAGGCAAGATGCTCGCCGGCGCCTTTGCCGCGGGCACCGTCGCCTATCTCACAGGCTCGGCGATAACAGGCCTTCTCGCCGCCGTTCTGGTATCGGTGCTCCTCGGGCTGGTGCATGGCTTTGCCTCGATCACCCATCGCGGCAACCAGATCGTCTCCGGCGTCGCCATCAATTTCATTGCCGCGGGAACGACTGTTATCCTCGGCCAGGCCTGGTTCCGGCAGGGCGGGCGCACCCCGTCGCTGCCGGGCGAGGCGCGTTTCGGCGCGCTGCAATTGCCGGGCGCGGAAGCGCTGAAGGACGTGCCCGTCATCGGCTATCTCTATTCCGAGCTCATCTCCGGCCATTCGGTGCTGGTCTATCTCGCCTTTCTGATGGTGCCTTTCACCTGGTGGGTGCTCTACCGCACCCGTTTCGGCCTGCGGCTCAGGGCTGTCGGCGAAAACCCGGCCGCGGTCGATACCGCAGGCATCTCCGTGCCATGGCTGCGCTACCGCGCGGTGATCTGCTGCGGCGTGTTGTGCGGCCTCGCCGGTGCATACCTGGCCGAGGCGCAAGGCGCGGGTTTCGTTAAGGACATGACGGCCGGCAAGGGCTATATCGCGCTTGCGGCGCTCATCTTCGCCAAATGGCGGCCGGTCAACGCCATGTTCGCCTGCCTGCTGTTCGGCTTCCTCGACGCACTGTCGATCCGCATGCAGGGCCATCCGCTGCCGCTGATCGGCCAGGTGCCGGCGCAGTTCATGCAGGCGCTTCCCTATGTGCTGACCGTCATCCTCCTGGCCGGCTTCATCGGCAAGGCCATTCCGCCCAAGGCCGGCGGCATCCCTTACGTCAAGGAACGCTGATACCAGCGCGGCATTTCCCGGTCGCATCACAGGAAGGACAGCTATGTCACAGGATTTATTTGACGCAGCCTACGCTGCAATGCAGAAATGCCATGCGCCCTATTCGAAATTTCCGGTGGGCGCCGCGTTGCGCACCAGGGATGGACGCATCTATTCTGGTTGCAACATCGAAGTGATTTCATTCCCTGAAGGCTGGTGCGCAGAGACGACCGCGCTCTCGCATTTCGTCATGGGAGGTGGCGGCGAGATATCCGAGATCCTCGTCGTTGCCGAGAAGCTTGAAAAGTGCCCGCCCTGCGGCGGTTGCCGCCAGCGTCTGGCCGAATTCGCCGGACCGGAAACGCCGCTGCACCTGTGCAACAATGACGGGGTGGTGGAAACCGTGCGGCTGGGGGACCTGCTTCCCCACGGTTTCAAGACTGATGTGATCGGAGGATAGATGAACGAAGCCGCCAACCGCATAGAAGCAAGGCTCAAAGGGCCGATGCCGAAACTGGCCCTGGTGCTGGGGTCGGGTCTCGGCGGTCTCGTCGAGAAGCTGGAAGATGCGGTGCGCTTCTCCTATGCGGAACTGCCGGGCTTTCCGGCAAGCGGCGTCACCGGTCATGCGGGCGAATTGGTGGCGGGGCGGCTTTCGGGCAGGCCGGTGCTCGTGCTTTCGGGCAGGGCCCATTATTACGAGCATGGCAATCCCGCCGCCATGCGGCCCGCGCTGGAGACGCTGAAGGCCCTCGGCGTCGAGACCCTGATCCTGACCAATGCCGCGGGTTCCGTGCGCGATGACCTGGCGCCGGGCAGTGTCATGCTGATCGACGATCATATCAACTATTCCGGTCTCAACCCGCTGATCGGCGAGCCGTCGGATGCGCGCTTCGTCGGCATGACGACGGCCTATGACCCGGGCCTCAAGCAGGCTTTCGAGGCAGCCGCAATCGAGGCCGGCGAGGCGCTGCCGCGCGGTGTCTATATGTGGTTCTCCGGCCCGTCCTTCGAGACACCGGCGGAAATCCGCATGGCGCGGGTGCTGGGCGCGGATGCGGTGGGCATGTCCACCGTGCCGGAGGTCATCCTCGCCCGCTTTCTGGGCCTGCGTGTCGCCGCCTGTTCGGTCATCACCAATTTCGGCGCGGGCATGACCGGGGCCGAGCTTTCGCATCAGGAAACCAAGGATATGGCGCCGGTCGGGGGCACGCGCCTGCAAGCCATATTGCAGCATTTGGTGGGAGAGATCGCATGAACGCAGCCGACCGCAGATCGGCAGCGCTTCGCGTGCTGCCGTTGATCGACCTGACCGATCTGGATGAGAATTCGTCGCCGCTCGCGGTCGCCGCGCTGAGCGCCAGGGCGATCACGCCGCACGGGCCAACGGCGGGCATCTGCATCTGGCCGCATTTCGTCGAGACGGCCAAATCGCTGCTGCACGGAACCGGCGTGCGCATCGCCGCCGCCGTCAATTTTCCCGATGGCGGCACCGATATGGACGGTGTCCTGGCCGATACCGAGAAGGCGATCGCCGATGGCGCCGACGAGATCGACCTGGTGCTGCCGCATCGCGATTTCGTCGAGAACGGCGTCATCGTCTCCCGGCAGATGATCAAATCGGTGAAAAAGCTCTGCGGCCCCAAGGCCCGGCTCAAGGTTATCCTCGAAACCGGCACGCTGGGCAATGACGCCTTGATCGAATCCGCCTCCGAAGTGGCACTGGAGGAAGGGGCGGATTTCATCAAGACCTCCACCGGCACGACCGAAGTCAACGCCACGCCCGAGGCGGTGCGCGTCATCCTCGAAACCATCCGCGAGTTCCGCCGCGATGCGGGGGTGAAGCCCTCGGGCGGCATCCGCACGCTTGAGGATGCACGCTCCTATCTTGATCTCGCCGACGAGATCATGGGCGAGGGTTGGACGACGCCTGAAACCTTCCGCTTCGGTGCTTCCGGGCTTCTGGACGATGTGCTTGCCGCGTTGAATGGCAGCAGCAATGCCGCCGCGACCTCGACGGGATATTGATCATGCTGCCGCAAGAGATCATTCGCGCCAAGCGCGACGGCAAGACGCTCGATCCGGAGGCGATTGCCTTCTTCGCCCGGAGCATCGCCACCGGTGCGGTCAGCGAAGGGCAGATCGCCGCCTTCGCCATGGCCGTTTTCTTCAACGGCATGAGCCGCGACGAGGCGGTAGCGTTGACGCTCGCCATGCGCGATTCCGGCGACGTGCTCGACTGGTCCTTGCTCAATGGTCCCGTGGTCGACAAGCACTCGACCGGCGGCGTCGGCGACAATGTCTCGCTGATGCTGGCGCCGATCGTCGCCGCCTGTGGCGCCTATGTGCCGATGATCTCGGGCCGCGGCCTCGGCCACACCGGCGGCACGCTCGACAAGATGGATTCCATCCCCGGCTATGTCAGCCAGCCGGACAAGGCGCTTTTTGAGACGACCGTGCGCGGAGCGGGCTGCGCCATCATCGGCCAGACCGCCGATCTGGCGCCCGCGGACAAGCGCTTCTACGCTATCCGCGACGTGACGGCGACGGTGGAATCCATCCCGCTCATCACCGCCTCCATCCTGTCGAAGAAGCTCGCCGCCGGTCTGCAAGGCCTGGTGCTGGACGTGAAGACGGGCAACGGCGCCTTCATGGCGAAGACGCGGGATGCGGCCGCGCTTGCCGAAAGCCTGGTGGCGGTCGCCAATGGCGCGGGCCTGCCCACGACCGCGCTCCTGACCGATATGAACCAGCCGCTGGCGCTCGCCGCCGGCAATGCGGTGGAGGTCAGGAATGCCGTCGATTTCCTCACCGGCGACCGCCGCGATGGCAGGCTGGAGGAGGTGACGCTTTCGCTTGCCGCCGAAATGCTGGTCATCGCACGCTTGGCCGGGACGCCGCGCGAGGCGATGGAGCAAGCGCGCGCGGCGCTGGAGAGCGGTCGGGCGGCGGACGTGTTCGGCCGCATGGTAGCGCTTCTCGGTGGGCCGAATGATTTCGTTTCGCGGGCCGCGCACTATCTCCCCGCAGCGCCGGTCGTGCGGGAGGTGTCGTCACCGGAGAAGGGCTTTGTCGGCTCGATCGAGACCCGCGATCTGGGTCTCGCCGTCGTCGCGCTGGGTGGCGGCCGTACCCGGCCAGAGGATACGGTCGACCATGCGGTCGGCCTGACTGCCCTGCAGCCGATCGGCGCCGAGATGGAGCGCGGCGACCCGCTGGCGCTGGTCCACGCCCGTGATGAGGCCATGGCCGAGGCGGCAGTTCGTGCCGTCCAGGCGGCCTATGGCTTCGTGCCGCTGCGCCCCCGCGCCGTTCGCCCGGTCAAGCGGCGGATTGTGGGTAGTTGAAGCGGTCTTGCCGGGTATCGCGAGGCGCGCCCCCTGGCCTGCCGGCCTTTTTATATGAAAATCAAAAATCCCTACTTCGTCCCGTACATGCGGTCGCCCGCGTCACCGAGGCCGGGCACGATATAGCCCTTCTCGTTCAGATGGCTGTCGATTGCCGCGGTGAAGACGGGAACGTCGGGATGCGCCTTGGTGAAGCGCTCGATGCCCTCGGGAGCTGCGAGGAGGCAGAGGAAGCGAATATTGCTTGCGCCGCGTTCCTTCAGCTTATCGATGGCGGCAATGGCCGAATTGGCCGTGGCGAGCATCGGGTCGACCACGATGATCAGCCGGTTGACGATATCCTCCGGCGCCTTGAAATAATATTCGATCGGCTGCAGCGTGTCGTGGTCGCGATAGAGCCCGATATGGGCGACGCGCGCGGCCGGAACCAGATCGAGCATGCCTTCGAGCAACCCATTGCCGGCCCGCAGGATGGAGGCGAAGACCAGCTTCTTGCCCTCAAGGATGGGCGCATCCATCGCCGTCAGCGGCGTTTCGATCCGCATCGTCGTCAGTTCCAGGTCGCGCGTCACCTCATAGCAGAGCAGCAGCGAGATCTCCTTGAGCAGCCGGCGGAAGCTCGCCGTCGAGGTCTCCTTCTTGCGCATGATGGTGAGCTTGTGCTGGACGAGCGGATGATCGACGACTGTGACGCCCATGGTGGCTGTTACTCTCTGTTACAAGGCTGATTTTTCCGCGACCTTAGCGGCAGGCGGCGGGCATGAAAACGCCTGGCTGCATCACACGCACAGTTTTATGCCGGCTTTCGTGCGGGAATAAGCTTTGGCAGGAGCGTCGCATGCGTTTCTTCATCGATAAAGGCCGCCTCGATGGCCGTGCGGGTGATATCGCGCAGCGTCGCTTCATCGAGCCCGAAGATCTCCCGCCCGATATCATATTCGCGGGCGAGATCGGTGTGGAAGAATGGCGGATCGTCCGAATTGAGCGTCACCCTAACCCCGGCATTCCTGAGCGCCATGAATGGGTGATCCTCGAAACTGCCGTAAACGCCGAGCGCAATGTTGGAGCCCGGGCAGCATTCGAGCACGATCCCCTCCCCCGCCAGCCATTCCACCAGAGCCGGATCCTCGATCGCCCGCACGCCATGGCCGATACGCGATGGCCTCAGCGCCTCGACGGCATCACGCACGCTCGCGGCTCCTGCAAATTCACCGGCATGCACCGTGAGGCCCAGCCCCGCATCGCGCGCGATATCGAAGGCGCGTGCGAAATCCGCCGCACGGTACATCCGCTCGTCGCCGGCCATGCCGAAGCCGGTGATGAGCGGATGCGGGGTGGCCGCCACGAAGCGGGCGGCGCGCTCAACCGCCTCCGGTCCCATATGGCGCAGACCGGTGGCGATCATGCGGCATTCGATGCCGGCAGCACTCCCGGCGCGCCGGATGCCTTCCGCCAGCCCTTCGATATAGGCCTTCGGGTCGAGCCCGGCGCTCACCGCATGATCGATCGAGATGAAGAATTCAGAATAGATCGTGCCGTCGCGGGCGAGCCCGGTGAGATAGCGTTCGGCAAGATCGGCATAGTCCTCAGCCGTGCGGAAGAGCATCGATATCGCGTCATAGGCGGCGAGAAAGCTGGTGAAATCGTGCCAGATATAGGCGCCATCGCGCATGAAAGCGGAGATATCCACGCCGTAAAGCGCGGCTTTTTCACGCGCCAGCGCCGGGCTGGCGGTACCCTCGATGTGGCAGTGCAGTTCGGCTTTTGCGACCATTTCTCTTTCCATCCGGCCTCATCTCGCTCTATATCGGTGCCATCGTATATGGTCGGTGAAGTTGGCAGACTTTCCCCGGAAGTTGACAGACTTTCCGGAAAAGATCATGCGTTGAAACAAAGAGTGCATGATGGCGGTTCGGCCGGAATTCATCGGGAAAAGGCAGGTGACGATATGAGCCAGCAACATGGCAGTTCGGACCGCGTCGGCGCCAGGGGCGGCATGGAGAATTCCTTCGGCTTCCGCAAGGTCGGCGAGGACGAGAAGCAGGGGCTGGTAAACGAGGTGTTCCACCGCGTCGCCTCCCGCTACGACCTGATGAACGATCTGATGTCGGCCGGCATGCACCGGGTCTGGAAGGACGCGATGGTTAGCTGGCTTTCCCCGCCGAAGCGCGAGGGCTGGCGGGTGCTGGATGTCGCGGGCGGTACCGGCGACATCGCCTTCCGCATCCTGGAGGCATCGGGCCGCAAGGCTCATGCCACCGTCCTCGACATCAACGGCTCGATGCTCGCCGTCGGCCATGACCGGGCGGTCAAGAAGGGGCTCGCGGACAATGTGGAATTTGTCGAGGCCAATGCCGAGGAGCTGCCTTTCGCGGACAATTGCTTCGACGCCTATACGATCGCCTTCGGCATCCGCAACGTGCCGCATATCGACCGGGCGCTATCGGAGGCCTATCGCGTATTGAAACCGGGCGGGCGCTTCCTCTGCCTGGAATTTTCCGAGGTCGAGATGCCGGTGCTCGATCGCATCTATGACGCCTGGTCGTTCAACGCCATTCCCCGCATTGGCCAGATGGTCGCCGGCGATGCCGATTCCTACCGCTATCTCGTGGAATCCATCCGGAAATTCCCCAAGCAGGCCGATTTTGCCGCGATGATTGAGGCCGCCGGCTTCGAGCGCGTGACCTGGCGCAATTATTCCGGCGGCATCGCCGCGCTACATTCCGGCTGGAAGCTTTAGGGCCGAAATGCAAGCAATTCTCAGCCTCGAGCCAATCACCCCCCTCTGGCCTGCCGGCCATCTCCCCCACAAGGGGGGAGATTACGCCTTCAGAGACGTCCGGCACCAATTGCAGACGTTGATGAATAAGGGCCGCCGGCTGTGTCAGCCAATCTCCCCCCTTGTGGGGGAGATGTCCGGCAGGACAGAGGGGGGTACTCTCCGGCCAGCGCTTCCAATAACCATGAGTATCATCGCATGAGCAGTCTCGCCGCCGCCTTCCGGCTGATCCACGCCGGGTGGATCATGACGCGCGAGGGCGTCATCACCGCGCTGCCGGCCGAGGGGCTGTCGGGCCTGCCCGCCTTCGGTCACCGCATCGCCGGGCTCCTGGCGCGCCGCCGTGTGCGGACGACCAAGCGCTCCGAGCGCATGTCGCGGGCGATGAACCGGCTGGGCCCCTCCTATGTCAAGCTCGGGCAGTTCCTGGCGACACGCCCCGATATCGTCGGGCGCGATGTGGCGCTCGATCTGGCGCTTTTGCAGGACCGGCTCGACCATTTTCCGCAGGATGCGGCGATCAAGGCGGTGGAGGGCTCGCTCGGCCGCCCGATCGATGATCTCTTCGTCAGCTTCGGCCCGCCGATTGCCGCAGCCTCCATCGCGCAGGTTCATCCGGCCGAGGCCATGCGCAACGGGGTGCAGCACAAGGTTGCCGTGAAGGTGATCCGCCCCGGCGTCCGTCAGCGCTTCGCCCGCGATCTCGAAAGCTTCTTCATGCTGGCGCGGCTGCAGGAGCGCTTTATGCCTGGCGCGCGCCGCCTGCGCCCGGTCGAGGTGACCGAGACGCTCGCCCAGACGACGCGCATCGAGATGGATCTGCGGCTCGAGGCCGCCGCCCTTTCCGAGATCGCCGAGAACGTGAAGGACGATGTCGGCTTCCGCGTGCCGGCCGTGGATTGGGAGCGCACGGGTCGCGACGTGCTGACGCTCGAATGGATCGATGGCGTCAAGATGTCCGACATCGAGGGCCTGCGCGCCGCCGGCCATGATCTGGTGCGGCTCGCCGAGACGCTCATCCAGTCTTTCCTGCGCCACACCTTGCGCGACGGCTTCTTCCATGCCGACATGCACCCCGGCAATCTGTTCGTCGATCCGCAGGGCACCATCGTCGCCGTCGATTTCGGCATTACCGGCCGCCTCAGCAAGAAGGAGCGCCGCTTCCTCGCCGAAATCCTCTATGGCTTCATCAAGCGTGATTATCGGCGCGTTGCCGAAGTGCACTTCGAAGCCGGCTACGTACCGCACCGTCACGATACAGCAAGCTTTGCCCAGGCGATCCGCGCCATCGGCGAGCCGATCCACGGCCAGTCCGCCGAAACCATCTCGATGGCCAAGCTCCTGACGCTGCTTTTCGAGGTCACCGAACTCTTCGATATGCAGACCAGACCGGAGCTCTTGCTGTTGCAGAAGACGATGGTGGTGGTCGAAGGCGTTTCGCGCACGCTCGATCGGCATTTCAACATGTGGAAAGCGGCCGAGCCGGTGGTGGGCGACTATATCAGGGATAATCTCGGGCCGTCAGGCATCATGGCCGATGCGCGCGAGAGCGGTTACGCGCTCCTGCATCTCATGCGCCAGGCGCCCGATCTCGTCAAACGTTTCGAGCGGATTTCCGTCGAACTCGACAGGATGGCCGAAAACGGCCTGCGCTTCGAGATAGAGACTTCGGAGGCCATCGGCAAGGCTGCGGCACGAGGCTCGCGCTGGGGCAGGCTCGCCCTCGTCGTGATTGCACTTGCCGTATTTGCAATCGCATTCGGCTTCCATTTATAGGAAATCCGGCCTAATCTGATTGCAATGATTGCGCTTTGCGCATCTCATCAGGAGAATTGCAATCAAATGGCCAGCATCACCATCCGCAATCTCGATAATGCGATCAAGGAGCGGCTGCGGCAGCGCGCCGCCCGCAACGGCCGCTCCATGGAGGAGGAGGCGCGCGTGCTCCTCGGGCAAGCCGACGCGCCTGACAGGCCTGTTCAGCCCGCTTCACCGGAAAAACCGTTGTCCGGCGGAACATTGGTGGGAAAGCGCCTGCTGCTCATCATCGGCGGCGGTATCGCCGCCTATAAGTGCCTTGACCTGATCCGCCGCCTGCGCGAGCGCGGCGCTGCCGTGCGCCCGGTCATGACGCGCGCGGCGCAGGAATTCATCACGCCTTTGTCGGTTGGCGCGCTCGCCGCCGATCATGTCTTCACCGATCTTTTCTCCCGTGAGGACGAGCAGGATGTCGGCCATATCCGGCTCGCGCGTGAAACGGACCTGATCGTGGTGGCGCCTGCCACCGCTGACCTGATGGCCAAGATGGCGCATGGGCTGGCGGATGACCTCGCCTCCGCGGTGCTGCTGGCGACCAGAACACCGGTGCTTGTCGCGCCGGCCATGAACCCGCTGATGTGGGATCACCCGGCGACCCGGCGCAATCATGCTACGCTGGCAAAGGACGGCATCCGCTTCGTCGGCCCCAATCGGGGCGAGATGGCTGAAAGCGGCGAGGCGGGCCTTGGCCGCATGGCGGAACCGCTGGAAATCGTTGCGGCAATAGAGGCTTTCTTCAAGCCGGCTCATTCTCCATTAGCCGGCAAAACCATTGTCGTCACTTCTGGCCCGACGGTGGAGCCGATCGACCCCGTGCGCTATATCGCCAACCGCTCCTCGGGCAAGCAGGGCCATGCCATCGCGGCGGCCCTGGCCCGGCTCGGCGCCACCGTGCGCCTCGTGTCCGGCCCGGTATCGATACCCGACCCGGACGGCGTCTCGGTCATCCATGTCGAGACGGCGCGCCAGATGAAGGAAGCGGTAGAAGGGCTTCTGCCGGCCGATGCGGCTGTTATGGTCGCCGCCGTCGCCGACTGGCGTGTCGAGAGCGAATGGGCGCAGAAGCTTAAGAAAAGTCCGGGCGGTGCGACGCCGACGCTGCGCATGGTGGAAAATCCGGACATTCTCGCGACTGTCGGCCACCATACCGAACGCCCACGGCTCGTCGTCGGCTTTGCCGCGGAAACGCAGGATCTTCTCGCCAACGCCAGCAAGAAGCTGGAAAAGAAAGGTGCGGACTGGATCGTCGCCAACGACGTCTCGCAGACAAGCGGCGTCATGGGCGGCGACCGCAACCACGTGCGCATTGTCTCCAAGTCCGGTGTCGAGGAGTGGCCGGAGATGAGCAAGGAAGAGGTGGCGGGGCGATTGGCGCAGAAGATTGCGGAGGCGATCAAGGGGATCAAGGGAGTAGGGGAATAAGGGAATAGGGGAGTATGTCGCAGCTTGCCAAACATACTCCCCTACTCCCCTACTCACTTTTTTCCCCTTCCCATGTCACAATCCGCCATCCCGTCTCGTCCTGTCATCGTGTAAACCAAGACATGGAGCTATCCGATGAAACCGAGACTGAACGCCTATGCCGTCGCGCCGCAGATGATCCAGGCCATGCTCGACCTGGAGAACCAGGTCAAGAACAGCGGCCTTGAGGAAAGCCTTTTTCACCTCGTCAAGATCCGCGCCTCGCAGATCAATGGCTGCGCCTACTGCATCCATATGCATACGCGCGAGGCCCGCGCCCATGGCGAGACGGAGGAGCGGCTTTATCTGCTGGATGCATGGCGGGAATCGCCGCTTTATACCGATCGCGAGCGCGCCGCGCTGGGCTGGACGGAGGCACTCACCCTAGTGGCCGAGACGCGCGCGCCGGACGCGGATTTCGAAGCGCTGAAGGGCCAGTTCACCGACGAGGAGATTGTGAAGCTGACGCTTGTCATCACCACCATCAACGCGTGGAACCGCATTTCGGTGGGCTTCCGCTCGATCCACCCGGTGAAGGCGGTCCATGCCGCGGCATGATCAATCCGACGAGATGGCCTCGGATGACCTCGGGGCCATCTTCGAGACGCTGCGTCCGCGGCTGATCCGCGTTGCCTATCGCATGCTCGGATCGGTCGCGGAAGCTGAAGATATCGTGCAGGATGCCTGGCTGCGCTGGATGGGCGCGGACCGGGCATTCGTGCGCGATCCACAGGGCTTTCTCACGCGCATCGTGACAAGGCTCTGCCTCGACCACATGAAATCGGCGCGGGTGCGACGCGAGACCTACCCCGGCACCTGGCTTCCCGAGCCGGTTTTCGAGATGGCCGAAAACGATGAGGACGATCTCACCCTGACGCTGATGATGGCGCTGGAACGCCTTTCGCCGCTGGAGCGCGCCGCCTTCCTCCTGCACGATCTCTTCGATATCGGCTTCGACGAGGTGGCAAAGGCGATCGGCCGCGACGCCGCCACCTGCCGCAAGCTCGCCAGCCGTGCGCGGGAGCATGTGCGCGCCTCCGCTCCGCGCTTTCCCCTGGCGGAAGAGCAAGGGCGCAGCATCGCCGAAGCTTTCTTTCATGCCTCGCGCAGCGGCGATGCCGCGGCCCTGCAAAGCCTGCTTGCGCAAGATGTCGTGATCTATTCGGATGGCGGCGGCACGCGGAATGCCGCGCTCAACCCGATCTTCGGACGGGAGAAGACAGTCCGCTTCTTCGTGGGCGTCGCGCGAAAGCCAACGGCGCAGAAGCCGTCCTTCCACCGCATCGGCCGCATCGATGGCCTGCCCGGCATCCTCACGCTGGAGGAGGACGGCCTGCCGCAGACGGTGGCGCTCGAAATCGCCGATGGGCTCATCACCGCGATCTATATCGTGCGCAATCCCGAGAAGCTGCGGCATCTGATGGCTTGAGGCGGATGACTGCCTTCTTTTGTCAGTACCGGAAAGGATGGTGGCATCGCCGCCATTCACTTCGGCTTTCGTAAATCACATGTGACCAGCCTCTGACGGTGCCATGGGGGATTTCCGTTCCATCAAACCCGCCGCAAAACTGGCCCGCCGAGGAGCATCAAGCGAAGCCCGTAAAAAAGCTGACAAATCCTTCCGAAGCCGATTGACAGAGTGCGGTCCGCCCCTTACATGGAACCCCGCTGCCCAGATGGCGGAATTGGTAGACGCGCAGGTTTCAGGTACCTGTGCCGCGAGGCGTGGAGGTTCGAGTCCTCTTCTGGGCACCATTTCCCTTTTTATCCGACCCGGCGATGGGCATAAGCCCGAAGCTTCGCAGGATTGGCGAAGTCTTTCGAGTATTACCGACCCCAGGTCACGGCTCGCAGCCAGATACCAGTTCCCGATCACCTCCCTGCAACGAAAGCAGAAATGCCGCGTTTGAATCCGCAAACGGATGGAGATCGCCATGGCAGAAGCAACAGCCCGGGAGGAATGGATCAAGCGGCGCGCCCGTGAGCTTTGGGAACGGGAGGGGCTTCGTCCCGACCGCGAGCAGGAATGCTGGGACAAGGCGGTGCAGGAGTTCGAGGCGGCGAGCTCCGAGGACACGCGCGGCCCGGCACATCCCGGCCCGACGGTCGGCTCGGAATCGGACACCGCAAAGCTCAAGCATTCGTGAAAAGGGGCGCCCGGTGTATGGGCGCCCTTGATTCCAGACATGGAAACGCTGCTGCCTGTTGGGGCAGGTTTTTAAAATTTCACGCTCAGCCGGGCGCCGAAGCCATGATCCTTTATGTCTTCGGCCAGGCGCCCGGTATAGGAGATATCGAGGCTTGCGGCCCCTGAAAGATCGATGTCGAAACCGGCTTTCAGAAGTGCGGCGTCTTCGGCGATCGGCACGCCCTCGACCGTGAACCCGCTGCCGCCGGCGAAGGCGGCACGGGCAGTCGGTGTTGTATCGCCGAAAGCATGCTGCCAGCCGAGCGTGCCGTGCAGACGGGCCGCCATGCCGCCGAGGTCGAGCGCCGTCGCGGCGCGCAGGCCAAGCGTCGTATAGGTGACATCCGTCGTATCGCTCGCAAAGCCAAGGCCGGCGCGGCCACTCTCGGAGAAGGCATCCGTATGCAGGTTCACATAAGCGAGCCCGGCGAAGGGCTCGAAGCTCGCCGCGCCATGACGGATCGTATAGCCAGCCTCGCCGAAGAGCTGTGCGGTGCGCGCGTCGTAAGATGCCTCTGCCCGATCGGCAAAACCGGCAAAGCCGATCGCCCGGCTCGTATCGACATCGTGCCAGCTATGCGCTGCGCCGAAGCGCAGGCCGAACGCGCCGATCTCGGCGCCGGCATAAGCAGCGAGCGTGTAGGTATCGGCATCCGCCGAGGAGGCGCGGTCATCGATATCGAAAGAGGATCGGCCGTAACCACCGGCAAAACCGGCGCGCCATATGTCGTTGAGGGCCACGTCGCCGCCGATGAAGAAACCGCCTGACGAGCGATCCATATCCGCGCTGCTGCCGGTGCTTTCACCCCAGGCACCATAGCCCTCGCTCCAGAAGACAAGACCTTCGGTGGCGGCAGGCGCCGTATTGCCGGCGAAGGCCGCGCGCAGCCTTTCGTTGACGGCATCGCGCACGAAGCGGCTGTCCTCGATAAGGCCGCTCTTCGTGCTGGCCTGGATCTCGCCGGAAAGGCTGTCGAAGGCGGTCTGCGCGGAAACCGCGTCGGGGAGCGCCGCGATCGCCTCATAGAGCAGGTTTCCGGAACCGAGGCTTTCCAGCCCCGCCGCAGTCTGGCGCTGGTTCTGCGTCACCGCGACATCGGCATAGGCGACGGCGCTGCGGGTGACGTCGAGATAGACATTGCTCGGATCATAGGCGAGCGCGAAATCGGCGAACAGCGTGGAAGGCGAGGACAAGGTGTCGTAGCTGCCCGAAACGCCACCGGCGGCGGAGAGGATGGTATAGCGCGTGCCCGTCTCGTAGGTGCCGGCGGCCGGCGTCACCGCCACCATGCCGGCAAGCGTCGCCCTGCCCGTGACGTCGATCAGGTCCGATTTTCCCTCTGCGTTCACCTCGACCGCATAGGTGGAGCCGGCGGTCTGTGCATAATCGCCGTTGACGGTGAGCGTGCCGATCGAGTGGCCGGGGGCAATCGTGCCAGCGACCGTGACGGAGCCGAGCCTGCCCGTGCCGTCGAGCACCGAGCCGGCACCGACGGTCAGAACGCCGCCGAGCGTGCCGTCGACACTCAGCCGGCCGGCCTTGACGTTGACGCCGCCCGAATAATCCTGCGCGCCCGTCAGCGTCCAACTGCCGCTTTCGACATTCAGATATTCGAAATTGCTGCCGCCTCCGAAGGTGCCGGTGCCGTCCAGCGAGATCGTGTCCGTGCCCTCGCCGCCATCGACGAGCCCGACGAATTGCGCGCCGGTTCGCACATTGAGCGTATCATCACCGCCGCCGAGATCGACCGCCAGCCCGTCCGTACCCTCGATCAGGCCGGAATTGGTGAGCGTGTCGTTCTGATCGCCGATGATCCTGATGCCGAAACCATCCTCACCGCGGATCGTGCCGGCATTGTTTATGGTCGTCGCCGCGAAGGCACCGCCGCCGCTGCTGTCATCGATCAGGATGGCATTATTGGCACCGCTGATGAGGGCGTCGACCGAGGCATTGTCGATCGATCCGCCGCCCATCGCGATGCCTTCGCTCCGGTTCGGCGTGTCGCCCGGCTTGCTGCCCTTGGCACCGGTTCCGCGGATCGTGCCGTAATTGACGATGGTGCCAACAAGATCGATATCGACGCCATCACCGTCGCTCAGCTCAGAAATGCCGTCGGCATCGCCCGAGATGAGGCCGTAATTGACGACCGTGCCCGTGCCGTCGGAGCCGACACCGGAGCCGTTGCGGCCGATGATCGAAGCGCCGGCCTCGTTATAGACCTTCACATCGACATCGCTGGTGATGCCGTGCCGTGCGCCGGAGATGACGCCGCCTGCATAGTTGTTCACCGTCGCGGCGTGACCCTGCATGTCGACGCCGTCGTTCTTCTGATCGGGTTCGGAGGAATTGGCGATGATGGTGCCGTAATTGTTGACGACGCCGCCCTCCCCCGGGCGGATTGCGTCCGCATCCTGCGCACGGATCTCGCCGGTGGCGAGATTGTTGATCGTCACCTCGGCCTGCCCGGAAGAGATGGAATCGAAATCGATCGCCTGACCGCCCTCGGAGACGATTACCCCGGCATTCTCCACCGTGACCACGCCGTCGCTGATATCGGTATTGATGCGGAAGGCATCGTCATCGGTCGCGATCTTCGCGCCCTCATTGTTGATCAGGGTGATGAAGCGGGGATTATCGTCGCCCTTGGTATCGATGCCGCGTTTCGTGCTGGTGATCGTGCCGTTGTTGACGATCGTCACACCCGGTGCCGGCGAGGCGCCGCTCCAGGTGATCGCCGTTCCATCGACATCGAGCGTCGCATTGTTCTCGACCGTCAGCGTATCCGTCCCCGAAACGGTCTTCTTCGCGGTATCCGTCGTTCCATCGGCCACCAGTTGATCCGCCGCCTGCGCCGCCAACGGCGAAACCGACGACATGAGTATAGCGACCAGCGCGGCATGAGCCGTGCGCCCGACCAATCCTGTCATGATGAAAGCCCCCTATGCAATGTGGAGGCTGTCTAACGGCGCTTCGTGACAGAGGGGTGACAGCGGGTGGAAAAGGGGCGGACGAAAATCCGGGTGTTGCGCGGAAACGAACAGAGAATCAGCCCGACTGCTAACCCGCGTGGTGCAGCGACATCGGCCGGAAGGCCTCGCGGATCATCTCCGCCATTCCCTCCACCGCCGGGCTCGAATGATAGGGGTTGCGCCTCAGCACCACGCGCGAGGAATCGACCATCGGAAAGCCATCCTCCGCCGTGAGCTCCCGGCAATCGGCGGGGATATTGCTGCGCGACAGGGCGGCGATGGCAAGGCCGGAGGAGACGGCGATCTTCAGTCCGCCGCTGGTATCGCAGGTGAAGGCGATACGATAGCCAAGCCCGTGCTGCTCCAGCGAGCGGATGGCGAACTTGGTGCACCATTCCGAATTGCCGTAGACGGCGATCGGCAAGGGCGTGCGCTCATGCAGCCGGTGGGTGAGCGAGGTCACCCACACCGTCGGGTCGATGAGCAGGACCTCACCGGCCGCCCGCTCGTGCCAGTCGAACACCACGGCGAGATCCAGCTCGTCATTCTCGAGCGCCGCCATCTGGTGGATGGTGTAATCGCACCTGACCGTCACCTCCACCGCGGGATGCCGCTCGGAAAAGGCGGCGAGCGCCCGCGGCAGCACGGTCTGGCTGTACTCCTCGGGGATGCCGATGCGCACCGGCCCATCGAGCGGCCTGGCGCGCATGGCCGCCGCCGTTTCCTCGAGAAGACCGACGATGCGCTGCGCATAGGGCACGAGCTGCTCGCCGCGTGGCGTCAGGATAACGCCGCGAGGGCCGCGCTCGAACAGCGCTTCGCCGAGGCTCTCCTCCAGCCGCTTGATCTGCATGCTGACGGCCGATTGCGTGCGCCCCACATCATCCGCCGCCCTGGTGAAATTGCCGGTTTCGGCGACGGCGAGAAAGGTGCGCAGAAGATCGCTTTCGAGAGGCGCATACATTGTTTAAGCCATCTGGTTTTCTTATGGCAGCCATTGTCACTATTCGTTTGTCTGATGTCAAATTTCCCGGATCATGCCGTTATCGGGGCTTTTGCGGGAGAGCGACATGGACGGGAAAAACCAGCATGGCAATGCTCTTTTGCCGAAATGGCTGATGGCCTTCCTGACGTCTTTCCGTGAGGAAACAGCGAGGCGGCGGGCGCTGGTCGATATCCTCGACAAGCATGACGACCATTGGCTCGAGGATGCGGGATTGAGCCGCGACGAGGCGCGCCGCATCCTGAAGAGATCGTTCATTCGGCGGCTGATGAAATGGCGGAGGACGGGCGGAGGCTGATTGCACGGATGCGGGAACGATATGGCGGAGCAGACGTTCCCCGCTTCGAACCCTTCGACGAGCAGGCGAGCCGGAATGGCAAAGGCAGGAACGATCCGCATCGGCATATCAGGGTGGACCTACGGGCGGTGGCGCGGGGTGTTCTACCCGAAAGGGCTGCCGCAGCGGCTGGAACTGACCTATGCGGCCGAACAATTCCCTTCGATCGAGATCAATGGCACGTTCTACGGGCTGCAGCGGCCCGAAAGCTTCGCCCGCTGGGACGAGGCAACGCCCGACGATTTCGTCTTCGCCATCAAGGGCTCGCGCTACATCACCCATCTCAGGCGGCTGCGAAACGTGGAGACGCCGCTTGCCAATTTCATGGCGTCGGGCCTTTTACGACTTTGGCCGAAACTCGGGCCGATCCTCTGGCAGTTTCCGCCGCGGATGGCCTTCGATCCGGATTTGTTCGAAACATTCCTCGCCATGCTGCCACACGATACCGAAGAGGCCGCGGCGCTGGCGCGGCGTCATGATACCAGGCTCGAAGGGCGGGCCTTCACGACGTGCGATACGAAACGGCCGTTGCGTCATGCCGTGGAGATCCGTCACGACAGCTTCCGCTCGCCCGATTTCATCAGGCTGCTGCGCCGCCATCGGGTGGCGCTGGTCTGCGCCGACACGGTGGAATGGCCGCTCCTGATGGATCTGACCGCCGACTTCGTCTATTGCCGCCTGCATGGCTCGGAGGAACTCTATACCAGCGGCTATGACGAGAAATCGCTCGACCGCTGGGCCGAGCGGGTGCGCGCCTGGGCGCATGGGCGTGAGCCCCACGATGCCGAGCGGGTGATGGAGCCGACCAAGCCGCGCGAGAGCGGGCGCGACGTCTATGTCTATTTCGACAATGACGCGAAGGTGCGGGCGCCTGATGATGCCCTGTCGCTCGCCAAGCGCCTCGGCATCACGTGGGAGCCGGAAGACCAGAAGATCGCGTCCTGATCGGCGCTCATTGATAGCCGAACAAGCGCGGCAGGAAGAGCACGGTTTCCGGGAAGAGGATCATGACCAGGAGCGCTGCCAGCAGGATCGCCAGGAAGGCCCATATCTCCCGGATGATCGCGCCAAGCGGTATGCCCGTCACGGCATTGATGACGAAGAGCAGAACGCCATAGGGCGGCGTCACCAGCCCGATCATGATGTTGACGACGAGGACCACCCCGAGATGGACGGGATCGATGCCCAGTTGGCGCGCCGCCGGCAGGAACAGCGGTACCACGACGAGCAGCAGCGTCGCGGCATCGAACAGGCAGCCGAGCAAAAGGAAAATGATGTTGATGCCGATCATGAACAGGATCGGCGACATCTCCAGGCCGTTCAGCTTCTCGGCGACGAGGCCGGGAATATTCTCACTGGCGACGACATAGTTCAGCACCAGTGCCGAGGCGATGATCATGCCAACCACTGATGTGGAGCGCGCCGAATCGAGCACCATGCGGTAGAATTCGCGCAGGCTGAGCGAACGGTATAAGAACGCGGCCAGAAGAAGCGCGTAAGCGGCGGCGATCGCCGCCGCTTCCGTCGGCGTGGTGGCGCCGCCATAGATGCCGGCGAGCAGGATCACCGGCATCAGCAGCGCCGGGAAGGCCCGGGCGGTGGTCCTCGGCATGTCCCTGAGCGGGACGGCCTTATCCGCCGGGAAGCCGCGCTTGACCGCCATGTACCAGTTGAGCGCCATCAGGCAGGCGGCGATGATCAGGCCGGGGATGATGCCGCCGAGAAAGAGATAACCCACCGACGAGCCGGAGATCAGCGCGTATAGCACCATCGGGATCGAGGGCGGGACGATCGGCCCGATGACCGCCGAAGCCGCGGTGAGCGCGGCGGCATAGCCGGCGGGGTAGCGGTCGTTCTTGCGCATCATGTCGATGATCACCCGGCCGAGGCCGGCGGCGTCCGCGATGGCCGAGCCGGACATGCCGGAGAAGATGAGGCTTGCCACGACATTGACCTGGCCGAGGCCGCCGCGAAAACGGCCGACCAGCGCCACGCAGAAGGCAAGCAGCCGATCGCTGATGCTGCCGGCATTCATGAAATTGGCGGCGAGGATGAACAGTGGAACCGCAAGAAGCACGAAGGAATCGAACAGGCCGTTGAGGCTCTGCTCGGCAACCAGCGCCACATCCTGGCCGGTGGCGAAGAGATAGGCGATCGCCGCCGCGAACATGGCGAAGGCGATCGGCACATTGGCGCCGGCGAGGATGAAGAAGCCCGCGAGCGCGACGAGAAAGGCAGTGCTCATAAGGCCTCCGGGGTATGCGACGGGCTTTCGTCCCGGCCGCGGAAGGCGCGGTAGAGCGCCAGCACCGAGCGGATGACGACGGCGGCGGCAAAGACCGGGAAGATGGAATAGACGAGATCGAAGCGGATGCGCGTCACCGGCGTCGAATCGATCTTCATGAAGCTGACATAGTCGACGATGGCGGGAAGCGCGCTGGCGAAAGCCAACCCCAATATGACGTGGCCGATGATGGTGAGCACGCGGCGCGCGACCGGGCTTACCGCATCGCTCAGCATCGAGAAACTGACGTGTTCGCTCTCATCGAGGAGGAATGCGGATGTCCAGAAGACAGTCCAGATATAAAGGATGACGCATGCCTCGGACGTCCAGCCGAGCGGCTGGTTGACGACATAACGCATGAATATCTGGAGAAGGAAAGCGGCGAACATGGCCGTGAGCAGTGCCACGGCCACGATTTCGGCGAGCTTGCGCGCCCCTGACAGCATCATCCCGCCTTACTTGACGGCGTTGATCTTGTCGACGATGCCGGCTGGCCAGCTCTTGGCGAACTCGGAGTCCTGATAGGCCTTCTGAACCCGCTCGCGGAATGCTTCGCGGTTGGGCTCATAAACCGAAAGCCCCTGCCCCTTGAAGAACTCGACCAGTTCCGCCTCGTCCTTGATGCGGTTCTCATCATTATAGGCAATCGCCTTCTGCGCCGCCTCGGTCACCTTCGCCTTCTGGTCATCGGAGAGCTTGTCCCAGGTCTTCTTCGACATCGAAAGGAAGATGGCATCGACCAGATGGTTGGTCAGCACGATCTGCTTGGTCACCTCGTAGAACTTCGCCGCCTTGTCGGTCGGCAGAGGATTGTCCTGGCCATCGACGACGCCGGTCTGCAGCGCGGTGTAGATCTCGCCGAAAGCGATCGAAACGGGGCTCGCGCCCAGCGCGGAGCCGAGGAACTGCCAGGCATCGGAGCCCGGCATGCGCAGCTTGACGCCTTTCAGATCGTCCGGGGTCTCTATCTTCTTGTCGCCGCGCAGATTGAGCTGGCGCGTGCCGAGATAGCCGACATCGAGGATCTTGATGCCCATCTGGTCCTCGACCATGCCATAGAATTCCTTGCCGATCTCGCCGCGGAACACCTTCTTCTGGTGCTCCGGATCGCGGATCAGATAGCCGGCGGTGAAGACCGACCATTCGGGGATCTGCTTGGCGATGTCCTGCGCGGAGATCATCGCCATGTCGAGATTGCCGCGCTGCATGGCGGCAGGCTCGGTGCCCTGCTTGAAGAGGGTCGCATTCAGGTGGATTTCGACATCGAACTGGCCGGGCGCCAGCTTTTCCAATTCGTCCTTGAAGACCGGCAGCATCCTGGCGTGCCAGTCGGACTCGACGGCGGGCGTGGAGATGCGCAGCTTGATCGCATCGGCGGCGAAGGCGGGCATGGCACCGGCCATGAATGCACTCGCCGCGGCAATGAGCGCAGTGCGTCTGGTTATCTTCATCATTTCCTCCCTGAACGTTTCCCAACCCATATACAGAACCGGCAAAGGGTCTCCCACCCGGGATGCCGGCCATCCAATAATTTATGTTACACGGCATCCGCCCTCTTGCAACATAAAAAACACGCAGTAACATGTTAGCTATAAATCAACAGGAAACGCAACGTGACTGCAATTGAGAGATTCGGCCTTTCCGCCGCCCTGGCAACCCCGTTCAACCGCGATGGAAGCATCGATCTGGCCAGGCTCGGCGATCATGCCGCCGCCAGCATTGAAGGCGGCTGCGACAGCATCACCGTGTTCGGCACCACCGGCGAAGGGGCGTCGATCAGCGCGGCCGAACGCGGCCAGGTGCTCGAGCAAATCGGCCGCAGCACGGTCAAACCCGGTCAGGTCGTCATCTGCATTGCCGCGACGGCGGTGGACGATGCGATGCGGCAGTGCCGTGAGGCGCTCGATTTCGGTTGCAAGGCGCTGCTCCTGCCGCCCCCCTTCTATTTCAAGGGCGTGAGCGACGACGGCGTGTTCGGCTGGTATGCCGGGCTTCTGGAAAGGATCGGGCCGGATGCGCGCGACGCCATTCTCTACAACATCCCCTCCGTCACCTCGGTGACGGTCTCGCATGATGTGCTGGCGCGGCTGCGCGCCGTCTTTGGCGGCGTGATCACGGGTGTGAAGGATTCCGGTGGCGACTGGAGCTATACGGAGAAGCTGCTCGACGCGCATGGCGACATCGCCATCCTGGTGGGCGACGAGCGCCACCTTGCAGCAGCGGTCCGGCGCGGCGGCCAGGGCGCGATTTCCGGCATTGCCAATCTCTTCCCGGCGGAACTGCGTGGCCTTGCCATAGACGGCCGCGACGACCCGCGCATCAACGCGCTCGTCGAACTGGTCTTGCGCTATCCCGTGGTTCCGGCCATCAAGGTGCTGATGGCCCATATGTCGGGCCATGCCGGATGGTCGAAAGTGCGGGCGCCGCTGGTCGATGCGAATGGCGCGGCCGACACGCTGGTGAAGAGCCTTCAGGCCATCATGGCGCGAAACGCGGCCTGAAACGAGACGGGGAATTGAGATGCGCAGCGACGACGGCGGGTCCACCAAACAGCGCGATCAGGCTTACCGTTCGTTCACGCGCCATCTCCTGGCGAGCGACATCCGTCCGGGTCAGTTCGTCTCCCAGCGCGAGCTCGTCGCGCTGACACAGATGCCGCTCGGCGCGATCCGGGAGCTGGTGCCGCGGCTCGAGGCGGAAGGGTTGATCACCACCATTCCGCAGCGCGGCATGCAGATCGCGCCGATCGACTACAGCCTGGTCCGCGATGCCTATCAGTTCCGGCTGATCCTGGAGAAGGAAGCCATCCGGCACTTCACCGCGACCGCAAGCGACGAGGCCATTGCCGCGATCCGGGACAGCCACGAAGCCATTCTCAAACGCGTCGAGGCGGAAGGCACGACGGCCGATATCGTCAACGACGCCCAGAGCGTCGACTGGGGTTTCCATGATCTGTTGATCGAATCGCTTGGCAACGAGATCGTCACCAGCACCTACCGGGTGAATTCGCTGAAGATCCGCCTCATCCGCCAGGAGCTGATCCGGATCGACGGCCATGTGGTCCCCGTGATGCACGAACATCTCGGCATTATCGCCGAGATGGAAAAGCGCGATGCGGATGCGGCGGCGGCGGCACTGGAGCGCCACATCATCGGCGCGCGGCAACGCGCCCTCGGCATGCCCTGAGCAAGTTTTCACGAAATCCCATGCTCTTCCGGGCAGCGCCCGACCTGTTGCAGTCATGCAACTTTAGAGGGATATACATAGGCCGCCGCAGATAAATTCTTTATCGACGCTGTATCAATTCTGGAAATCCCAATGTTTCCGGAAAGACAGCGCGCCGATTTTTCCCAATTAATCAACATGTTCCGCGCTTTTGCCGAATCAGCGCCCGATATACGGCGTAACCAGTACCACTATTTTCAGTTGTTCTCCGCGTTTTTTGAACCCGAATCCAGCATCGTCGGAGGCTGCCTTGATTTCCCGTTATCTGTTCAACAAGAAAAAATTACTGTCATCCGTTTCAGCCCTGTCAGCCATGGGTGCCGCGATTCTCCTGCCAACGCAGTCCGAGGCGGCGTGCTCCAACAGCGGGGCGATCTGCGTGACACAGACGACCGACACAGGCGATATCAACGCTCAGGGCAGCCTGAGTTGGGCGATCGCACAGGCCAATGCCGGTGGCAACAAGACCATCGCTTTCGATCCCGCGGCATTTGGCGGAAATCCCAAGCTGACCCTGACCGGAACGACCACGCAAACGCCGCGTATCTCAGCCGGTGTCACCATCGACGGCTCGGATGTCCCCGGGCTCACCATCGATGGCAGCAATGAGCGTGAAATCTTCTTCGTGCGGCCGGATACGCCGGACGCCGCCAATCCCATTGAGGTGACGATCAAAGACGTCACCCTCGTCAATGGCCGCGCCAAGGGTGGCGATGGAGGCGGCGCCCCAAGTGGATCTGGAAATTCCGGAGGTGGCGGCATGGGAGCAGGTGGCGCGATTTTTGCCGGAAAGGGCAGCAATGTCATCGTCGAGAATGTCAATATGGCAGGAAACAAGGCGCAGGGCGGCAATGCGAACCCTGGAGGCGGCGCCATCGGCAATACGACGGGAGCCGGCGGCGGTGGGTTGAATGGCGGTAACGGCTCAAACACTACCACCGCTACCTCGGGAGGCGGAGGAGGCTTCGGTGCAGGCACCGATGCAAATGGTCAAAATGGCGGTGGGCCCGCCGGGGGTACCTATCCCAGCGGCAATGGCGGCGCCTATTCCGGCGGCGGAGCGGGCAACAATGATACGTCCAGAAACGGCGGAGCCGGCGGTTTCGGCGGCGGCGGTGGCGGCGCCGGCAGTGATAATGGCGGATATGGTGGACAGGGTGGTTTTGGCGGCGGCGGCGGCGGGGCTGCTGGCAGTCCTGGTACTCAGGGCCTGGGCGGTCAGGGCGGTTTCGGCGGCGGCGGCGGTGCCGGCGGAAATTCCAGATCGCCATCAGTACCGGGATATGGCGGTGGCAGCGGCACGGAAAATAATGCCGGCGGCGGTGCGGGCTTCGGCGGTGCCGTGTTCATCGAGGACGGCGGCTCCATCTCCTATGCGGGACGGGGTGTCCTATCCGGTGGCTCGGTGACCGGCGGTGCCGGAAACGGTGGATCCGAAGGTGGCTTTGGCCTGGGCACCGGCTTTTTCCTGAATGGCACGTCGGCGTTGAATGTCGCAGCCGCTGCGGGGGAGACAATCACCATCAACGACAATATCGAGAGCGATGCCTATAACGGTCCCGGCTATCAGAACAATCCCGATCCGGCAGGCGACGGGATCGACCGCGGCGTCATACATGATGGTGCCGGAACCCTCGAGCTTCGTGGAAACAACAGCTACGCGGGCGGGACGACGATCAAGAACGGTACAGTCAATGTTATTGCGGACAATAATCTCGGCCATTCCACCGGTGGGGTAATCTTTGACGGCGGCACATTGCAGTTCGGAACTGCCTTCAACATTGCCCGAGCCATGACGGTAGGAAGTGGGAACGGCACCATCGATACTATGGGCAACGCCAATACGCTTTCCGGCACTATCTCCGGCGCGGGCGGACTGACCAAGATAGGCTCGGGCGTGCTGACGCTGACTGGAACCAACAGTTACAAGGGTGGGACGACCGTGAAGGCGGGCACCCTGGATGTCTCGGCGGACGCCAATCTCGGCGATGCGGCGGGACCTCTGACGCTCGATGGCGGCACGCTGCAACTGACCGCCTCCTTCGACAACAGCCGCGCCGTGACGCTCGGAGCAGCCAACGGTATTATTGATACCATGGGCAACAATAATGCTTTCAACGGTATCATCGGCGGTGCCGGCGGGCTGACGAAGACCGGCTCCGGGGCGCTGACGCTGACGGGGAAGAACAGCTACAAGGGCGACACCAAGGTGAGCGCCGGGAGCCTGATCATCGACGGCAACCAGCTGGCGGCGACGGGGCGGGTGAGCGTCGACAGCGGCGCGACGCTTTCCGGCAAGGGCGCGGTCGGCGGCGACGTCGCGATCGGCAATGGCGGCATCCTGCAGGTCTCGAGTGACGCAAGCGGCGCGCGGGCCCTGACCATCAGGGGCGATCTCTCGCTGCAGCAGACCTCCACGATCAATTATTCCTACGGCCAGACGGCCGGCGGCGCGCCGGCCAATGTGCTGGCGGTCAATGTCGGCGGCGACCTGACGCTCGATGGCACCATCAACATCAACAACAGCTCCGGCGCCAACTTTCCGGTGCCCGGCATCTACCGGCTGATCAACTACGCCGGCACGCTGACCGACAATGGCGTCACGCTCGGCACACATCCGACCGGCGATTATTTCGTGCAGACCTCGGTCGACCATCAGGTCAATCTGGTAAGCTATGTCGGCGTCGACGCCAATTTCTGGGACGGGGCGGGCGGCGCGCGCAACAACGGCCGGATCGAGGGCGGCGACGGCGTCTGGCAGGCAAATGGCGGCAACGACAACTGGACGGATGCGCACGGCACCGTCAACGTTCCCTATACCGACAACAACTTCGCCATCTTCACCGGCAAGGCCGGCACGGTGACCGTCGACAACAGCAAGGGCAATGTGCGCGTCGAAGGCATGCAATTCGCCGTGGACGGCTATGTCGTCAAGGGCGGCGACATCGCGCTCGGCAGCGATCCGGCGACGATCCGGGTCGGCGACGGGACCAAGGCCGGAGCCAATTACGACGCAACGATCGCTTCCCGGCTGACCGGCACGGCGAAGCTCGTCAAGGCCGATCTCGGCACGCTGGTGCTGACGGGCAACAACAGCTACAGCGGCGGCACCTCCGTCGAGGGCGGCGCACTGCAGCTCGGCGATGGCGGCACGAGCGGAAGCATCACGGGGCCGGTCGCGCTTGCTGGCGGCACGAGCCTCGTTGCCAACCGTTCCGACAGCCTGACGCTCGGCGGCCCGATCTCCGGCGACGGCAAGGTGGTGCAGGCGGGAACCGGCACGACGATGCTGCGGGGCGCCAACAGCTACAAGGGCGGCACCGAGATCAACGCCGGCATCCTCAATGTCGCGGCCGCGGCCAATCTCGGCGACGCCACGAGCCATGTGACGATGAATGGCGGGACGCTGCAGGCAGGCGGATCCTTCGAGGCGGCCCACGGCATAACACTTGCCGCGGCCGACAACATCATCGACACGCAGGCCTTCAATACAACGATCACCGGCGCCATCGACGGGCCGGGCGCGCTCCACAAGACCGGCACGGGGCGGCTCATCCTGGCGGGTGCCGAGACCTATGCCGGCAGGAGCATCATCAGCCAGGGTGGACTGGCGCTGACCGGCGCCGGCGACATCAGTGCGTCGAGCGGGGTGACGGCCGACGATACGTTCGACATCGCAGGCATCGACGCGGCTGGAACGAGCATCAAGACATTGTCGGGCGGGACGGACGGCGGCGTGCATCTGGGAGACAAGCAGCTCACCATCACCGCGGCGCAGGACGACGAGTTCCAGGGTGTCATCGACGGCACCGGCGGGCTTGCCGTCACCGGCGGCAGAGAAGTGTTTTCCGGCGACAATGAATATACCGGCGGCACACAGATCGCCAAGGGCGGCGCGTTGCAGCTCGGCAGTGGCGGCAATTCGGGCAGCGTCAAGGGCAATATCGCGGTCGATGGTCTCCTTGCCTTCAACCGCTCCGACATCTTCACCGCCGACAATGTGCTGACCGGTTCCGGCACGCTGGAGCAGATCGGCAGGGGCACGACGATCCTTACCGCCGACAATGCCGGCTTCACCGGCGTGACCAACATCCGCTCCGGGACGTTGCAGGTCGACCACACGCTCGGCGGGGCGATGAATGTGCTGGCCGGGGCTTACCTGCAGGGCGAAGGCATTGTCGGCCCAACGGTCAATGCCGGCACCATCGCGCCGGGCAATGGCGGCAAGGATCTGGGCACGCTCACCATCAATGGCGATTATGCCGGCAATGGCGGCCTTATCCGGCTCAATACGGTGCTCGGCGACGACAATTCTGCGACGGACATGCTGGTCGTCACCGGCAATACGTCGGGCACGACCAATGTGCGGGTGCTCAACCGCAACGGGCTCGGCGCCCAGACCGACAAAGGCATCAAGATCATCGATGTCGGCGGCCAGTCGGACGGTACCTTCACGCTGATCGGCGATTATACCACCAAGGACGGCAAGAGTGCCGTCGTCGGCGGTGCCTATGCCTATACGCTCAAAAAGGACGGCAGTTCCGCCCCCACATCCAAGGGGGACTGGTATCTGCGCAGCGAATATATCTATCAGCCTGGCGCTCCGCTCTATGAGGTCTATGGCCAGGTGCTCAATCATCTCAACACGCTTCCGACATTGCGCGAGCGCGCCGGCAACCGCTACTGGGCGGGGGCAGGCTATGTCCCGATCCCGCAGGGCGACGGGCCGGGCACGCCCGACCCCATCCCCGTCCCGCCGGAGGAGGATACGCGCACCGATGCCTATGTCGATGCCGGCATCATGATCTGGAACCGGGTCGAGGCCGCCCACGCGCATCACCGCCCCGACACCTCGACCACCGGCGCCGAATACGACATCGATCTGTGGAAGATGCAGCTCGGCATCGACGGCCAGTTCTACGAGGACGAAACGGGCCGGCTGATCGGCAGCGTCTGGCTCCATTCCGCCAGCGCCTCGGCCGATATCAACGCCTTCTATGGCGACGGCCGCATGGAGGCAAACGGCTATGGCGCCGGCGGCGCGCTGACCTGGTACGACGACGGCGGCTATTATCTCGACGGGCAGGCTCAGGTTACCTGGTTCGACAGCGACCTGACCTCATCGACCCTCAATCGGATGCTGCTCGACGGCGACAAGAGCTGGGGCTATGCGCTCAGCAGCGAAACAGGCATCCGCTACAGCATCGACGACGCCTGGACGCTGACACCGCAGGCGCAGATCACCTATGCCCAGATCCTGCTCGACGACTTCACCGATCCCTATGAGGCGCGGGTGACCTTCAACCGCAACGCCAAGCTGACCGCCCGCATCGGCGTTGCCGCGAGCTATCAGGCGGCCTGGCAGGACGACGAGGGCTACGGGCAGCGCGCGGATATCTACGGGATCGCCAATCTCCATCAGGAATTCCTTGACGAGGTGAAGATGAAGATCTCAGGGCACCCGCTCGAAAGCAGCGAGGAGAAGACCTGGGCGGAGATCGGCGCCGGCGGCACCTATAACTGGAATGACGACCGGTATGTACTGTTCGGAACCCTGACCGCGGGAACGGGCCTCACCCACCCCGGCGACAGCTATAAATTCGCCGGCAATGCGGGGTTCAAGGTCAAGTGGTGACAAATCCGGGCGGCAGACGGATGAAGGCGGTCATATGACCGCCTTCATCATTGGTGCGTTCGTCTTGGGAGACTTGAGGGCGGTTCCGGCAAGCGGAACCGGATTGGTTTACCGGCCCGCCACGATCGAAGCGATCACGCCGCTTGCGATGCTGATCAGCAGATAATCATTGCCGACCCGCACCCACTGGTGGCCGCGCGGCGGGCGGCGCAGATGGTAACGACCGTAATCGCGCACCACATGGCTGCGATAGCTGCGCGGCAGTTCTCTGCCCCGCGTCCAGTACTGGCGCCGGTCGTCATGACGGCGGAAATCGCGGCGGTCATCATGGCGTTTCTTGACGAGCTGATATTCGTAACCGTGCTTGGGCTGCGGCTGGGCAAGGGCCGCGGCGGGAGCGATGATCGACAGCGCGGTGACGGCGATAACGAGACGTTTCATCCTGATTTTCCTTCGGTTGATGTCACGAATTTCACGCGCCCAAGATCGCTCCGGCGGAATGAATAAGACATGAATGGTGGGATTAAAAATCGGTAATGCGGCGGGGTGCCCGCTTCACGAAATCGCGAGCTACTCAGCCGCCTCCACGGAAGCGATCTGCTCGCCCGGCACATAGTTGAGGATCGGCCCCAGCCAGCGCTCGACCTCTTCCACGCTCATGCCCTTGCGGGCGGCGTAGTCTTCCACCTGGTCGCGCTCCACCTTGGCGACGCCGAAATAATAACTTTCGGGATGCGCGAGATAGAGGCCCGAAACGGAGGAGCCCGGCAACATCGAATAGCTTTCGGTAAGCTGGACACCGGCCGCCCGTTCCGCGTCGAGCAGGCGGAAGAGCGTTGCCTTCTCGGTATGGTCCGGCTGCGCAGGATAGCCGGGCGCGGGGCGGATGCCCCGATAGGTTTCGGCGATGAGATCGTCGCCCGTCAGGTTCTCATCCGCCGCATAGCCCCAGAATTCCTTGCGCACGCGCTCATGCATCCGTTCGGCGAAGGCTTCGGCAAAGCGGTCGGCCAAGGCTTTCACGAGGATCGAGGAATAATCGTCATTGGCGCGCTCGAAGCGCTCGGCAATCGCCACCTCTTCGATGCCTGCGGTGACCACGAAGCCGCCGATATAGTCCGGCTTCTTCCCAAGCGGCGCGACGAAATCGGAGAGCGCGACATTCGGCTTGTCGCCGCGCTTGGAGAGTTGCTGGCGAAGGGTGAAGAAGGTGGCGAGTTCCTTTTTCCGGCTTTCGTCGGTGAAGAGGCGGATATCATCGCCCACAGCATTCGCCGGCCAGAAGCCTATAACGGCACGGGGGCGGAACCATTTCTCGTCGATGATTTTCTTGAGCATGGCTTGCGCGTCGGCATAAAGCTGGCGCGCGGCTTCGCCCTGTTTTTCGTCTTCCAGAATGGCGGGGAAGCGGCCCTTCAGCTCCCATGTCTGGAAGAAGGGCGTCCAGTCGATATAGCGGCTGAGTTCCTCCAGATCCCAATCCTCGAAGGCGCGAGTTCCGAGGAAGGCGGGCTTCGTTGGAGTATAGGCATCCCAGTCGATCTTGTGCGCATTGGCGCGTGCGCGGGCGAGCGGCAGGCGCTGCTTTTCCGCCTCGTTGCGGGCATGGGCGGCGGCGACCTTGGCGTACTCGTCGCGCACGGTCTGCACGTAGTTCTCCCGCATATCGGGCGAGAGCAGATTGGAGACGACGCCGACGGCGCGGCTCGCATCCACCACGTAGACCGTCTGGCCCTTCGTATAGCGCGGATGGATTTTCACCGCCGTATGCACCCGGCTGGTCGTCGCGCCGCCGATGAGGAGCGGGATATCGAAGCCCTCGCGTTCCATTTCGGCGGCGACATGCGCCATTTCATCGAGCGACGGGGTGATGAGCCCGGATAGGCCGATGATATCGACATTCTGCTCGCGCGCCGTTTCAAGGATCTTCTGCGCCGGGACCATGACGCCCAGATCGATGATCTCGTAATTGTTGCAGGCGAGCACGACGCCGACGATGTTCTTGCCGATATCGTGCACATCGCCCTTCACCGTCGCCATCAGCACCTTGCCGGCGCTCTGGCGTCCATCGCCGCCATTCAGGCGCTTTTCCTCTTCCATGTAGGGGAGCAGCACGGCCACGGCCTGTTTCATCACGCGGGCGGATTTCACCACTTGCGGCAGAAACATCTTGCCGGAGCCGAACAGATCGCCGACGACATTCATGCCCGCCATCAGCGGGCCTTCGATGACATGCAGCGGCCGCTCGGCGGCGAGCCGCGCTTCCTCGGTGTCGGCCTCGATATATTCGGTGATGCCGTTGACGAGCGCGTGCTCCAGCCGTTTTTCCACCGGCCATTCGCGCCAGGAAAGGTCGCGCTCCTTCGCTTCCTTGCCCGCGCCGCCCTTGAAGCGCTCGGCGAGTTCCAGCAGGCGCTCGGTCGCATCGGCGCGGCGGTTGAGCACCACGTCCTCGCAGGCATCGCGGAGTTCCGAATCTATCGATTCATAGACCGCCAGCTGCCCGGCATTGACGATGCCCATATCCATGCCCGCTTGAATGGCATGGTAGAGAAAAACGGCGTGCATCGCCTCGCGCACCGGCTCGTTGCCGCGGAAGGAGAAGGAGAGGTTCGACACGCCGCCCGAGACATGGACATGCGGCAGCGTCTTGATGATCTCCCGCGTGGCCTCGATGAAATCGACGCCGTAATTGTTGTGCTCCTCGATGCCGGTGGCGACGGCAAAGATGTTCGGATCGAAGATGATATCCTCAGGCGGGAAGCCGACCTTCTCGGTCAAAAGCTTATAGGCGCGGGTGCAGATTTCCACCTTGCGCGCCTCGGTGTCCGCCTGCCCCTGCTCGTCGAAGGCCATGACGACGACGGCGGCGCCATAGGCGCGGCAGAGTTTTGCATGATGAAGAAAAGCTTCCTCGCCCTCCTTCATCGAGATGGAGTTGACCACCGGCTTGCCCTGCACACATTTCAGCCCGGCCTCGATCACCTCCCATTTGGAGGAATCGATCATGACGGGCACGCGGGCGATATCCGGCTCGGCGGCGATGAGGTTGAGGAACTCGGTCATCGCCTTAGTCGAGTCGATCAGCCCCTCATCCATATTGACGTCGATGATCTGCGCGCCGTTCTCGACCTGATCGCGGGCGACGTCGAGCGCGCTGGCATAATCGCCCGCCGTGATCAGCTTGCGGAATTTGGCGGAACCGGTGACATTGGTGCGCTCGCCGACATTGACGAAGGGGATATCGTCAGTCAGCGTGAACGGCTCCAACCCCGAAAGCCGCATCAGCGGTTGGGCTTCGGGGATCGCGCGCGGCTTCAAGCCGGAGACGGCCTTGGCGATGGCGCGGATGTGTTCGGGCGTCGAGCCGCAGCAGCCGCCGACGATATTGACCAGTCCCTCGCGGGCGAAGGTCTCGATCTGCGCCGCCATCGCCTCGGGGCTTTCGTCATACTGGCCAAATTCATTGGGCAGGCCCGCATTGGGATAGGCGCAGACGAAAGTGTCGGCGATGCCTGAAAGCTCCGCCAGATGGGCGCGCATGGCATTGGCTCCAAGTGCGCAATTGAGCCCGATGGTGAAGGGTTTTGCGTGGCGCAGCGAATACCAGAAGGCGGTCGGTGTCTGGCCCGAGAGTGTGCGGCCGGAGAGGTCGGTGATCGTTCCTGATATCATCACCGGCAGACGGATGCCTTTTTCGGCAAAAACTTCCTCCGCCGCGAACACCGCTGCCTTGGCATTGAGCGTGTCGAAGATCGTCTCAATCAGGATGATGTCGGCCCCGCCGTCGATGAGACCGCGCAACTGCTCGGCGTACCCAACTCGCAGATCATCGAAGGTGACGGCGCGGTAGCCCGGATTGTTGACATCCGGCGAGATGGAGGCGGTACGGTTGGTCGGCCCCAGCGCCCCGGCGACAAAGCGGCGTCGGCCATCGGCTTTTTCAGCGCGCAAGGCAGCGCGGCGGGCAAGCCGCGCACCATCGCGGTTGAGTTCATAGACCATCGCCTCCATACCATAATCGGCCTGGGCGATGGAGGTGGAGGAAAAGGTGTTGGTTTCGAGGATATCCGCCCCGGCCATGGCATAAGCGTAATGGATTTCCTCGATCGCCGCCGGCTGGGTGAGTGTCAGAAGATCGTTGTTGCCCTGCAAATGGCATTCGCAGGCGGCAAAACGCTCGCCCCGGAAATGCTCCTCGTGAAAGCCCAGCCCCTGGATCTGCGTTCCCATCGCGCCGTCGAGGATGAGGATGCGCTCCCGCGCGGACTTGGCCAGCGCCGCGAAAACTTCCGAACCGTCGCGCTTCGGTGTTTCAGGGCCGAAGAGATCGTCAAGAGAACTCATTGCAACAAATTACCTGCCGTGCCTGCCAATTGGAAGGGCGAGCAAACTTAATGACATAAAGATATGTTTATGTCAATTAAGCGCACTGGACTCAGGCATGGCAAAGCGCCCTTCGTCGTAGGAGAAGAGCGCATATATGCGAGGACAACTTCTTTTTCTGGGTATGCCTTAATTCGGCAACCGCCCCGATTGCACGAGCGAAGCAATCAGCGCAACGAACATCTCCCGCAGCCGATGCGGTCCGGTCAGATTGCCGTGATAGAGATCAAGCTTGCGCACCTCTTGTGCCGCGGCGGCGGCCATATCGGCCTCCTTCGGCAGCCAGATGAGCCAAGCGAGGAATATCTCCTCCGGCGATTTCTGTGCGATATTATTACGTTCGGCGATCGTCTGGGCTTGCAGTTCGGCAGTCGGCATCAAAATCCCCGATGATGGTGACGGGGACATTCAGGCGCACACATGCCGGACGGGCGATGGTCTGAAACCATCCTGGCAAGCGATACACCGGGACACCCCGCCCGTTGACCTCTGGCGGACGCTTCCGCGTCCCTTATCGGGGCAGGTCTCCTGGCTCGCAGGTCATCGTGGCTGTCCGGCCTTCCCGATCCGCGAGAGATCAGTGGCATGATGAAACGACAGCAACTCGCTGCATACAGTTGCGGGGGCAGCGCCGGCCTTGCACTCCGAATAAGAGCACGCACCGGCTTCCCTCTTAGCCTTCTTGCGGTTTGACGCATGATCCTATCCGAAAAGCCTGCAGCTTTTCGGGACCATGGTCAGCCCGACTCGAAGGAACCTCGATCGCCTCATTAGCACCGCCTGCTTCGATCCTGTCAACAAGAAGCGGCAGGCGATCGGGCGAATAGCGGCGGAAAATTCAACCATCTGTGAAGCATCGGCGCAAAATGTGACCCGAAATGGTGGTTTTGGGCTGTGAATCCATCACCGCCGCGCCATAATTTCTCTGCAGATGAAGCTTGAAAGGGACATTTTCCTGCGAATTGCCACCCGATCCGGTGAAATGCCGATCCGGCAAGGCGCAGAAGGAGGTAATCATGAGAGCTCGTATTTCGGCGATCTTCGCCGTCCTGATAGCTTTGGCCATGGGGCTCCCCGGCGCGATCGGAACGGCGAATGCCGCCCCGCTTTCGATCGCAAATCCGCAGGCGGGCGCCGCCAGGGGACCGGTCCAGATGGTCCAGTACCGCGAGTACCGGTATCGTGAATATCGGGACGGGCCGCGCTGGCATCACCGCCGCCATTGGGGCCATCACCCGCGCTGGGACCGGCGCTGGCATCATCGACGTCACTACCGCCGTCACTGGCGCCATCACCGGCACTACCGCCCCTATTATGGCTGGGGCTGGTACACCCCGCGCTATTACCGGCCGCGCTATTATCACCGCCGCCCGGCGGGCAATGCGCACACGCGCTGGTGCTATAACCGCTATCGCTCCTACAGGGCCTATGACAACACCTATCAGCCCTATAACGGCCCGCGCCGCCAGTGCTATTCGCCCTATATCTGAATGGGGCATCATATCCCAATTAAGAGCCCCGGTTTTTCCGGGGCTTTTTCGTTCCCGCCCTTTGGGAGTAGGCTGACCCTCTGCTTCACGGGAGTGGATAAATGAGCGGATTAACCACGGAACAGACAGCCATCGGCATGATGGAGATCGCCATCTGCCTGGCGCAGATGCTGCACGAGGCGGATAAAAGCGTCGCGCAGCGCATGAACTATGCGGCCGGCAAGATCTATAACCGGCTCATGAGCGAAGGGAATGACGGCGCGGCCGAGCTCGTCTATGCTTTCGGGCGCACCCTGCTCGACCGGGAGCTCTTCCCGACGGACGACGATCTACCGGAGGATGCGGAAATTCATGTGACGTAAGCGCCGATCGAGGCGCCGACGAGCGCAATCGCCAGCGCGATCATGATGCCGTAGAGGCGCGGCCGGTCGAACAGCACCGCAAAAGCCGAAAACCACGCCACGATGGCCGCGCCGAGGGCAAAGAGGAAGCCCGGCTTGTCGCCAACGGTAATGTTGACGGCCATCAATCCGCCGATGATGAGCGCGCCGAACACGATCAGCAGCCCCGTGGCATATCTTTCGTAATCGTCCATTTCCAATCCTCAATTCACAAGCCGGCCAGTCGGTGGCCGGCGCGCGACTCGGAAGCTGTTTCCGGCTTCCGTGGTTATTTCTAGGCGGAAGCCGGGAAAATGTCTCGCCCAATTAAAACGAAACGAGGTCAGACAAACATTATTCCCGTTCCGCTTCAACAGCATCGCCTCGTGAAACGTGTTAAGATCGATGCCATGGAATCGTCAGGCCTGACCATTTTCGAAACCGCCATAGGCCCCTGCGGCATCGCCTGGGGCGAAAAGGGCATTGTCGGCGTGCAACTGCCGGAGGCGACCGCCGCGGCGACGCGGGCAAGACTGCAGAAGCGGTTTCCGCTGGCGCAGGAGCGGGCCGCGCCCGCGCCGGTTCAGGAGGTGATCGATCGCATCATCGCGCTGCTTGCGGGTGAGAAAATCGACTTCTCCGACGCTCCGCTCGATATGGAGGGGCTACCGACGCTTCACCGGCAGGTCTATGCGATCACGCTCGAAATACCGCCCGGGGAGACCATGACCTATGGCGCGATCGCGAGGCGGCTCGGCGATGTCAGCCTGTCACAGGCCGTGGGCCAGGCGCTCGGCAAGAACCCCTTCCCCATCATCGTGCCCTGCCACCGGGTGCTCGGCACAGGCGGCAAGACCGGCGGCTTCTCGGCCAATGGCGGCGCAGAGACGAAGCTGCGGATGCTGACCATCGAAAGGGCGAGAACCAGCGACGAACCCGATCTCTTCGGCAATCTGCCGCTGGCGATGAAGCCACGCGGATAATTCTGACGCGATTTAGAGCATTTTGCAGTCAGGTGGAATCACCTGACGTCCGCATAAATGCGGAAAAACAAACAGATAGAGCGGCAGCGCGAGCGAATGCGAGCGCATTCCGTTCTAGCGAGCTTTCGACACCACATCCGCCGAGTAGCGCAATTCGCGCATCGGGCGCACATATCTCGTGGTCTCATCGTAGGTGGGATGGGCCTTGTAGGCCGCCAATGCCGCCTCATCGGCGAATTCGGCATAGACGACGAGATCGATCCTGTCGCAGAGCGGATCGACCTTGGTGTTCTCCAGGACTTCGAACAGATCGGAATGGGGGATCGTCCCCAATTGCTCCAGCCCGGCGCGCATCTCGTCGAGAGACTGTCCTTCCTTGGCGCTGAAAAAGACAATGTGCCGAATCAAGACTGCTTCCTTTTCAAAGGGAATAAGGGAGTACGGGAATAGGGGAATATGTCGAAGGGAGCAAGCGACTGCCTGCTCCCCATTCCCTTGCTCCCCACTCCCTTATTTCCTCAAGCAGCGGCGCGGCCTGATCCCGTGCCGGGCGCCAGCGTCACCTCTAGGCCGTTCAGCTCCGGCGTCATGATCAGCTGGCAGGACAGGCGCGAATTGTCCTCGACATGGAAGGTCTGGTCGAGCTGATCCTGCTCCTCATCGAGTGGCTCGTAGAGCCTGGCCGCCCAGTCCTCATCCACATAGACATGGCAGGTGCCGCAGGCGCAGGCGCCGCCGCACTCGGCCTTGATGTCGAGCCCCCAGTCGCGGATGATCTCCATCACGCGGAAGCCTTCGAGCGCCTCCAGCGTATGGCGCTCACCGTTCTGGTCGGTAACGTGGATGAAAAGCGTATCGGACACTGTATTCCTTATCCAGCCGCTGATCTTATCCGAAAAGTCTGCAACTTTTTGCTGACGCTGACCTTCGGTTCGGGATCATGCTCAGGCTGCCTTCAGTTTCTTCTGCAGGGAGGTGGACGAGGTCGTATACTGGAAGATGATCCGCTCGCCGGGCGCGACAATACGTTTTGCCGCCTGCGCCATCAAGGCCGCCTCGTGGAAGCCGGAGAGGATGAGCTTCAGCTTGCCCGGATAGGTGTTGATGTCGCCGATGGCGAAGATGCCAGGCTCGGACGTCTCGAACTTCTCCGTATCGACCGCGATCAGGTTCTGGTCGAGATTGAGGCCCCAGTCGGCGATGGGACCGAGCTTCATGGTGAGGCCGAAGAAAGGCAGCAGCCGGTCGGCTTCGAGCACTTCCTCGCCTTCGGCGCCCTTGAGCGCGATCTTCGACAATTCACCGTTCTCGCCATGGAGGCTGGCGAGCTGCCCCATGCGGAACTTGACGCGGCCTTCCTTCTCCAGCGCCCACATCTTGTTGACGCTGTCGGGCGCGGCGCGGAACTCAGGACGGCGGTGGACGAGCGTCACCGACTTTGCCACCGGCTCGAGGTTCAGCGTCCAGTCGAGCGCGGAATCGCCGCCGCCGACGATGACCACATCGCGGTCACGGAAGGCCTCGATCTTGCGCACGGCATAGAAGACGCTCGTGCCTTCATACTGCTCGATCTCAGGCACGGGCGGGCGCTTCGGCTGGAAGGAGCCGCCGCCGGCGGCAATGACGACCACCTTGGCGAGGAAGGTTTCGCCGGCATCGGTCTCGACGCGGAAGCGGCCATCTTCGAGACGCTCCAGCCCGGTGACCATGGTGGAGAAATGGAACTGCGGATCGAAAGGCGCGATCTGCTTCAGGAGATTGTCGGTCAGCGCCTGGCCGGTGACCTCCGGCAGACCCGGAATGTCATAGATCGGCTTCTCCGGATAGAGTTCGGCACACTGTCCGCCCGGACGGTCGAGAATGTCGATGACATGGGCGCGCAGGTCGAGAAGACCCAGCTCGAAGACGGCGAACAGGCCGACCGGCCCCGCGCCAACAATCACAACATCGGTTTCAATGGTCTCGGACATTCAAGTGCTTCCTGTCGTTCAAATCGTAATATCTGTCTCAACCCGGTTCAGGCGGCCGGCGTGCGGCGCCAGCTGAAGCCGCCAGCGGCCTTTGCCGATCCGCGCCCCGGCTGGTAATAGCCCGGCGTATCGCGCAGGTCGCTCGCGCTCAGGCGTTTCAGCGCTACCGGGTTCGTCACCTCAAGCGTGTCGAAACCGGCACGCAGCATGAACACCACCTGGTCGATCAACACGTCGCCCACGGCGCGCAATTCCCCTTCGAAGCCGTGACGCCCTTTCAGGATCCCGGCCTTGGAATAGGAGCGGCCATCGTTGAAAGCCGGGAACTGCAGCGCGATCAGCGGAATCGTATCCAGCTTGTCGAGAAGCGGATCGATGCTCTCGCCGGGAGCGACGGAGACGCCGATCCGGCGATTGCTGGTGCGCCTGACATCGTCATCCAGGCCCAGCCATGCGGCTAACGGCAGGATAACGGCTGGTGCATCGCCCGCCGCCTCGAGGCTTTCGGCCTCGATATAGGGATCGTCGCGAAAACCTTCACGGCCCCAGAGTTGCTTTTCCGGAAAATTCTTTCCGTTCTGCTCGCTCGCTTCACTCATAAATTTGATTCCGTCAGCGAAATGTTGGTCAGCGTGTCGGTGAGACCGGTGAGGTGGATGCCGCATTCGGTCTTGTCGGTCCCGGCCCAGCGCCCGGCGCGCTGGTCTTCCCCGTCCTCGACCGGCCTGGTGCAGGGCATGCAGCCGATCGAGCGATAGCCCTTCTCGACAAGCGGATGAGAGGGCAGTCCATGGGCGGCCATATAGGCGGTGAGATCCGCCGACTGCCAGCGGGCGAGCGGATTGATGCGGATGCGCGAGCCCACCGCCTCGAAAACGGGGAGTGCGGCGCGGGTCGACGCCTGGAACTGCTTGCGGCCGGTCATCCAGGCGCGATAGGGCGCCACGGCACGGGCCATCGGCTCAACCTTGCGGATATAGCAGCAGCGGTCCTTGTCGGTCATGGACAGGGCACCGAAGGGGTCCTCCCGCTTCAGCGAGCTCTGCAGCGGCTGGATATTCCGCACATCCGTCAGGCCCAGCGTCTCGATCAGATGATCGCGATGGGCGAGCGTCGCGCTGAAATGCTTTCCCGTATCGAGGAAGATGACCGGCGTCGAATGATCGACCTCGGAAATGAGGTGCAGGAGCACCGCGGATTCTGCGCCGAAGGAGGAAACCACGGCGATCTCCTCATTGAAGAGGTGATCGATCGCGAGCTCGATGATGAGCCGCGAATCGAGCCCGCCATAGCGCGCCTCCAGCGCGCGGGCTTCATCGGCTACCGATTTTTCGTCCGCTTCAGGCAGCACGGCTGACAGGGCCATAGAGCGCCTCCTTGAAGGGTGCTGCACCGACGCGCCGGTAGGCGGCAAGGAAGTTCTCCTCCGTGCTGATGCGCAAGGTCAGATAGGTGTCGACGATCTTTTCGACGGCATCCACCACCTCTTCCGAGGAGAAGCCGCGGCCGGTGATCTCGCCGATCGTCGTGATCTCGTCGGCCGAGCCGCCGAGCGTGATCTGATAGAGCTCCTCGCCCTTCTTCTCGACGCCCAGAATGCCGATATGGCCGACATGGTGATGGCCGCAGGCATTGATGCAGCCGGAGATCTTGATCTTCAATTCGCCGATCTCCGCCTGGCGTTCGGCCGCGCCGAAACGCTCGGAAATGCGCTGCGCCACCGGAATGGAGCGGGCATTGGCCAGCGCGCAATAATCGAGGCCCGGGCAGGCGATGATGTCGGTGATCAGCCCCGCATTGGCAGTGGCGAGCCCGTCAGCGAGAAGCAGTTCATAGACCGCGTGCAGATCGGCCAGCGCCACATGCGGCAGAACCAGGTTCTGCTCGTGGCTGACACGGATCTCGTCCTGCGAATATTTTTCGGCGATGTCGGCAATGAGCTCCATCTGCTCGGCGCTGGCATCACCCGGAATGCCGCCGATGGGTTTGAGCGAGATGGTGACGACGCCGTAATCCGGGTGCTTGTGCGGCGTGACGTTCCGGTCGACCCAGGCGGCGAAACCGGCATCGGCCTTCTTCGCCTGGGCAAGCGCAGCCCAGCCTTCCGGCCTTTCGGGAAGCGTGGGTGGGCGGAAATAGGTCATGATGGCGTCGATATCGGCCTGCGGCAGCTTGAGTTCGGTTTCCTTCAGCGCCTGCCATTCGGCCTCGATCTCGCGCGTCAACTCCTCCACGCCGGTTTCATGCACGAGGATCTTGATGCGCGCCTTGAACTTGTTGTCGCGGCGGCCATGGAGATTGTAAACGCGGACGATGGCCGTGGTGTAGGACAGCAGATCCTCGGCGGGCAGGAAATCGCGGATTTTCTTCGCCACCATCGGCGTGCGGCCCTGACCGCCGCCGATATAGACGGCAAAGCCCAGCTCACCCGCCTCGTTCTTCTTCAGGTGCAGGCCGATGTCATGGGTCTGGATCGCCGCGCGGTCATGCTCCGCACCGGTGACGGCAATCTTGAACTTGCGCGGCAGATAGGAGAATTCCGGATGGAGCGACGACCATTGCCGCAGGATTTCGGCGAAGGGCCTGGGATCGGCCACCTCGTCGGCAGCGACGCCGGCGAAATGATCGGCGGTCACATTGCGGATGCAGTTGCCCGACGTCTGCATGGCATGCATCTCGACTTCCGCCAACTCGTCCAGGATCTTCGGGATATCGGCAAGCGCCGGCCAGTTGTACTGGATGTTCTGGCGCGTGGTGAAGTGGCCGTAACCGCGATCGTAGGTGCGGGCGATATGGCCGAGCTTGCGCATCTGTCGGCTTGACAGCGTGCCATAGGGTACGGCGACGCGCAGCATATAGGCGTGGAGCTGGAGATAGACGCCGTTCATCAGGCGCAGCGGCTTGAACTGGTCCTCCGTCAGCTCGCCCGACAGGCGGCGCTCGACCTGATCCTTGAACTGCTCGACGCGGGCGGCGACAAAGGCGTGGTCGAACTCATCGTAACGATACATGGCTCAAATATTTCCTGGTGCGTTTGGCTGTCTGGCTCGTTCGTTCTGGTCAGGCGGCGGAAGCGGCCGGCTTCCTGCGCGGCTCGAAATCGATCGTCGGCCCGGAGATACGGATTCGCTCGCGCAGGCGGAGCGGGTAGAGCTCGCCGCCGCGGTCCTCGGCATCGATCAGATTGGCATCAACCACGAGATTGGCGCGCATTGCGGCCTTTCCCGCGGCCTCCAGCTCCGCTGCCGCATCCGGGTCGCGAGCGATCGACACGCCCTCGATGGTCTCGCGCCACTGGCCATCGGCCCCGTACCAGACGACTTCACCGTCTATCAGGCGGTTGGCGGTCAGAACCTTGATCGTCATCAATCTCGTCCTTTGATCAGGCTGCAACTTCATGCTGGCGGAGCGCCAGCGCTTCTGCTTTGTGGATGGCCGCACCGGCAACGGCATCGCCGATCACGACCATGACCGGCCCTGCGAGATCGTCGCGCTTCTCCAGCGCAGGCAGATCCTTCAGGAGACCATGGAACATGCGGCGGTCCGGGCGGCTGGCATTCTCGACGACAGCAACCGCCGTATCCTGGTGGAGGCCGGCGCTCATCAGCCGGGCCGCGACCGAGGCGGCGACGGAGCTCCCCATATAGACAGCGATGGTGGCGCCCGAAAGGGCAAGCCGCGCCCAATCCGGCAGTATCTCGCCCGACATGTCGTGGCCGGTGGTGAAGACCAGCGAGGATGCGACACCGCGCAGCGTCAGCGGCAGCTCCATATCGGCGGCTGCGGCGAAAGCCGAGGTGATACCTGGCACGATCTCGAAGCCGATGCCGGCATCGCGCAGGGCGGCCATCTCTTCCCCTGCCCGGCCATAGACCAGGGGATCACCGGATTTGAGCCGCACCACGCGCTTGCCCTCTCGGGCGAGTTCCACGAGAAGCGCGTTGATCTCATCCTGGCTCTTGGAATGGCAGCCTTTGCGCTTGCCGACGGGAATGCGCTCGGCATCGCGGCGACCCATGGCGATGATGGCCTCGGGAACCAGCGCATCGTGAACGATGACGTCGGCCTCCATCAGCACGCGCTGGGCGCGCAGCGTCAGCAGGTCCTCAGCGCCGGGACCGGCACCGACGAGCCAGACATAACCCTGCGGCGCGTCCTGCCTCTGAAGCAGTTTCTGTGCCGCGGCATGGGCAGCGGCCTGATCGCCGCGATCGACACCGCGGGCCACATCGCCGGAAAAGAACGAACGCCAGAAGAGCCGGCGCGCCACGCCCTTCGGCAAAAATTTCTCGACGGCGGGACGATAGGCATTGGCAAGCCGGGCGAGATCGCCAAGACGCGGCGACAGCGCGGCATCGATGCTGGCGCGGATCATCTGGGTCAGCACCGGGCCGGTGCCCTCCGAGCCGATGGCGATGGCGAGCGGGGCGCGATTGACGATCGCCGGCGTGAAGAAATCGCAGAGTGCAGGGCGGTCGACGACATTGACGGGAATGCGCTGGCGGCGCGCCTCGGTGGCGATGGCCGTATCTGCCTCTTCCTCGCCCGTCGCCACGAAAACGAGCTTGGCGCCTGAGAGATGGGCGGGCGCGAAATCCTCTGCCACATGCTCCAGGCCGCGCTCGGCGATATATTTCGCCAGCGCCGGCTCCGGGTTCGCCGATACGATGCGGATTACCGCGCTGGTCTGAGCCAAAAGCCGCGCCTTGTTGAGCGCTTCCTCGCCACTGCCGACGACCACCGCCACCTCATTCCGGATACGGAAGAAGGCGGGAAAGACCGACAATGAGGGTGGACCAAAAGCCACGGGACGATATCCTTTTCGATAGCGGCCCGGATTATCAGGTATTTATCAAGGATTTATAAGGAACAGACTTGCGCCGGAACATGCTCCGGAGCATCGTTTTTCCCAAAACAGCAAAAAGCAGGAACTTTCGTTCCCGACCGGCATCGGATGCAAAAGCCTCGCTGGCGCGTCCCGCGCGGCAGCTCATCCGTCTTGATCCAATTACCCCACAAATCTTATAGGATTTAAGGTTTCGTGCAAGCTTTTTATCGAAAAGCCGTGAAGGCCGCAGGCACATGGACCGGCCAGCGCCAGGGCAGGACCGCCACAAGATCGAAGCGTAGCGACAGCTGTGCGTGGTCTGGCTGGCGCGCGAGCCAGAGATCGGCGGCCGCCTCGATCCGGCGCATGGAGGCGTGGTTGACCGCATCCATGGCGGCTTCCAGCGACGTGCGCGCCTTGACCTCGACGATCAAAACCAGACGCCCACGCCTTGCGATCAGATCGATCTCGCCGAGCCGCGTCTTGTAGCGGCGCGCGACGATGCGAAAGCCTTTCAGCATCAGGGCGAGCGAGGCGAGCCGCTCCGCCGAATGGCCGCGGAAGAACGCCTTGCGCCTTTTCTCGAGTGCCGTCATCCCCGCCCGGCCTTGAGCTCGATCAGGCGCTGGTAGAGCGCGCCTTTCTGGCTGCCGGTCATGCGCGCCGCCTCGCCCGCGGCCTTCGATGGGGACATTTCGGCGGCAAGCGACAGGAGCAACTGATCGATATCCTCGGCACTGGTCGGAGCCTGCGCTGCCATAGGAGGACCGACCAGCAGGACGACCTCGCCGCGCAGCCTGTCCTCGCCGTCAAATTGCTTTGCCAGTTCGCCGAGCGGTGCGGTCACCACCGTCTCGTAGGCCTTGGTCAGTTCGCGGCAGAGAGCCCCCTGACGGCTTTCGCCGAAGACCGCCGCCATTTCGGACAGCGTCGCGGCGGTGCGGTTGGGGGATTCGAAGAAGACGAGCGTCGCATCGACACGCGCCAGCGCCTCCAGCCGTGTACGGCGCTGTCCCTGTTTCGACGGGAGGAAGCCGGCGAAAAGAAAGCTGTCGGTCGGCAGGCCCGAGGCGGTCAACGCTGCCAGCACGGCGGAAGCGCCGGGAACGGGTACGACGCGGACCCCGGCCGCCCTCGCCTCGCCCACCAGGCGGTAGCCCGGATCGGAGACGAGGGGCGTCCCGGCGTCGGAGACGAGCGCGACGCTTTTACCCTCTTTCAATGCCGCGATCAGCTTCGGCCCGGCTTCGGCTGCATTATGCTCGTGATAGGCGACCGGGCGCCTGGCGATGCCGAAACGGTCGAGCAGCACGCGGGTGACGCGTGTATCCTCACAGGCGAGAATGTCGGCGCCGGCAAGCGTTTCGAGGCCGCGGATGGTCATGTCGCCGAGATTGCCGATCGGTGTCGCGACAATATAGAGCGCCGGCTCCAGCGGACGGGCATGAAATCGCGCCTGCCCGATGATGTAGTCTCGCGATGGGGTGTCGGGGGTGGTCAAAGAGAGCGCTCCTGTTTGCTTGGAAGCGCTTCAACAACACCCCCCTCTGGCCTGCCGGCCATCTCCCCCTCAAGGGGGGAGATTGGCTGATGCAGCACACCGCTTTCATTCTGCAACGTTCGCGATTGATGCCGCACGTTGATGAAGGCGTAATCTCCCCCCTTGAGGGGGAGATGGCCGGCAGGCCAGAGGGGGGTGAACGACGGGAAGTGCATAGACACCGGTTTCATCCGAAAAGCGACTCCTACCCCTACGTAGCAAACCGCCCGCTGAAAAGCATCAAGCCGCCAGATCGGCCACAACCGCATCGAGCAGGAGGGCGCCGTCGGGCGTGGCGCGGATGCGGGTGCCGCCCATGGGCTCAATGAGATGCTGGCCGATCAGGCTCTCAAGCCTGCCTTGGTCGATATCGTGCCCGGTCAGGCGGCGATAACGGGCGAGATCAACGCCTTCGACAAGCCGCAGGCCCATCATCAGGAACTCGTCGCCTTCCTGGTCACCCGTGAGATATTCCTCTTCGACGACGCCGTGGCCCTGCCGCTCGGCCTCTTCCAGCCATGTTTCGGGATGGCGTTCGGTGATGGTGACGGTGCGGACGCCGTTTTCGACAAAACGGCCATGCGCGCCGGGCCCGATGCCGACATATTCGCCGTAGCGCCAATAAACGAGATTGTGCCTGGATTCCGCGCCCGGCGCCGCATGATTGGAGATCTCATAGGCCGGAAGGCCGTGGCTCCCCGTCACTGCTTGCGTCTCTTTATAAAGGGCGGCGGCGTGGTCGGCATCGGGCGTGACGAGCTTGCCCGCCTTCCAGAGACTATAGAATGGCGTGCCTTCCTCGATGGTGAGCTGATAGAGCGACAGATGATCGGCGGCGAGCGCGATCGCCTGTTCCAGCTCCGCCCGCCATCCCGCGATGGATTGATCGGGCCGGGCGTAGATCAGATCGAAGGAAAGACGGGGGAATATCTCGCGCGCCAGACCGATCGCCCGCAGCGCTTCCTCGACATTGTGCAGCCGCCCCAGCCTTTTCAGGTCGCGGTCGTTCAACGCCTGCACGCCCAGCGAGACGCGGTTGACGCCCGCGGCGCGATAGCCGCGGAAGCGCTCGGCTTCGACACTCGACGGATTGGCCTCCAGCGTTATCTCCACGCCTTCGGCAACGCTCCAGTTGGCGGCAATCTCGTTCAGGAGCCGCTCCACGGTGGCGGGCAGCATCAGCGACGGCGTGCCGCCGCCGAGAAAAATGCTGGTGACGGTGCGCGGGCCGGTGCGCGCCCGCATGGTGCGCATCTCCCTGGCGAAGGCCTCGGCAAAGCGCGCCTGGTCGACCGGCTGATGGCGGACATGGCTGTTGAAATCGCAATAAGGGCATTTGGCCGCACAAAACGGCCAATGAACATAGACGCCGAAAGCGCTCTCGCCTTCAGCCGCACCATGAATCCTGTCTGGCCGCGTCACATATCCCATGTCACATCACTTAATGCCGAGCGCATCGCGGGCAAAGAGCCGAAAGGCCCTGGCGCGGTGCGAAAGCGCCTCGTCCATGCCCGGCTTCCAGCCATGTTTTTCCTGTGCTTCCATTTCGCCGAAGGTCCGCTCATAGCCATCAGGGAGGAAGATCGGATCATAGCCGAAGCCCCTCTCGCCGCGCGGCGGCCAGATGATCCGGCCCTCCACCTCGCCGCGATAGAAATCCGTGTGCCAATCGGGCCAGGCAATGCAGATGACGGAGACGAAGCGGCCCTTTCGCTTGTCTGCCGTGAGCGCCCCCCTCTCTTGCAAGGCATCCTCGACCTTGCGCATGCCGTGGAGGAAATCGCGCGTGCCGTCGGCCAGTTCCGCCCAATTGGCAGTGTAGACGCCCGGCGCGCCGCCGAGCGCATCGACTGCAAGGCCGGAATCGTCCGACAGCGCCGGCAGGCCGGTGGCCTTCGCCGCGGCAAGCGCCTTGATGGCAGCGTTTTCCTCAAAGGTCGTGCCTGTTTCATCCGGCTCCGGCAAGCCAAGCTCGCCGGCCGACTGGATCTCGAAGCCGAAGGGGCCGATCAGATCATCGATCTCACGCAGCTTCCCCTTGTTGTGGGTTGCGACGATCAAGCGGCCTTTTTCGAGTTTTCTCATTCCACATTCCATAGTTTCGGTTCGGCGAATTCCAGCGAATTGCCGGAAGGATCACGGAAATAGATCGACCGGGCGCCATTGGGCCAATCGAATTCGCTTTCGATCTCCACGCCATTGGCCTCGAGATGTGCCTTCCACTCGGCGATCTCGGCACGGCTGGCGCGGAAGCAGAGATGGCCCGGCCCCCTGGCGCCATGGGCGGGAACGGGCAGCTTGCCCGGTGCTGCGGGCCGGATGGTCTCATCCGCGTTGAACAGGATCACCACGCCAGCGCCGCAGCGGAAAAAGGCGGCGCGATGGTCGGCATGACCGGTCGGCTCCAGCCCGAGCACATCGCGATAGAAGGCGACCGCGCGCGGCAGATCGTTGACGTAAAGCGCCGATTCCAGAACAGCGGCTGGCTGTAGCTTCACGACAGATCCCCTTCTCTCCCGTGGTTCAGCGTCTCAGGCAACCGCCATCTTCTGCAAGGAGACGAGCCGATTGACGCCGCTGCGCGCCAGCGCCATCAGCGCGGCGAACTGCTCTTCCGAGAAAGGTTCGCCCTCGGCAGTGCCCTGGATCTCGACGATGCCGCCCTTGCCGGTCATGACGAAATTGGCGTCGGTGGCCGCGGTCGAATCCTCGGCATAGTCGAGATCGATGACGGGCATGCCCTCCCAGATACCGCAGGAGATGGCGGCGACATGATCCTTCAGCACCTTGTCGAGCTTGACCATCTGGCGGGCCTCCATCCAGCGCAGGCACTCGTGCAGCGCCACCCAGCCGCCGGTGATGGCGGCGGTGCGGGTGCCGCCATCGGCCTGGATGACATCGCAATCCACGGTGATCTGCAACTCGCCCAGCGCCTGCAGATCGACGACGGCGCGTAAAGATCTTCCGATCAGGCGCTGGATCTCCAGCGTGCGGCCACCCTGCTTGCCGACGGAAGCTTCGCGGCGCATGCGATCGCCGGTCGAGCGCGGCAGCATGCCATATTCCGCCGTCACCCAGCCCTTGCCCGAGTTGCGCATCCAGCCCGGCACCTTCTCCTCCAGACTTGCGGTGCAGAGCACCTGCGTGTCGCCGAACTTGACCAGGCAGGAGCCTTCGGCATGTTTGGAGACGCCGCGCTCGAAGGAGACGGCGCGCATTTCGTCTGCGGCACGCTTGGATGGACGCATTGATGAACCTCGATTCCGTTACTTGGGCAGGCGTTTTAGGCTGCAAATGCGCAAATAGGAAGCAGATTTGCCCGCTTTACCCGCGATTGCAGGTTTGAGAGCGCTTTGATCCCCCGAAACTCGGCATATATAATCATGTCCAATCCCGTGATGGGCAAAGGAGTCGTGCAACGGATATGATGAAAGCAGCAGTTCCCGAAACGCTCGGCACCCTCGATCAGCGCTCGCGCGACATCTTCCGGCGCATCGTCGAAAGTTACTTAAGCGATGGCGAACCGGTCGGGTCGCGCAATCTCTCGCGCATCCTGCCGCTGGCACTTTCGCCGGCCACGATCCGCAATGTGATGAGCGACCTGGAGCAGCTTGGGCTGATCTATGCGCCGCATGTCTCGGCGGGACGCCTACCGACGCAGATGGGCCTGCGCTTCTTCGTCGACGCCTTCCTGGAGATCGGCGACCTGCCGCCGGAAGAGCGCAAATCGATCGAAGCGCAGGTGCGCGCCGCCGGCAGCGGCCATTCGGTGGAAAATGTGCTCACCGAAGCAAGCCAGATCCTCTCCGGCCTGTCGCGCGGCGCCGGACTGGTGCTGGCCACCAAAGTGGAAGGCGCGCTCAAGCATATCGAATTCGTGCGGCTGGAGCCGACGCGGGCGCTGGCGGTTCTGGTCACCCAGAGTGGCGATGTGGAAAACCGCATCGTCGACCTTCCGCCGGGGGTGACGGCCTCGCAGCTCATCGAGGCGTCGAATTTCCTCAATGCGCATATCCAGGGGCGCACGCTTTCGGAAGCGCGCAACGATCTGGCGCGGCTGAAGGAGGAAACCAGGCAGGCGCTCGACAAGCTCTCGCAGCATCTGGTGGAACAGGGGCTCGCCATCTGGAGCGGCGGCGGCAACGACCAGCCGACGCGATTGATCGTGCGCGGGCGCGCCAACCTTCTCGAAAACATCCACGCGCAGGACGATATCGAGCGGCTCCGGCATCTTTTCGACGATCTGGAGACCAAGGAGGGCATGATCCAGCTTCTCGATCTCGCCGAAGCAGGATCCGGCGTGCGCATCTTCATCGGCTCGGAGAACAAGCTTTTCTCGCTTTCCGGCTCGTCTCTGGTGGTCGCCCCCTATCGCGATGCGGAACAGCGCGTGGTGGGCGCGCTTGGCGTGATCGGCCCGACGCGGCTCAACTATGCGCGCATCGTGCCAATGGTCGATTATACTGCGCAGCTCGTCTCGCGGCTCTTGCGGTGAGCAGCTTTTCCTTCACATGCACTTGATTTTCCGGGTCTAAAGCTCGATATCCGGCGCAACGAGGATTCAAGACGGAAGACGAGGATGGCTGAAGAAAAGAACAAAGGCGAGACGCCTGATCTTGAGCAGCGCGACATCAACAACCCCAGGGACCGGGAGGCGCTGAAGCGCGCGGCCGACGATTTCCTTAAGAGCCGCAAGGCCGAGGCGCAGGCGGAAGTGGCGGAAGACGAGGCCGTTGCGGACCCTCTCGCGACGCTTCAGGCGGAAAACAGGGAATTGAAGGACCAGATGCTGCGGCTTGCCGCGGAGATGGAAAACCTGCGCAAGCGCACCGCCCGCGACGTGCACGATGCCAAGACCTATTCGGTCGCCAATTTCGCGCGCGATATGCTTGGCGTTTCCGACAACCTGCGCCGTGCGCTGGAGGCCATCCCGGCGGATGCGCTGGAAAAGGGTGATGCGGGTCTCAAGGCGCTGGCCGAGGGCGTGGAGATGACGGAACGCACCATGCTTTCCACGCTCGAACGCCACGGCGTGAAGAAGATCGAGCCCGAGGGCCAGAAATTCGACCCGCATTTCCACCAGGCAATGTTCGAAATCCCCAATACGGAAGTGCCGAACAATACGGTGCTGCAGGTGGTGCAGGCCGGCTTCGTCATCGGCGATCGCGTGCTGCGCCCGGCGCTTGTCGGCGTCTCGCGCGGCGGACCGAAGCAGCAGGCGGCGGAAACGGCCGCCGAGCCCGGCCCGGCAAACCCACAGGCCGAAGGCGACGCCTGATCCGTTCAGGCATCAGCGAATATTTTTCTGAACAAGAAATGGCCGGGCGGCGAATGCGCGCCCGGCCATTTTTTGATGATGCGAATGTGGAGCGGCTTAGAGCCCGTAACCTTCCACCCCGGCGGTCTGCATCAGCCCGCTCTGTTCGGCGATGTCGCGCAGGCTGGCCTGCGGGCGCGGGCCCATCTGCTGGATGATGATGCCGGCCGCCAGCGAACCGAGGCGTGCGCAATCCTCCAGCGAAAAATCGTGGGTATAGCCGTAGAGGAAGCCGGAGGCGTAGAGATCGCCGGCGCCGGTGCTGTCGACCAGATCGCGGATCGCGATCGCCGGAACGGAAACCGTTTCCTCGCGGGTGACGACGATCGAGCCCTTTTCCGAGCGCGTGACGGCGGCAAGCCGGCAATCGCCACGGATTTCGTCGAGCCCCAGTTCCAGGGATTCCGTCTGATAGAGCGATTTCAACTCCGCCTCGTTGGCGAAGACAATATCGACCGTACCTGAACGCATCAGGTCGAGGAATTCTTCACGATAGCGGTCGACGCAGAAGGGATCGGAAAGCGTCATCGCCACCTGGCGCCCATGCTCATGCGCGATCTTGGCGGAGAGCCTGATCGCCTCCTTGGCGCGCGGCGGATCCCAGAGATAGCCCTCGAAATAGACGACCTTGGCTTCAGCCACTTTCGAACTTTCCACATCCTCGGGGCCGAGCTCGACACAGGCGCCCAGATAGGTGTTCATCGAGCGCTCTCCATCGGGCGTAACGAAGATCATCGAGCGGGCGGTCGGCGCGCCATTTTCCAGCGGGCGGGTATCGAAGGCCACGCCCTGAGCGCGGATATCATGCGTGAAGATGCGGCCCAGATGATCGGCGGCCACCTTGCCGAAATAGGCAGCCGTGCCGCCGAGGCTGGCAACGCCCGCTGCGGTGTTGCCGGCGCTGCCGCCCGACATCTCCACCGCCGGTCCCATGCGCTCGTAAAGCAGCTCCGCACGCTCGGCGTCGATCAGGTTCATCGCCCCCTTGACGATGGCATTCTTCACCAGAAAGGCGTCATCGGTGCGTGCGAGGATATCGACAATCGCATTGCCGATGCACAGAACATCGAATTTTGTCATGGGAAATTCAGCAACCCTGGATCGTTGACGATAGCGGCGAAAGCCCTAAGGCAAGGCCCGAAAGAGCGATGCGGTATGGGTGTAACGTTTTGCGACGGTCTTGGCTAGTCCGGGATCAGGACCTGCCCCCGTGCCGCAACGCTTGACCTTTTTCAACCGATGCGGGCTTCCTATGTCTTGGGCGCGACATGCGCACCCGAGAAAGGAACGCCGATGATCTTCGATGCCGCCAGCGCCGCCTTGCAACGCCTGTTCACGCCGGAATTCCGCTCGGTGCTGTGGAAATCGCTGGGCGCGACATTTCTCATCCTGGTCGTCCTGTGGGTGGCCCTGCGCAAGCTCTTCATCTATATGGCCTGGCCCTATCTCGACCAGATGATGCCGGGCCTGCCGCAATGGGCAGGCTGGCTCGGGACGGTGGCGGCGATCTTCGCCAGCCTTGGCCTGGCACTGGCGCTGGCGCTCTTGATCGCGCCGGTCACGGCCATCATCGCTGGCCTTTTCCTCGACGATGCTGCGGAGGTCATCGAGAAGGAGGACTACCCTGCCGATCCCCCGGGCAAGGCGCTGCCCATCATGCGCTCGCTCGTTCTCTCGGTGAAATTTCTCGGCGTCGTTATCCTCGGCAACATCATCGCGCTGTTTCTGTTGCTTGTGCCCGGCATCAACCTCATCGCCTTCTTCGTGGTCAACGGCTATCTCCTGGGGCGGGAATATTTCGAATTCGCCGCCATGCGCTTCCGATCGGAAGAGGATGCGAAACTGCTGCGCTCCAGGCATGCGGTCACGGTGTTTCTGGCGGGGTTGGTGATCGCGGCGTTCCTTGCCATTCCGATCGTCAACCTGCTGACGCCGCTCTTCGCCGCCGCGATGATGGTGCATCTGCACAAGGCGATCAGCCGGAAGGACGCCGTTCCCGCTGCCGCCGCGTGAACCCTCAGGCGGCGAGCGGCACCAGCGGTGCCGGAATATCGCAGGTCTTGACCGCCGCCTTGCAGAGATCGGCGATGATGCATTTCTCGCATTCGGGCTTGCGCGCCTTGCAGACATAGCGCCCGTGCAGGATCAGCCAGTGATGCGCATGCAGGAGATATTCCTGCGGCACGACGCGCAGCAGCATCTTTTCCACCTGGTCCGGCGTCTTGCCGGGCGCCAGGCCGATGCGATTGCCGATGCGGAAGATATGAGTATCGACCGCCATGGTCGGCCGGCCGAAGGCGACGTTCAGCACCACATTGGCCGTCTTGCGGCCGACGCCGGGCAGTTTCACCAGCGCATCATGATCGTCAGGGACTTCTCCACCATGGTCGCGGATCAGCGCTTCCGACAGCGCTATGACGTTCTTGGCCTTGTTGCGCCACAGGCCGATGGTCCGGATATGGTCGCCCAGCTTCGCCTCACCCAGCGCCAGCATCTTTTCCGGCGTGTCGGCGACCTTGAAAAGGGCGCGCGTCGCCTTGTTGACGCCGGCATCCGTCGCCTGGGCGGAGAGCACCACGGCGACGAGCAGGGTGAAGGCGTTCACATGTTCGAGCTCACCCTTCGGTTCCGGGCGCTGCACGGAAAAGCGCCTGAATATCTCGTGGATCTCCTGCTTGGTATAAAGCGTTCCGGCGACGCGGGCCGGACGCTTGCGGGCGGCTGATTCCGATGATTTGACTTTGGCGTTTTTCATTCAATCTCTATAATCATCCTGCTTGCCGCATGACAATTGCAAGCTTGAGCCTGAATTGACAAGGCGGAGCCTGACGAAATGAGCCATCCCCATGGAGCACAGCCGGAGGCGAACGAGACGCCCTTCTTCCGCGCTCTGCTGGTGCCGCACCGATCGCTCGGGCGCACGGGCTTCCTCGTGCTGATGACGACGCTTCTGGCGGGATGGGTGTTCTGCGGCATCCTGTTTCTTTCGATCGGCGCATGGCCGGTCTTCGGCTTCTTCGGCCTGGATGTCCTCCTGGTCTATCTCGCCTTCCGCCTGAACTACCGGGCGGGCCGGGCCCGAGAGGAGATATCGGTCTCGCGCACCGCGCTCGATATAAGGCAGATCGCGCCGTCCGGACGGACGCGCGAGCATCATTTCAACCCGTTCTGGGCGCGCTTCCGCGTTTCGCGCCATGACGAGATCGGCATTACGGCGATGAATGTCGAAGGCGAAGGACGGCTGGTATCGATCGGCTCTTTCCTCAATCCCGACGATCGCGAAAGCTTTGCCACCGCCTTCAGCCGCGCGCTTGCTACGGCGAAGGGGCGGTAGCCCTCCTCACCGGCCGCATTCATCAGATAAAACGCCTCAAAGCCTTCCAATCCGCTGCGTCAGCAGATCGAAAAAGCCGTCATGGTCGACATCGCGCATGACGAGCGCGTTCTTCGGCCGGCCGGTGACGCCCCACCAGTCGATGACCGTCATCCCAAGGGTAAGTTCGGACTGGGTTTCGATCTCGACATTGCAATGGCGACCCGAATAGAGCTCGGGCTGGAGAAGATAGGCGATGACGTTGGGATCATGCAGCGGACCGCCGTCGCTGCCATATTTCTCCTCGTCGAAGCGCTCGAAGAATTCGAGCAGGGCCACGCAGGCGTCGCCTGCCTTCGTGCCCATCGCGCGGAAGCGGTCGATACGGTCGGCCTTGGTCAGCGCCCGATGGGTCACATCGAGCGGCATGACAACGATCGGAATGCCGGAGGCGAAGACGATCTTCGCCGCCTCCGGATCGACATAGATGTTGAACTCGGCGGCGGGGGTGATGTTGCCGCCTTCGAAAAAGCCGCCGCCCATCAGAACGATCTCACGAATGCGCGGCGCGATCTCCGGCGCGCGGAGCAGCGCCAGCGCGATATTGGTGAGCGGCCCGATGGGGCAGAGGGTGATACTGCCGGGCTCCTCGCGCATGATGGTCTCGACGATGAAATCGACCGCGTGCCCGGGCTGCAGCGGCATTTGCGGCTCGGGCAGATCCGGGCCGTCGAGCCCGGTGCGGCCATGCACATGCTCGGCCGTCACCAGCTTGCGCATCAGCGGCCGCGAGGCGCCGGCAAAGACCTTCATTTCCGGCCGGTCCGCCAATTCGCAGATCTTGCGAGCGTTCTTTTCGGTCAGGGCGAGCGGCACGTTACCGGCAACGGCGGTGATGCCGACGACTTCCAGCTCCGGGCTCGCCAGCGCCAGCAGGATTGCCAGCGCATCGTCCTGCCCGGGATCGGTATCGATGATGATCTTGCGCGTCATGCCGCCCTGTCCTTTCCCTGTGCCTTTATCCGCAGCCTGTGGCGAATGCGATTCGGCTCTTGAAGTCGCAGATTTCACGGACCATATCTCAAGGCAAGGAAGAAATGCCGAAACGGGTTCTTCCAAGTTTCTCACGCAAGTCCAGGAAAACCGCTTCGCACTTTTCCTGGACTTGGTGGGTACGGTCGCTTTGACGAGGACTGCAAATGACACGCATGACACCGTTCTCGAGCCCGCTTCTGCTCGGGTTCGATACAATGGAAAAGACACTGGAGCGTATCGCCAAGTCCGGAGACGGATACCCGCCATACAACATCGAGCGTCTGCGCACCAAATCCGGACCGGAACGATTGAGAATCACGTTAGCGGTCGCGGGTTTCTCCGACAATGATCTCGAGGTGACGACGGAAGACAACCAGCTCGTCATCCGCGGTCGACAGACGGACGAAGAGGAACGCGAATATCTGCATCGCGGCATTGCCGCACGTCAGTTCCAGCGCGTTTTCGTGCTGGCGGATGGAATGCGCGTCATTGCCGCGGAATTGCGAAACGGGCTGCTTTCGATCGATCTCGACCGCCCGGAACCGGAACGGCTAGTCAAACGTATTGATATAACCGTGAAGGACTGAGCCCGCCCCGGCAGATCGCCGTAACCAGCTCTTGGAGACAAGGTCATTCACGACTTGTCCAGAACGGAGGCTTAAATGAACAATCATAAGCAAATCCTCACCGAAACCGAATTCGCGCATCTGGGCGCCGGCGAAGTCGCCTATATGCGCAAGATGCTGACCGACGATCTGGCACGCAGCTTCCCGGCCCTGCCGCCGATGGCACCTGGGCTGGAGCTCTGGGCCCTGTTCGGCGCCGACGGAGCACCGATCGTGCTTTCCGATGCGCGCGACAATATCCTCGCCGGGGCACAGGAACACGAATTGCGCACAGTGATGCTGCAGTAATTTTTCCGCTTTCCGGCTGCAAAACGAGAGGGCTGCCCTTCGGCAGCCCTTTTTCGTTTCCAGCAAGCGCCCCGCGCCTGCGTCAATTCCTCGCCAGCTTCGGATGGCGAACCGCCGGCAGCCTCTCAGGCGGCGTTGGAGGCCGGCTGGGTCGTCAGGAAAGAGTAGAGCGCCTGCGCGTCATGCGTGCCGCGAAGCTTGGTCACCATATCGGGGTCGCGCAAGAGGCGCGCGATGCGCGAAAGCGCCTTGAGATGATCAGCGCCGGCATTTTCAGGCGCCAGCAGCAGGAAGACAATATCGACGGGCTGGTCGTCCAGCGCCTCAAAATCCACCGGGTTTTCCAGCCTTGCGAATATGCCGGTGATGCGCTTGATGCTGTTGAGCTTGCCATGGGGGATGGCGATGCCGTTCCCCACGCCGGTCGAGCCGAGCCGCTCACGCTGCAGGATGGTATCGAACACTTCGCGTTCGGTAAGACCCGTCAGTTCCGCGGCCTTCTCGGCCATGATCTGTAACAATTGTTTCTTGGAGCTTGCTTTCAGCGCTGGGATGATCGCCGCGGGCTGAATCAGATCGCTAAGATCCATTCTCTCCATTCCTTCTCTATGCGGGATCAGGCGATCCCGACTTTATAGACTTCCACGTACCCCAAACGACGCGGAGGCCCTCAAGGTTGCTCTCAGGAGCGGGATAGTTTCTGCCCCGTCACCGCCGAGGGATCGATCCAACCTATGTTGCCATCGGCCCGACGGTACACGATGTTGACCTCGTTGTTGCCCGCATTGCGGAACACGAGAACCGGACTATCCTTGAGATCGAGCTCCACGACCGCGGAGGCGACACTCATGGTGCGTAACGACACCGAGGTTTCGGCGACGACCGTCGGAGCATAGTCCTCCGGCATCTCTTCGTCGTCCTCGGGCGCCGGAGACATCACGCGATAGGCCACGTCGTCATAGGCGGAATTGTTGTTGTTTGCGACCTGATGCGATTTCAACCTGCGCTTATAGCGCCGCAGGCGCGTCTCGATCTTGTCCGCAGCCGCATCAAAGGCCAGCTGCGGGTCCTGTGCCTCACCCGTGGTCTGCAGGGTCGCACCCGTATCGAGATGCAGCATGCAGTCTGCCGAAAAGCGGGAGGACGACTTCACGACCGTGACATGGCCGGAATATCCGCCGTCGAAATATTTGCCGATCGCTTCCCTGATCCGATCTTCGATCCGGATGCGGAATGCATCGCCGATATCCATATGCTTTCCAGATACACGCAGACTCATGTGGTTATACCTCGTTTGCGTTTTACCCTTGCGACTCAATCTAACCACAAGGCGCGGTGTGAGCAAAGCGATCCGGCACGTTGCGCACGGATCATATGACCAACTTTCCCGTTCCGGTTAACCACTTGCTGCCGCGCATCCCTAGTTGTCGGCCTTTTTCCAGCCATGCAGCTTCGGACAGCCCGCGCATCATCGCGCGAGCGGGCTTCTATTGAGTGACGTTGCGAAAGTCAATCCAAACTTAAGAAGTCCTTAACGGGACTCCTTCCCTCGTTGTTCCGCCCAATGTGGCCGGGCGGCAATCTACCGTCCAGATGCGGCGATCGCCTTCTTCTCCCGCCGCCGCTGAATCGATGACGGAATGTTCATCGATTCCCGGTATTTGGCGACGGTCCGCCGCGCGATATCCACGCCATCGCGGTTGAGAATATCGACAATGGCGTCGTCGGACAATATCGAATCGGGACTTTCCCGTTCTATCAACTGGCGTATCTGGTGGCGCACCGCCTCGGAGGAATGGGCGTCGCCCCCCTCGGCGGAAGCAATTGCGGCATTGAAGAAATAGCGCAGTTCGAAAACGCCGCGCGGCGTCAGCATGTATTTGTTGGCCGTCACACGGCTGACCGTCGATTCATGCATGCCGATGGCATCGGCCACCATGCGCAGATTGAGCGGCTTCAGGTGCGAAACGCCATGGATAAGGAACCCATCCTGCTGGCGCACGATCTCGCGCGCCACCTTCAGGATGGTGCGGGCCCGCTGGTCGAGGCTGCGCGTCAGCCAATTGGCATTCTGCAGGCACTCCGACAGGAAATCCTTCTCCTGCGGCCCCGCCCCGCGCGCGACGGTGGCATAATAATCCTGATTGACCAGCACCCGCGGCAGGGCGGCAGGGTTGAGTTCGATCTCCCAGCCGCCGCCATGGGCGGGCAGGACGTTGACATCGGGCACAATGGCATCGGCCACCCCGACGGCGAAGAGCGCGCCGGGCTTGGGATCGAGCAGGCGGATCTCGGCAAGCATGTCGAGAAGGTCCGACTGATCGACGCCGCAGAGCCGCTTCAGCGTCAGGAAATCCCGCTTCGCCAGGAGTTCGAGATTGGCGACGAGCGCCTGCATCGCCGGGTCGAAACGGTCCTTCTGCCGGAGCTGGACAGCGAGACATTCGGCAAGATCGCGGGCGAACAGCCCCGCCGGCTCGAATGTCTGCAGCACGGCCAGCACAGTCTCGACAACCGGCAATTCCGCGCCCAGGCGCCCAGCGACCTCGGAGAGATCGGCACGCAGGTAGCCCATATCGTCGAGATGATCGGCAAGCTCGGCGGCGATGAGCCGCTGGGCAGGGTCGCTGATGGCGAAAAGGATCTGCTCGCCGACATGGTCACGCAGCGAGACGCGATGCGCCGTCACCTGCTCGATATCGAACCCCTCACCGCCGCCGCAGACATAACCGTCCCCGCCTGAGGACCTCCATTGCGAGGCGAGATCCGGCGCGATCTGCTCGTAACGGCCGGGATCGTCGGGGAAGACATTCTCCATCGAACTGTCGAAGGTTTCGGAAATAGCGTCCGCATCCGGTGCGCCACGGTCCAGCCAGCCGATCTGCTCTCCGCCGGAACTCTCTTCGGCGTCGAAAGCGGAATCATCGGCACCACCCGCCATATCGGAACGATCCGAGCCCGCCCGGCCATCGGAGGCAATATCGTCATTGGCAGGCTCGATGCGTTCCAGGAGCGGGTTCTTCTCGATCTCCAGATCGATGAAATGCTCAAGCTCGATATGGGTCATCTGCAGCAGCCTGATGGATTGCATCAGCTGCGGCGTCATGACGAGCGATTGCGATTGCCGCAAATCGAGCTTTGGCGAAAGTGCCATGGCCTACGCTTTACTCCCCCATACCCTTACATCACATCACCCAGTCGCACCTCTCCCTACAAAACTGGTACAAACCTTGCTTGTCAATTCAGAATGCGCGGATTCGGGCGTTTCGGCGCCGTAAAATGGGCAGAATCGCGCTTTTCTGATTCATTTTTTTGCAGAAAGCGGAACGGAAACAGAATTTCCGCTCCTCCGCAGCAGATCAAAGCATGAACTGATCGCCGAGATAAAGGCGGCGGACATCGGGGTTGGCGACGATTTCCGCAGGGCGGCCATGGGTCAGCACCTGGCCGGCATGGATGATATAGGCGCGGTCGATGAGGCCCAGCGTCTCGCGCACATTATGATCGGTGATAAGCACGCCGATGCCGCGGCTCGTCAGGTGACGCACCAATTGCTGGATATCCGACACGGCGATGGGATCGACACCGGCGAAGGGCTCGTCGAGGAGCATGAAATTGGGCCGCGAGGCGAGCGCGCGGGCGATCTCCAGCCGGCGGCGTTCACCACCGGAAAGCGAGAGCGCGGGCGCCTTGCGCAGATGCGCGATATGGAATTCCTCGAGCAGGGCGTCGAGCTCGCTGGCGCGCTTCTTCTTGTCTTTCTCGACGACTTCCAGGACCGCCTTGATATTGTTTTCCACCGAGAGGCCGCGGAAAATCGAGGCTTCCTGCGGGAGATAGCCGATGCCCAGGCGCGAGCGCCGGTACATCGGCATGGTGGTGACGTCGAAGCCGTCGATCTCGATCGAACCGCTGTCGACGGGGACGAGGCCCGTCACCATGTAGAAGCAGGTGGTCTTGCCCGCGCCGTTGGGGCCGAGGATGCCTACTGCCTCGCCGGCACGGACGCCGAAGGAAACGCCGTTGACCACCTGGCGGCCACGATAGCTCTTGGTGAGGCCGCGCGCGACCAGCGTGCCCTTGAGACGCTTGAGATCACCCGATCCCGGCCGGGACGGGTTGGCGGCATTGGCGGGCGCAGCAGCGGTCGAAGCCGGTTGAACACCGTCTTTGTCCTGCACCTTGGTACGCGAGAAAAACGACACTGTGGCTGCCCGGCTCAGTTGCGGTTTGCGCTGCCGGCACGATTGCCCTGCTGTTCGTTCTTCGGCGTGAGGATGATCGAAACCCGGCCGGCCTGGCCCTTGCAGCTTTCAAGGAAGGCTTTGCCGGTGGCGGTGTTTGCGGTCAGCTTGCAGCCGGTGGCGACATTGTCGCCGTCGGAGAGCACGACCTTCTTGCCCTGGAGCGTCATCGTCTGCGTTTTCGCATCATAGGTGCCGCTGTCGCCGGTGGCGATCTGCGTGCCCGATTTGAGATAGACCTTGTCGCTCACCTCGAGATGATCGATGCCGGCGGCGCCGAGGCCGGTCGCCTCGGTCTGCGACTGCTGCCCACCGCCATTTTCGTCCGACTTGGCGTAATAAACGGTCATCTTGCCGGATTTGAGCACCGACTGCCCCTGCACGACCGAGACATTGCCGGTGAAGATGGCGATGCCTTCCTTGTCGCGCATCTCCAGCTTGTCCGCGTTTATCTGGACGGGCTCCTTGCCGTTGGAGAGATTGAGCCCGCCGAACGGAACCTTCTGCGGCTGCTGCTGGGCGAGCGCCGGAGCCGGAACGGAGGCCAAGGCGGCGAGAAGCGCCACCGCCATCACTGTTGCGAGGCGGGAACCGCGATATTTCGAAAGAAGATCTCTGTGTATTGCCAATCCGCGCTGCATTCTCACATCCCCTTTAAAACCGGCAGCGCCTGATGTCCGCCCTCTACCCGACCAGCGCGGCCGCGCATCCGACAAGGCCATGCCCTCAGCCATCATTACCCGGAGCCGAAACATCGCTCTTTTGCTCTTTTGGCGGGGCGATGACAAGCTTTACCTTGTCCTCGAACACCATCACCTTGCCATTATCCTGGATCTGCATCTTGTCCGCCGATATGTGCGCGTTGCCGTTCTCGATATCGACAGGCTGATCCGTGGTAATACGCCCGGTGGAGATGTTGACGTCCGCCGACTTCAACTTCGCCTTCAATCCACTGTTGGTAGTAACAGTAAAATCCTTATCGAGTTGCAAACGTCCGTTAGCATTGTCGTAAATGCCGGATTTCGCAGCTATCTTGGCGCGCTCGTCGGGGCCGAGCGGAAGCTCGGCGTCAATGTTCTCGAGGGTGATGACGCCGTTGTTGGTGACGTCCTGCATGGCGCGGGCGGCGGTCATGGAATAGGGAAGGTTTTCCTTGGTGAAGCCGTCGAGCTTGGGATTGGTCATCACCAGCTTGCCATCCTCGGTCTGCGTCGCGCCGACCTGGACGGTGACGGGAGCGGAGGGAGCGGCCAGGAAGGTGAACCAGGAGAAGACGCCGGCAACCGCGACGGCGGCTATCGGCAATGCGATCTTGAGCACGCGAACGCGGCCAGAGTGGCGCTGCGCCGCCTGGAACACTTCGGCGCTTTTCTCGGAGGCGCCGAAATCCATCATATGGGCGCCTACCGCGCCACCCCCGGAAGCCTCAGCTCCCCGGTTCAAGCCGTTCTTTTTCGCATTCATATGACTAAATTCTTTCGTACTCAGGTCGTGAACTCAACCATTCCAGACCAATTGCGCGGGCAAATCACACTCCAATATGGTTATTTTGGGATAGAATACCAAATAGAAGATTACGGTGTCTTGCCGCCGGGGTTAAGCTGCACCTAAAGTGGCGGCGAAATTGCTTCGTGATTTCCTACAACCGTTTATACGGTGTCCAAGGCTTTGCGCAACAACGAATACAGGTTACAGCCATGACACAATCTGCCGACGCAATCATAGACCGGCGGCGGCTGCGGCGGAAGCTCACCTTCTGGCGTATCGCGACACTGGCCGTGGTGGCGCTGGGCATCGCGGCGCTGATCAATTTCACCAGCGGTTTCGGGCGCAACACGCCGCATATCGCCAAGGTGAAGATCGAAGGCACGATCCTCGAGGACGACGAACTCCTCGACCGGCTCGACAAGATCGCCGGCAGCGATGCGGTCAAGGGCCTGATCATCACGGTCGATTCGCCCGGCGGCACGACGGCGGGCGGCGAGGCGATCTTCGAGGCGGTGCGCAAGGTGGCCGAGAAGAAGCCCGTCGTCGCGCAGGTCGGCACGCTTGCCGCTTCCGCCGGCTATATGATCGCTAGCGCCGCCGACCATATCGTGGCGCGTCAATCCTCGATCGTCGGCTCGATCGGCGTGCTGTTCCAATATCCCGATATTTCGCAGCTCCTGACCAAGCTCGGCGTCAGGATCGAGACCATAAAGTCGAGCCCGCTGAAGGCCGAGCCGAACTTCTTCAGCCCCGCCAGCGAGGAAGCCAAGGCGATGATCCGCAACATGATCATGGATTCCTACGACTGGTTCGTCGGCCTTGTCGAAAGCCGTCGTCCGCTCGACCACGCGCAGACGCTGGCGCTGGCAAACGGCGCAGTCTTCACCGGGCGGCAGGCGCTCGGCAACAAGCTCGTCGATGAGCTGGGCGGCGAGGACGAGGCGGTCAAATGGCTGAAAAGCAAGGGTGTGGCCGGCAATCTCTCGGTGGTCGAATGGAAGCCTGAGAAATCGGGCACCGGCTGGTTTTTCTCCGAATCGACGGCCAGAATGCTGACGCGGCTCCTGGGCTTGCCGGAGGAGAGCGGCAGCCTGTTGCGCGAGGTGACGGGCGAGCGCATCTTCACCCCCGGCCTGCTTTCGATCTGGCATACCGAAGCGACGCCCGCCAAAGCCCAATAAGCTATTGAATATCAATGTTTATGCGAATACTAATGTATCCGCATAACCCCAGAGCACAACGGGTAAAGAGAGGTCGAACGCCGTGATCAAGTCAGAACTCGTGCAGATCATCGCCAGCCGTAATCCGCATCTCTTTCAACGCGACGTGGAAAATATCGTCGGCGCCGTGTTCGACGAAATCACCAATGCCCTGGCGGAGGGCAACCGCGTTGAGCTGCGCGGCTTCGGCGCCTTCTCCGTGAAAAACCGCCCTGCCCGCAGCGGCCGCAACCCCCGCACCGGTGAAGCGGTGAGCGTGGAGGAGAAGTGGGTGCCGTTCTTCAAGACGGGCAAGGAACTGCGCGACCGCCTGAACAACAACGACCAATAAGCCCTCCCCATGGCAAACCGTCTCGTCACCATCATCATCTTCGTGCCGCTGGCGATCGTGCTGATCGCGCTTTCCGTCGCCAATCGCGAGACCGTCACCGTGACGCTCGATCCCTTCAACCCCGGCAATCCGTCGCTCTCCTATTCGGCGCCGCTGTTCGTCTGGCTGTTCGGGGTGCTGATCGCCGGGCTCATTCTCGGCGGCGTGGTGACGTGGTTCACCCAGGGCAAATACCGCAAGCTCGCCCGCACCCGCAAAGCGGAGGCCGACAGGTTGCGCCAGAATAGCGAAACCGGGAAGACGGGCGACGCAGGCTCCCAAACGCAATTGCCCGCCCTGCGCTGAGCGCTCGCGGTTCGGGACAAGCCATGAAAAACATCTCTGCCGAAGAAATCGATGCCGTGCTCACCTGGCCGGACATGGTCAGCGCGCTCGACCGCGCCTTCCGCGAAGGCATGATCCAGCCCGTGCGGCATCACCATACCGTCGAGCGGCCGCAAGGCGCGGCATCGACATTGCTGCTGATGCCCGCCTGGTCCGATTTCTCGGGGCTGGAAGACGCCTCGAAAGGCTATATGGGCGTCAAGATCGTGACGGTTTCACCGGATAATGGCGCGATCGGCAAGCCCGCCGTGATGGGGGTCTATCTGCTCCTCGACGGCGCGACCGGCGAGCCGAAGGCGCTGATCGACGGGCAAAGGCTGACCAATTGGCGCACTGCTGGCGCCTCGGCACTGGCCGCGCGCTATCTCGCCCGCGAAGACGCCGAAAAGCTGGTGATCATCGGCGCCGGCTCGCTTTCGACCTTTATCGCCAAGGCGCATAGCGCCGTCCGCCCAATCCGCGATATCGCCATCTGGAACCGTAATCCGGAGGGCGCCGAAAGGGTCGCCCGGCAATTGGCCGCCGAGGGGCTCAACGCCCGCGTGGCGGAAGACCGCGATGCGGCGATCGCCGAGGCCGATATCATTTCCGCCGCCACCCTTTCCACCATCCCGCTGATCCACGGCAAGTTCCTGAAGCCCGGCGCGCATGTCGACCTGATCGGCGCCTTTGCGCCATCCATGCGCGAGACGGACGATGAATGCATAAAGCGCGCTCGGGTTTTCGTCGACACAAGAGAAGGGGCGCTGAAAGAGGGTGGCGATATCGTCCAGCCGCTCAAGGCGGGTGTAATCCCCGAGAGCCATGTGCTCGGCGATCTCTATGACCTCACCCGCGGCAAGGTGCGGGGCCGTAGCTCGGCCGAGGAGATCACGCTGTTCAAATCGGTCGGGGCGGCACTTGAAGACCTCGCCGCCGGTATCCTGATCCATGAAAAGGCGGCGGTAAAGCACGCGCCGTGACCTCTTTTTTCTTTCGCCTTCCCGTACTTTGTCCTAGGAGGGAGCCGAATTAACGGGAATTTGCGGTTGAAACCACCGAAGCGAAAAGACAAGCGGCAGCAGGGGCGCGACAAGGCGTCCACGGCCACGCGCGCGCCGCTTTCTCCACGGGCCAAGCCCCAGCAAAAGCCGGCGCCGGAGAAGCAGGCGCGTCCCGCGCCCGAACCGGTGCGGCCGCGGCTTCTCAAGCGGCGCGAGGGCAAGCGGCCGGATGAAAGGCTGCCGCTGATCCTGGAGACGGAACCATCCGAGGATTATGCGCTCCTCGACAGCGGCAATGGCCAGAAGCTCGAGCAATACGGGCCGTATCGCATAGTACGCCCGGAAGGCCAGGCGCTCTGGCTGCCGGCATGGGGTGAGGCGGAATGGGCGAAGGCGGATGCGGTCTTCACCGGCAATACAGACGAAGAAGGCATGGGGCGCTGGCATTTTCCGCGCGTGGCCTTGGGCGAGACCTGGCCGATGGCCTATGATGGCATCCCCTTCCACGGCCGGTTCACCTCCTTCCGGCATGTCGGCGTCTTTCCCGAACAGGCCTCGCACTGGTCCTATATGGATCGATTGATCCGCGATGCCGGGCGGCCGGTGCGCGTCCTCAATCTCTTCGGCTATACCGGCCTCGCCTCCCTGGTGGCGGCACGGGCGGGTGCTGAGGTCACCCATGTCGACGCCTCCAAGAAGGCGATCCTCTGGGCGCGGGAGAACCAGGAGATGGCCGGATTGTCGGACAAGCCGATCCGCTGGATCTGCGACGACGCGGTGAAATTCGTCACCCGCGAGGAGCGGCGCGACAGCCGCTACGACATCATCCTGCTCGATCCGCCCGCTTATGGGCGCGGGCCCAATGGCGAAGTCTGGCAATTGTTCGACAATCTGCCTGAGATGGTCGATCTCTGCCGCTCGATCCTGACGCCCAACCCGCTTGCGGTGGTGCTGACAGCCTATTCGATCCGCGCCTCCTTCTTCGCCATCCACGAACTGATGCGCGATACCTTCACCGGGCTCGGCGGGCGGGTGGAATCGGGCGAACTCATCCTGCGCGAGCGCTCGGCCGGGCGTGCGCTTTCCACATCGCTTTTCAGCCGCTGGGTGGCCTGAATGACCGGACACGACGATTTTCCGAAAACCGGCAAGGTGAAGGAAGTCACCAGCCTGACCAATCCGATCGTCAAGGATCTGCGGGCGCTGTCGGTGAAGAAGTTCCGCGACCAGCAGGGCGTTTTCCTGGCGGAAGGGCTGAAGCTCGTCATTGACGCGCTCGATCTCGGCTGGCGCATCCGCACGCTGGTCTTCGCCAAATCAGGCAAGGGCAACAACCTCGTCGAGCAGGTGGCGGCACGAACCGTTGCCAAGGGCGGGCTGGTGCTGGAAGTGAGCGAGAAGGTGATCTCCGCCATCACAAGGCGAGACAATCCGCAGATGGTGGTCGGCGTCTTCGAGCAGAAATATCATCCGCTCTCCAGCCTCAAGCCGCAGGGCAACGACGTCTATGTCGCGCTCGACCGGGTGCGCGATCCCGGCAATCTCGGCACCATCATCCGAACCGCCGATGCGGTGGGCGCCAAGGGCGTGATCCTGATCGGCGATACCACGGACCCCTTCTCCATCGAGACGGTGCGGGCGACGATGGGCTCGGTCTTCGCTGTGCCGCTCTACCGGGCGAGCGAGGCGGATTTCCTCGCCTGGCGGAAAGGTTATTCCGGCCTCCTCGTCGGCACGCATCTGAAAGGGGCGGTGGACTATCGCACCATTCCCTATGCCGGCAAGCCGGTCATCCTGATGATGGGCAACGAGCAGCAGGGACTTCCCGACAGCCTTGCTTCGGCTTGCGATCATCTCGCCCGCATCCCGCAGGCAGGGCGCGCCGATTCGCTCAATCTGGCGATCGCCACCGGCGTGATGCTGTTCGAAATCCGGCGCGAGGCGCTTGTTCTTGATGAAAGGCCGGCCGGGAAATGAGCAAAAAATCCATTTTGTCGAGTTTTTCCGTGGTGATTCTGGCGGTTCTTCTCGACCAGTTCGTCAAATATCTGGTCGAAACGGGCATGGAATATCATCAGCAGATCGATATCCTGCCGGTTCTGGCGCTGTTTCGCACGCATAATGACGGCATCGCCTTTTCCATGCTTTCATCGATGGGGGATACCGGCCTCATCGTCATGACGCTTATCGTCATTGCTTTCGTTCTCTATCTCTGGTGGTCGAGCGCGGCGGAGCGGCGGATCGCACGTTTCGGCTTTGCGCTGATCATCGGCGGCGCGATCGGCAATCTGATCGACCGCAGCCTGCACGGCTATGTGATCGACTACGTGCTTTTCCACACCGCGACCTGGTCCTTCGCCGTCTTCAACCTGGCGGATGCCTTCATCACCATCGGTGCCGGACTGATCGTCCTCGAAGAACTCATCGCCTGGAAGAGTGAACGGGGCAAAGGTAAGGTCGAAGACCAATAAGATGAATGGCCGGCTTTCCGGCGAAAAATACTGCAGCGCTTTATAAAAATTTGATCATTTCAGGAAACTGGACCTGAACGGCCCATATGCTAATGGCGGAGCATGAGCATCGCCGGCCCGACCGCCCATAGTGCCCTGCCGCCCGCCCGCAACCGTCCGCCCGCGCGTGACGGGAGGGCATTGCTGCAGGCGGCAAAGGAGCGCGACCGGGCGGCCCTTTTGCGGGATGCGGGAAAGGGTGCGGTTGCGACGAGGGCCGTGCTCCTTCTCTGTCCGCTTTTCGGCATGGGCGCCACCGCCACGGCGATGGCGGAATGGCCGCTGCCGGTGACCTTCATCATGGCCGGGCTGACGGCGCTGACGGGCGCCATCGGCTGGCAGCGCGCCAGCCGCACATCCGGCACCGGCGGCATTCTCAATCTGGAAGAGAAGATCGAGACCCAGCACCGCAAGATCGAGGAACTGGCCGACCGGCTGTGGGAGGCGACGGAAAAGCTCGAATCGGAAGCGTTTCTTGTCGAGGCGCGCGAGCGCGCCGAAAACGCCAACAAGGCGAAATCGCGCTTCCTCGCAACGGTAAGCCACGAAATCCGCACACCGCTCAATGGCATCATCGGCATGGCGAAGCTGCTCTCGCAGACCGGGCTGACCGGCGAGCAGCGGGCCTATACCGATGCGGTGCTGCAATCGGGCGATGCGCTTCTCCTCCTGATCGAGGACCTCCTCGATTTCTCGAAGATCGAGGCCGGCCATTTCGAAGCCAAGGCCGTGGAAACGGAAATCGTGCCGCTCTGCGAATCAGTAACCGAGCTCCTGGCTTCGCGGGCCTATGCGAAGGGCATCAGCCTTGGCTGTCACGTCTCGGGCGATGTGCCGAAAAGGATCGGCATCGACCAGGCTCGCGTCCGGCAGGTTCTCATCAACCTGATCGGCAATGCCGTCAAATTCACCGACAAGGGCGGCGTGCTTCTCGACGTCTCGGTCAATGGCAATTCGCTTGTCTTCAGCGTGGCCGATAGCGGGCCCGGCCTCAAGCCCGGCGACGAGAAGCGCATTTTTGAGGAATTCGAACAGGCGGATGACGGCGAGGCCGGCCCGCGCGACGGCGCCGGGCTGGGGCTTGCGATCTCGCAGAAGATCGCGGCGGCGATGGGCGGCGCCATTCACGTCGAGAGCGAATGGAAAAAGGGCTGCCGCTTCATCTTCACCGTTCCGTTTGACGATGCAGCGCCGCCGGAGGAAAACCTCTGCCTCGCCGACGGAAATTATCTCATCCTCAGCGCCAACCGCCACGAAGCCGACGCGCTGGCACAAACACTCCGCGACCATGGCGCGATCGTGCTTTTCGCCCGTGACGGCGCGGAGGCGCTTATGCTGGCCGGACAGCGGGATTTCGACGCCATTCTGGCCGATATGGCCTTCGCCGAGGCGCTGTCGCCGCTGCTTCATGCCCGCCAGGCGGGGGAGAAAGGCGTGCGCAAGGCGGTGATCCTGATCAAGCCGGAGGAGAAGAACGACCTGCCGGCGATCATGGGTCAGGGTTTCGATGCCTTTCTCGTGCGGCCCGTGAGATCGGCAAGCCTCCTGCGCATCCTGACCTCCGAACTGCCGGAACCCCTGTGGAAAGCCATCCGGGTGCCGCAGACACTGGCCTCGCCGGATACGCCGCCGCTGCGCGTGCTGATCGCGGACGACAATGAAATCAACCTGCAGCTCGCGCGCGCCGTTCTCCTGCGCGCCGGGCACGAGACCTTCATCGCCAATGACGGCGAAGCAGCGGTGGCTGCTTTCCGCCAGGCCAGGCTCGACGGCGGCGGTTTCGATATCGTGCTGATGGACCTGCACATGCCGCGCATGGACGGCAGCGCAGCGATCAAGGCGATCCGCGCTTTCGAAGCGGCACAGGCCATGCCGGCGGTGCCCATTCTGGTGCTGACCGCCGACGATCAGGCCGAAACGCGGGCGCGGCTGATGAAACTCGGCGCAACCGGCTTCATCGTCAAGCCGGTCGATCCGACGCAGCTCGCGCTGGCGATCACGGAACATGTGAAGTCGAAGCAGGCGTAGCCATATTCATGTCACCTTGCTGTCATCGTGATGTAGCAGTTGCGGATTATCTCCATGGCCAGAGTGTTGAACTGGCTCGCGCATTCCGCCCGAAAAGCGCGAAAAACCTTCAACTGATTGAAAATTTTTACGTTTTATTCCACGCCCCCTGCCCCCAAAGGTGGAATAAAAAGACTGGAGAAGACTGCCATGAGCACATTGCTTGGAATTTCCCGGCAAATCATCAATGATGCGGGCATGTCGAGCATCGAAACACCTACCGCTCTTTTCACGCCACCCGACAGTTCCGGCGTCCTCGGACGCATGGGAACGCTGGAAGTCCGGCTGGCCAAGACGGCGGCGGAGATCGCCGCGGCGCAGGAATTGCGGTTCAAGATCTTTTTCGACGAGCTGGGCGCAAGACAGGAAAATGCGGCGATCCTGGAGGAGCGCGATGCGGACCGCTTCGACGCCGCCTGCGATCACCTCCTCGTCTACGACACCGCTATCGCCGAACCGGAGCACCGGCAGATCGTCGGCACCTACCGCCTCCTGCGCGGCGAGAAGGCGCGCGAGGCCCATGGCTTTTATTCGGCGGGCGAATATGACGTCGACCGGCTGACGCTTGCCAAGCCCGATCTCAACTTCCTCGAGCTCGGCCGCTCCTGCGTGAAGCCGGAATACCGCTCGAAGCGGACGGTGGAGCTGTTGTGGCAGGGCATCTGGGCCTATTGCCGCCGCCACCGCATCGACGTGATGTTCGGCTGCGCCTCATTCTCGGGCGCCATTCCGGCGGCGCATGCGCTGGCCCTGTCGTTCCTCTATCACAATTGCCGCGCGGATGCGGATTGGGACGTGCGGGCGCTGCCGCAGCGCTATCAGCCGATGGATCTGATGCCCCGCGAAGCAATCAACCCGAAGGTGGCGCTGTTCTCCATGCCGCCGCTGATCAAGGGCTATCTCCGGCTCGGCGCGATGATCGGCGATGGCGCGGTGGTCGACCAGGCTTTCGGCACGACGGATGTGTTCATCATCCTGCCGGTCTCGCAGATTTCCAGCCGGTATATTACCTATTATGGGGCTGAGGCCGATCGGTTCATGTGACGAGACGAACGTAGTTCACCCCCCTCTGCCCTGCCGGGCATCTCCCCCTCAAGGGGGGAGATTGGCTGACACTACGCTCCGCTTCCATCCTGCAACGTTTGCGATTGGTGCCGAACATTCGTGAAGGCGTAATCTCCCCCCTTGAGGGGGAGATGCCCGGCAGGGCAGAGGGGGGTGTTCCAGCCACCCAACCACGAATTACTTTCCCTTCTCCGCCGCCAATCCCCTCAGCCGGTAAAGCGCATCCATCGCCTCACGTGGCGTCATTTCATCAGGATTGAGCGCCAGCACGGCTTCCAGCAACGCGCTGTCTTCCTTCGGCTTCGGCTGCTCGCGCTTCACCTCCACCGAGAACAGCGGCAAATCGTCGATCAGCTTGTCGGCCTTGCCGGAGGTTTCGCCTGCTTCGAGCTGGTGCAGCACGTCGCGCGCGCGCTCCACAACCGCTTCCGGCAACCCCGCGAGGCGGGCGACCTGCACGCCATAGGAGCGATCGGCGGCGCCTTTTGCCACCTCGTGCAGGAAAACCACGTCCCCATCCCATTCCTTGACGCGCATGGTGACGTTGGCCAGCCGCGCCAGCTTTTCCGAAAGCGCCGTCATTTCGTGGAAATGGGTGGCGAACAGCGCGCGGCAGCGGTTTTTCTCGTGCAGATATTCGACCGCTGCCCAGGCGATGGAGAGTCCGTCGAAGGTGGCGGTGCCGCGGCCGATCTCGTCGAGGATGACCAGCGAGCGCTCGCCCGCCTGATTGAGAATGGCGGCGGTCTCCACCATCTCGACCATGAAGGTGGAGCGCCCGCGCGCCAGATCGTCCGAAGCGCCGACACGGCTGAACAGCCGATCCACCACGCCGATATGGGCAGCACCCGCAGGGACGAATGAGCCCATCTGCGCCAGGATCGCGATCAGCGCGTTCTGGCGCAGGAAGGTCGATTTACCGCCCATATTGGGGCCGGTCAGAAGCCAGATCGCGCCATGCTTCTCATCGCCGTGAGGGGAGAGGTCGCAATCATTGGCCACGAAGGGATTGGCCGCCTGGCGGCGCAGCGCCTGCTCGACCACCGGGTGGCGGCCGGCGACGATGTTGAAGGCGAGGCTCGCATCGACCACCGGGCGGCAATAGCCCTGCTCCTCGGCGAGCGCGGCAAGGGCGGCCGAGACATCGAGCACGGCGAGAGCGGCCGCGCCGGCGCGGATCGCCTGCGCCTGGGCGACAGTTTCGTTGGTCAATTCGTCGAACACCGCAAGCTCGATAGAGAGCGCGCGGTCGGCGGCGTTGGCGATCTTCGATTCCAGTTCCGCCAGTTCCGTGGTGGTGAAGCGCATGGCGCTCGCCATGGTCTGGCGATGGATGAAGCGGCCCTTCGCTTCCGCGCTGCCGGTCATGGTCTCGTGATGGCTCGCCGGCACCTCGATGAAATAGCCCAGCACATTGTTGTGCTTGATCTTCAGCGATTTGATGCCTGTTTCATCCATATAACGGGCCTGCAGCCCGGCGATGATGCGGCGCGACTGGTCGCGCAAGGCGCGCATCTCGTCGAGCTCGGCATGATAGCCCGCCCTGACGAAGCCGCCATCGCGCTTGAGAAGCGGCAGCTCATCGTCAAGCGCGCGATCGAGATGCTCGGCATAGTCCTGCGGCAGGGTCGCCAAAGCGGCGCGCGCGTCTTCAAGCTCCGGCGGCAGGTCACGGCCTGCAAGAAGCGTGGCTATCCCGCGCGCGGCATCGAGCCCACGCTGCAGCGCGCCGAGATCGCGCGGGCCGCCACGGCCGACCGCCAGGCGCGAGAGTGCTCGCGGCATATCGGGCACGCCCTTCAACTCCGCGCGCAAACCATCGGCCAGCGGCTGTTCGCTCAGGAAGAAGGAGACCGCATCCTGGCGCATGGCGATTTGCCCCGGATCAGTCAGCGGCGAAGTCAACCGCTCGGCCAGGAGACGGGCGCCGCCGCCGGTGACCGTGCGGTCGATGGCCTTGAGCAGGCTGCCGTCGCGGCTGCCGGAAAGCGTGCGCGTCAATTCCAGATTGGCGCGCGTCGCGGGATCGATGAAGAGTGCGGAGCCCTCCTGCTCGCGCTCGGGATACATCAGCGGCGGGCGCTCGGAAATCTGGGTCTTCTCGATATAGGCGATGGCGCCGGAGACCGCGGAAAGCTCCGAGCGCGAGAACTGGCCGAAACCGTCGAGTGCCGCCACCTCGAAATAGCGCCTGATGCGTGCCTCCGCAGTGGCGCTGTCGAAGAGGCTCGCCGGCTGCGGTGTCACCGCGCGGCCGATCATATCGAAGACCGGGCGCAGTTCGGGATCGTGAAAGACCGGCTCGGCGACGATCAGCTCGCGCGGATCGACCCGCATGATATCGGCGAGCAGCCTGTCTGCCGCCGTTTCGGCAACGCGGAAAGCGCCGGTCGAAATATCGATCCAGGCGAGCGCCATGCGCCCCTCCTCCGCACCTTTGACGCGGCCGAGCGTCATCAGGAAATTGGCCTCGGAAGGATCGAGCAGCTTTTCCTCGGTGATCGTGCCGGGGGTGACGAGGCGGATGACATCGCGGCGCACCACCGATTTCGAGCCGCGCTTCTTCGCCTCCGCCGGATCCTCGGTCTGCTCGCAGACGGCGACGCGATAGCCCCTGGCGATCAGCTTCTGCAAATAATCGTCGGCGGCGTGAACGGGGACGCCGCACATCGGGATGTCCTCGCCCAGATGCTTGCCGCGCTTGGTGAGCGTTATGCCGAGCGCCCGCGACGCCTCGACGGCATCATCGAAGAACAGCTCGTAGAAATCGCCCATGCGATAGAACAGGAGCGAACCCTCGTTCGCGGCCTTGATCTCGATATATTGCTCCATCATCGGCGTCGGCCGCGCGCCCGTATCGAACGGGTTCGCGCCGGTCGCGACGTCATCGGTGATTTGCGGCTGATCGTTCAATGCGGCTTCCCGGAGTTGTTCCATGACGGCTTCGATGCCTATTGGTCGCTTCGAGATAAATACCTATTACGTATCGTGCTGTTTACACACCGCTGCGCTAGCGGTATCGGACATTTCTCCACAGAACAAAGCACCGGAGGGAACATGCCCGTCGATACGTCCACCACCAAGACCAGCAGCCGGTCTGCACCTTCGGTAACGGAAAAAGAAGCGCTCGATTTCCACGCCAACGGCAGGCCCGGCAAGCTGGAGATCAACCCGACCAAGCCGATGGCAACCCAGCGCGACCTGTCGCTCGCCTATTCGCCCGGCGTGGCCGTTCCGGTGAAGGCGATCGCCGAGGACCCGGCGCGCGCCTATGACTACACCTCGAAGGGCAACATGGTGGCGGTGATCTCCAACGGCACGGCGATCCTCGGCCTCGGCAATCTCGGTGCCCTGGCTTCAAAGCCTGTCATGGAAGGCAAGGCGGTGCTTTTCAAGCGCTTCGCCGATGTCGACTCCATCGACCTGGAAGTCGACACAACCGATATCGACGCCTTCGTCAACGCCGTGCGTTATCTCGGCCCCTCCTTCGGCGGCATCAATCTGGAAGACATCAAGGCGCCGGATTGCTTCATCATCGAAAGCCGGCTGCGCGAACTGATGGACATTCCGGTGTTCCATGACGACCAGCACGGCACGGCGATCATCGCGGTGGCGGGGCTCATCAACGCGCTGCATCTGACGGGCCGCGACATGAAGACGACGAAGCTCGTCTGCAACGGCGCGGGTGCGGCGGGCATCGCCTGTATCGAGCTCGTCAAGGCCATGGGCTTTGCGCCTGAAAACGTCGTCCTCTGCGATACCAAGGGCGTCGTCTACAAGGGCCGCGAGGAGGGCATGAACCAGTGGAAATCCGCCCATGCGGTGGAGACCTCCAAACGCACGCTGGCGGAAGCCATGGACGGCGCGGATATCTTCTTCGGCGTTTCAGCCAAGGGCGCGTTGACCGAGGATATGGTGCGCTCCATGGCACCCAACCCGATCATCTTCGCCATGGCCAATCCTGATCCCGAGATCACGCCGGAGGAAGTGGCGCGCATCCGCTCCGACGCGATCATGGCGACGGGCCGCTCGGATTATCCGAACCAGGTCAACAATGTGCTGGGCTTCCCCTACATCTTCCGTGGTGCGCTCGATGTGCGGGCCACCACCATCAACGAGGAAATGAAGGTCGCCGCCGCCAATGCGCTGGCGGCGCTGGCGCGTGAGGACGTGCCTGACGATGTGGCAGCGGCCTATCAGGGCAACCGGCCGCGCTTCGGCCCGAACTACATCATTCCCGTGCCCTTCGATCCGCGCCTCATCTCCGCCATTCCCGTGGCAGTGGCCAAGGCGGCGATGGAATCGGGCGTCGCCGGCAGGCCGATCACCAATCTGGAAGCCTATGCGCGCGAGCTCTCCGCCCGGCGCGATCCGATCGCCTCGACATTGCAGGGCATTTTCGAGCGCGTGCGCAGGCAGCCGAAGCGCATCGTCTTCGCCGAGGGCGAGGAGGAGCAGGTGATGCGCGCCGCCGTCTCCTACGCCAACCAGCGTCTCGGCACCGCCATCCTGCTCGGCCGGGAGGACCGTATCCGCGCCACGGCCGAGGCCGCCGGCGTCGACCTCGCCAAGGCGGGGATCGAGATCATCAACGCGCGGCTTTCCAGCCGCAACACGGTCTACGCCGATTATCTCTATGAGCGGCTGCAGCGGAAGGGCTATCTCTTCCGCGACTGCCACCGCATCATCAACAATGACCGCAACCATTTCGCCGCTTGCATGGTGGCGCTGGGCGATGCCGACGGCATGGTGACCGGCGTCACGCGCAATTACGCGACGGGCCTGGAAGACGTGCGCCGGGTCATCGATGCGAAGCCGGGGCACAAGGTGATCGGTGTTTCGATCGCGCTCTGCCGCGGCCGCACGGTGCTTGTCGCCGATACGGCGGTTCACGAAATGCCCAATGCCGAGGAACTCGCCGATATCGCCGAGGAAGCGGCGGGGATGGCGCGGCGCATGGGCTATGTGCCCCGTGTGGCGCTGCTCGCCTATTCCACCTTCGGCCATATGGGCGGCGAGCGGTCGGAACGCATCCAGGAGGCGGTGAAGATCCTCGACAAGCGGCGCGTCGATTTCGAATATGACGGCGAGATGAGCGCCGATGTGGCGCTGAACCCGGCACTGATGGAGCAATATCCCTTCATTCGCCTATCCGGCCCTGCCAATGTTCTCGTCATGCCGGCCTTCCACTCCGCATCGATCTCGACCAAGATGCTGCAGGAGCTGGGCGGCTCGACGGTCATCGGCCCGCTGCTCGTCGGCCTGGACAAGCCGGTGCAGATCGTTTCGCTGGGTGCGAAGGATTCCGACATCGTCAACATGGCGGCGATCGCGGCGTATAACGCGACGAACTGAGGGCGTGGAGCGTGCAGGTCCACGCTCCACCTTTTCCATACCCACGCCATATAAAACGCGCTATAGGGAGCATCCATTCATCGGACCCACTTCATGAGCGCATCAGACCTGAAGCTTGAACAGATCGTAAGCAGCGAAAAGCTGCGCCAGAAGCTTACCCTGCTCACCAAACAGGCCGATGCCGACGGCGCCAGCCATGCGGTGCGCGGGCTGGTGCTGCAGACGCTGAAGGACACGCTGGCGCGCGGACGCGCCACTGCAGAAGCGATGCTGATGAAGGACGGCGGCGGCACGCGCTGCGCCACCCGGCTCTGCCATCTGATGGACGTCATCATCGAGACGCTCTACGACTTCGCCACCACGACCGTCTATCCCGTCACCAATCCGTCGACGGCCGAGCGGATGGCGATCGTCGCCGTCGGCGGCTATGGGCGCGGCGCGCTGGCGCCGGGCTCCGACATCGACCTCCTGTTCCTGCTGCCCTACAAGCAGACGCCATGGGGCGAGCAGGTGGTGGAATATGTCCTCTATATGCTGTGGGACATGGGGCTGAAGGTCGGTCATGCCACGCGCAATGTGGACGAGACGATCCGCCTGTCGCGCGAGGACATGACCATCCGCACCGCGGTTCTGGAAGCGCGCTATCTCTGTGGCAACCGCGAGCTCTTCGACGAGATGACCCGCCGGTTCGGCGAGGAGGTGGTGAAGGGCTCAGCCCCGCAATTCATCCAGGCCAAGCTCGCCGAGCGGGACGCCCGGCACCGCAAGACCGGCGAAACGCGCTATCTGGTCGAACCGAATGTGAAGGAAGGCAAGGGTGGCCAGCGCGACCTGCACACCTTGTTCTGGATCGCCAAATATTTCTATCGCGTGCACACGAGCGAGGAGCTGGTGAAGGCCGGCGTGCTATCGCGCGCCGAGCACAGGCTGTTCATGAAGGCGGAGGATTTCCTGTGGGCGGTGCGCTGCCACATGCATTTCCTCACGGGGAAAGCCGAGGAACGGCTCTCCTTCGACATCCAGCGCGATATCGCCAATCGGCTCGGCTATACGGCGCATCCGGGACAGCACGATGTCGAGCGCTTCATGAAGCATTATTTCCTCGTCGCCAAGGATGTCGGCGACCTGACGCGCATCATCTGCGCGGCCCTGGAGGAGGAACAGGCGAAGCACGTCCCGGGCTTCAACCGGATCTTCCTCACCTTTTCCCGGCGCAAGCGCAAGCTCGCCGGCACGCAGGATTTCATCGTCGACAATCACCGCATCAATATCGCCAACGATCAGGTTTTCGAGCGCGATCCGGTCAATATCATCCGGCTGTTCCACCTCGCCGACAAGCATGGACTGGAATTCCATCCGCAGGCGATGCAGCAGGTCACCCGCTCGCTGAAGCTGATCAATGCGGAGTTACGCGAGAACCCGGAAGCCAACCGCCTCTTCCTTGAAATCCTGACCTCGCCGCGCAATCCCGAGCTGATCCTCAGGCGGATGAACGAATCCGGCGTGCTCGGCCGGTTCATCACCGATTTCGGCAAGATCGTCGCGATGATGCAGTTCAACATGTATCATCACTATACCGTGGACGAGCATCTGCTGCGCTGCATCGCCGTCCTCTCGGAGATCGAGCATGGCGAGCTGGAGCACGAGCACCCGCTCTCCAACACGCTGATGCCGGCGCTGAAGAAGGACCGCAACCTTCTCTATATCGCGCTGCTTCTGCACGATATCGCCAAGGGCCGGCCGGAGGACCATTCGGAGGCCGGCGCCCGGATCGCGCGCAGGCTCTGCCCGCGTCTTGGTTTGAGCCCGGCCGAAACGGAGACGGTGGCCTGGCTGGTGCAGGAGCACCTGACGATGAGCATGGTCGCGCAATCACGCGATCTCAATGACCGCAAGACGATCGAGGATTTTGCCGCCGTCGTGCAGACGCTGGAACGGCTGAAGCTTCTCCTGATCCTCACCGTCTGCGACATCAAGGCGGTCGGCCCCGGTGTGTGGAACGGCTGGAAGGGCCAGCTCCTGCGCACGCTTTTCTATGAAACCGAGCTGCTGCTCACCGGCGGCTTCTCGGAAGTCTCGCGGCAGGACCGGTTCGAGCGCGCCCGCGCGGAGCTTGCGACCGCGCTTTCCTCCTGGCCGCAGGCTGAGCGGGAAGCCTATCTCAACCTGCACTACCAGAACTATTTCCTCACCGTCAGCCTGGAGGACCAGGTGCGGCACGCCAAATTCATCCGCGATACGGATGCGGCGGGCAAGCCGCTTGCTACGATGGTGCAGCCGCATGCCTTCGAGGCGGTGACAGAGATCACCGTTCTTTCGCCCGACCATCCGCGCCTCCTCTCGGTGATCGCGGGCGCCTGTGCCGGCGCCGGCGCCAATATCGTCGATGCGCAGATCTTCACCACCAGCGACGGGCGGGCGCTCGACACCATCCTGATCAACCGCGAGTTCGAGACCGACGAGGACGAGAAGCGGCGGGCGGAGCGGATCGGAAAGCTGATCGAGGACGTCCTGTCCGGCCGTGCGTTCCTGCCCGACATGCTGGCCAAGCGCACCAAGCCGAAGCGCGCGGCCAAGGCTTTCCGCGTCGAGCCGCGGGTGGAGATCAACAACACGCTGTCGAACAAGTTCACCGTCATCGAGGTGGAGGGGCTGGACCGGCCGGGCCTGCTGTCGGAGCTGACAGGGGTGATCTCCGATCTCTCGCTCGACATCGCCTCGGCCCATATCACCACCTTCGGCGAGAAAGTGATCGATGCCTTCTATGTCACCGATCTGGTGGGCCACAAGGTTTCCAACCCCGCGCGGCAGGGCAATATCCGGCGCAAGCTTCTGGCGCTCTTCGGCAAGGAAGAAGGCCACGTGCGTGCCCGTGCGCATCAGGCTGCGGAATAGATGGTCTGTTTTTGATGGAATCGCTTGGAGAATGCCATTTTGTGCCGTTGTTGCAGCGGAAAGGTAGAGGAATGGATCCCAGTGACAAGCACTGGGATGACGGCAGGTTGGCCGTTGACTGCCAATCACAAACGTTTCTGCATGCAGGGCGGTTCTCGTTAGGGCGGAAGCCTCTCAACTCCGTCATCCCAGTGCTTGTCACTGGGATCCATTCCTCGACGGTGCCGCAGCCGCTACGTCTGAGGAACAAGAAGATCGCATCATGAGCCTCGTCAAAAAATTCGCCACCGTCGCGTCGGGGACTCTGATGAGCCGTCTCTTCGGCTTTACCCGCGAGATGCTGATGGCGGCGGCGCTTGGTACCGGGCCGGTGGCCGATGCCTTCAACGCGGCGTTCCGCTTTCCCAATACGTTCCGGCGGCTTTTCGCGGAAGGGGCCTTCAACTCCGCTTTCGTGCCGCTCTTCGCCAAGGAAATCGAGAAGCACGGGATGGAAGGCGCCAGGCGCTTTTCCGAAGAGGTATTCGGTGTCCTCTTCACGGTGCTGCTCTTCCTCACCATCATCATGGAACTGGCGATGCCACTGCTGGTGCGCTACGTGATCGCGCCGGGCTTCGCCGACGATCCGCAGAAATTCGAGAGCACGATCCGGCTCGCAGGCATCATGTTCCCGTACCTCGCCTGCATGTCGCTGGGTGCGATGATGAGCGGCATGCTGAACTCGCTGCACCGCTATTTCGCGGCGGCGATCGCGCCGGTTTTCCTCAATATCATCCTGATCGGCGTGCTCGCCTGGGCCTGGTATCGCGGCTATGACGCGATCAGCGTCGGCTACGGCCTCTCCTGGGGCGTGATGGCGGCGGGGCTGGTGCAGCTTGCCATCGTCTGGATCGCGGTGCGCAATGCCGGGATCGCGATCGGCTTCCGCCGCCCTCGCCTGACCGCCAATGTCAAGCGCCTGCTCGTCCTCGCGCTTCCGGCGGCGGTAACCGGCGGCATCACCCAGATCAACCTCCTGATCAACACCAACATCGCATCGGGCAAAGCGGGCGCGGTCTCCTCGCTCGTCTATGCCGACCGGGTCTATCAGCTGCCGCTCGGCGTCGTCGGCATTGCGGTTGCGACCGTGCTCCTGCCGGAACTCTCGCGGGCGCTGCGCTCCGGCAATCTGAGAGAAGCCGCCAACCTGCAGAACCGCTCGGTCGAGTTCACCCTGTTTCTGACGCTGCCGGCGGCGGCCGCCCTGCTCGTCATGTCGGAGCCGATCGTGCGGCTTCTCTTCGAGCGCGGTCATTTCTCGCCCAGTGCCACGCGCATCGTTGCCGACATACTGGCGATCTACGGCCTGGGGCTACCCGCCTTCGTGCTGATCAAGGCCTTTATTCCCGGCTTCTTCGCCCGTGAGGACACCCGCACGCCGATGGTCTTCGCCGGCATATCGGTGGCGGTGAATATCTCGCTTGCCCTGACGCTCTTTCCGATCTTCGCGGCAAGCGGCATCGCGACGGCGGAGATCGTCGCGGGATGGGTCAACGCGGTTCTCCTGTTCACGACGCTGGTCTGGCGCGGCCATTGGGGCAGGGATATCCCGCTCCTGACCCGCATTCCGCGCCTGATCCTCGCATCCGCGATCATGGCGGCGGGCCTGCATTATGCCACGCTATGGTTCGGCCACCTGCTCGCCACCGGCGTTCCCCTGCTGGTGCGGGCGGCGACGCTGGGCTCGCTGGTAGTGGCGGGCATGGTGGTCTATTTCGCCCTCGCCTTCGGCCTCGGCGGCGCCAATGCCGGCATGATCCGGCGCAATCTGAAACGCAAGTCGGCCGCAGCCGGGAGTGAAGGGCAGAGCGCCGATTCCGCTTGATCGGCGCGCAACGCTCTGCCAAAAGCGCCACGAGATCAACCACCCGGCTCTCCACCAGCTTTAGGGAAATGCAATGGATACGTTCAAACCGCTCGTCTTCTCCGGCGTCCAGCCGACCGGAAATCTGCATCTCGGCAATTATCTGGGAGCCATCAAGCGCTGGGTGGACCTGCAGGACAGCCATGACTGCATCTATTGCGTGGTCGACATGCATGCGCTGACGGTGCTGCCCGATCCCGCCGACCTGATGGTCTCGACGCGCGAGGTGACGGCGGCGTTCCTCGCGGCGGGCATCAACCCGAAGAAGCATATCGTCTTCAACCAGAGCCGCGTGCGCCAGCATGCCGAGCTTGCCTGGGTATTCAACTGCATTGCCCGCATGGGCTGGCTCAATCGCATGACGCAGTTCAAGGACAAGGCCGGCAAGGATCGCGAGAATGCCTCCGCCGGGCTGTTCGTCTATCCGAGCCTGATGGCCGCCGATATCCTCGTTTACCGGGCGACGCATGTGCCCGTCGGCGAGGACCAGAAACAGCATCTTGAGCTGACGCGCGACGTCGCGCAGAAATTCAACAACGACTATTCCGACCGGATCGCCTCGCTCGGCGTCGGTGTCGAGATGGCCGTCGGCGACGAGACCGTTTCCGGCTTCTTCCCGCTGGCGGAACCGCTGATCGGCGGACCGGCGACACGGATCATGTCACTGCGCGACGGCACCAAGAAGATGTCGAAATCCGATCCGTCAGACCTCTCGCGCATCAATCTGATCGATGACGCCGACACCATCGCCAAGAAGATCCGCAAGGCGAAAACCGATCCGGAAGCCTTGCCCTCCGATGTGGAGGGGCTGGAGAACCGGCCGGAAGCGGACAATCTGGTCGGCATCTTCGCGGCGCTTTCCGGCACTGACAAGGCTGATGTCATCCGCGATTTCGGCGGCAGGCAGTTTTCGGATTTCAAGCCGGCGCTGGCCGATCTCGCCGTGGCGCGGCTTTCGCCGATCACCGACGAGATGCGCCGTATCTCGGCCGACGAGGCCTATGTGGATGCGGTCCTGAAGGATGGCGGCGAGCGCGCCGGTGTTCTCGCAGAGGCGACCATGCGCCATGTGCGCGACATCATCGGCTTCCTGCAGGATTGATGAGAAGAAATTCACCGCCTTGCAGGTTTCCCCTCGCAATGACACATTGACGCCATGGTTTCAAAACGTCTCAGCCGGGAAGCCGGCCATCGCCGCAAGTTCCTCGCCGTTATCGACGAGACGCCGGAATGCGACCGGGCGGTCGCCTATGCTTCACGCCGCGCCAAGAACACGGGCGGCGTGCTGGTGCTTTTGTTCGTGATCGATTCGGCCGATTTCCAGCAGTTCCTGGGGGTGGGGGACATCATGCGCGCGGAGGCGGAAGAGCGCGCGCAGGGAACGCTCAACAAATATGCCGCCAAGGTGCGCGAGGAACAGGGGCTCGAGCCGGAACTCGTCGTGCGCGAGGGGCAGACGGCGGAAGAGATCCACAAGCTCATCGACGAGGACCAGGACATCGCCATCCTGGTGCTGGCGGCAGGGGCCGGCAAGGAAGGCCCGGGGCCGCTGGTCCAGTCGATCGCCGGACGCGGCGCGGGTTTTGCCGTTCCGGTCACTGTGGTGCCTTACAGCCTCACCGACGAGGACATTGATGCCGTTGCGTAACGCTCTTATATAGGTCACGCAGACGTCATCGGCGCCGGGCTTGCAGCAGCGGTGCGACGAGCCTATTTTTAGAACAATTCCAGGAACCAGCGCGGGAGAACGCGATGTTCATCCAGACCGAGACGACGCCCAATCCGGCGACCTTGAAATTCCTGCCGGGAAAGGTCGTCATGCCGGAAGGCACGGCGGATTTCCGTGATGCCGAAACGGCAGCAGGCACATCGCCTCTTGCCGCCAAGCTCTTTGCCATTCCCGGCGTGACGGGCGTGTTCTTCGGCTATGATTTCATCACTATTTCCAAGGACGGCCCCGACTGGCAGCATCTGAAGCCGGCCATTCTCGGCACGATCATGGAGCATTTCATGGCCGGCGCGCCGGTGATGTCCGTTCAGGAGAATGCCGCGCCCGAACATGGCGACGGCGAGTTCTTCGACGAGGCGGATATCGAGATCGTCGATACGATCAAGGAGCTCCTGGAGACGCGGGTCCGTCCGGCGGTTGCGCAGGATGGCGGCGACATCACCTTCCGCGGCTTCGAGAAGGATACGGGGACGGTCTATCTCAACATGAAGGGCGCCTGCTCCGGCTGCCCATCCTCGACGGCGACGCTGAAGCACGGCATCCAGAACCTGCTGCGCCATTTCGTGCCTGAGGTGCAGCACGTCGAATCGGTCTGATATTCAAGGGGAGTAAGGGAATAGGGGAGTACGGGAGTATGTTTTTGGCTCCCACATATTCCCCTACTCCCTTATTCCCCTATTCCCTTACTTCACGATCACCTTCGCGCCGACCTCGACACGATTGTAGAGATCCATGATGTCCTGGTTCAAGAGGCGGATGCAGCCTGACGACATCGCCTTGCCGATCGACCAGTATTCCGGCGTGCCGTGCAGGCGGTAGCCCGTGTCACGGCCGCCCTTGTAGAGATAGAGCGCGCGGGCGCCCAGCGGGTTGCGCAGCCCCGGCTCCATGCCGCCGCGATAAACCGCCAGCTCCGGCCGGCGCTTGATCATCGGCGCGGGCGGGGTCCACATCGGCCATTCGCGCTTCATCGCGACGTGCGCCGTTCCCGACCATTCGAAGCCCTGCTTGCCGACGCCGATGCCGTAGCGCATGGCCTTGCCGTCCGGCATGACGAAATAAAGAAACTTGTCGGTGGTATCGACGATCACCGTGCCCGGCTTTTCCTTCGTCTCGTAATTGACGATCTGGCGGTGATACTGGGACGGGATCTTGGATACGGGAATCGCGGGAAGCTTATAGCCCGCATCCGTTACGGAAGCATATGAAGCGGTGTAGGTTGATCCCCCGATCGTCGAGCACCCGGCAAGAGCGGTTGCGGCGATCATCCCGGAAGCCAAAAGCAACGGCTTGATATTCATATATTTTTCCCTCGTCTGCAATATTCCGACCCGGGCGAATCACCCTTCCAATAACGGCAATCTATTGGTTGTTTTCTTAACCGCGGATTAACCCTAATGCGAGTTTTTTCGCATTTTCGCCGCGTTTGCACGGGAACTGGCGCAAAAAAGCCACATTCCGAATTGCCGCCGGCCCTCATTTGCTTTCCGGATTGCGCTTGCGTCTGGACTGGCAGCACCCTGATGGCGCAAAATGCCGCCATGCCTATCGTCAATCCTCATCAGACCCATCCACTCGCCGACGGCCGCCAGTCGGAAAACGCCATGCTGGTGCGACGCGGCGTGCAGCGCCTGTTCCTCGAAATGGGACTGACGGTCGCGCCCGAGCTGCCGCTCGCCTCGGGACGGCGCGCGGATCTCGTCGCGTTGACACGCAGCGGTGATATCTGGATCGTCGAGATCAAATCCTCTATCGAGGACTGGAAGGCGGACCGCAAATGGCCGGACTACCGGCTGCATTGCGACCGGCTGTTCTTCGCCACGCATCCGGACGTGCCGCGCGAGATATTCCCCGAGGATTGCGGCTTCATCCTCTCCGACGGCTATGGCGCGGAAATCCTGCGCGAGGCGCCGGAACACCGGCTGGCAGCCGCCACGCGCAAGGCGATGACCCTGCGCTTCGCCCGGACCAGCGCGGCACGGCTGACGCTTGCCGAGCTGGCGGGGCTGACCCTGCCGGATGCGGATATAGGGGAGTAGGGGAGTAGGGGAGTAGGGGAGTAGGGGAGTAGGGGAGTAGGGGAGTAGGGGAGTAGGGGAGTATGCCTCCTTGCTCATTCCTTGAAAGCGCTTTTCTCCGAGAAATGAGCAATTGCCGAAACATACTGCCCTATTCCCCTATTCCCCTACTCCCTTATCTCGGCGCCCGCTTCGCCAGAATGCGCTGCAGCGTGCGGCGGTGCATGTTGAGGCGGCGGGCGGTTTCAGAGACATTGCGATCGCACATCTCATAGACCCGCTGGATGTGCTCCCAGCGCACGCGGTCGGCTGACATCGGATTTTCCGGCGGTGCCACCTTTTCCCCGGCGCGTCTTGTCAGCGCAGCGAAGACCTCGTCAGCGTCGGCCGGCTTGGAAAGATAGTCGATGGCGCCGAGCTTCACCGCGTTGACGGCGGTGGCGATATTGCCATAACCGGTCAGCACGATGGCGCGGGTGTCCTCGCGGCGGCTGCGGATCGCCTCGATGATGTCGAGGCCGTTGCCATCGCCAAGGCGCATATCGACCACCGCATAGGCCGGCGCCGCATTCCTGACCGCGGCAATGCCTTCTTCGACGGATTCGGCTGTCGTCACCTGGAAACCACGGCTCTCCATGGCGCGCGCAAGGCGCTGCAGGAACGGCTTGTCATCATCGACCAGAAGAAGGGAGGGATCGCTGCCGATCGAGCCGGCACTATCCTGATCTGCGTCTTCCATCAGGTTGTTTCCTACTTGTCTTTTCTTTTGCCTCCTTATTGGGCGGCCTGCGTCAAAAAGTCAAATAGGCATTGAATTTCAGACAAAATTGCCCTCCAAAGCCGTCCGCGGCCAGATCACCCGCACTTCCGCGCCCTGGCCGGGATCACTGCGGTTGTGGAAACTGATCTGGGCACCGGAGCGCTCCAGCAACGTCTTGGCGATGAACAGGCCAAGACCGAGGCCGCCGCCATTGTTGCGGCTCTCGCGGCTCGTCATATAGGGCTCGCCGATGCGGTCGAGAATGTCAGGCGTGAAGCCCTGGCCGTCGTCGAGGATGGTGATCTCCACGGCGCTGTCGGTCCAGCCCCAGGTCACGCTCGTCCTGGTGCGGGCGAAGTCGACAGCATTCTCGATCAGGTTGCCCAGGCCGTAGATGACGCCCGGATTGCGCCGCGCTACCGGCTCAGCCCCCTCGCCGCCCGTTTTGTTGACCTCGATGAGAATGCCGAAATTGCGGTGCGGCGCGATCACCTCCTCGATCAGCGAGGAAAGCGGCAGGCGCGACATGTGCTCCTCGCTCTCCGACGAAAGGCTCGTCAGCCGCTGCAGGATCTCGCGGCAGCGCTGCGTCTGGGAGCGCAGGAGCTCCAGATCGTCGGTCACGCGATCGTCCCTGGCAAGGGCGCGCTGCATCTCCTTGACCACCAGCGCTATTGTTGCGAGCGGTGTGCCAAGCTCATGCGCGGCGGCGGCGGCGAGGCCATCCAGCGCCGAGAGATGCTGCTCGCGCTGCAGCACCAGCTCCGTGGCGGCCAGCGCGTCAGCCAATTGCCGCGCCTCCTCCGCGACGCGATAGGCATAAACGCTGGTGAAGACCAGTGCCGAGACGATAGCGCACCATACGCCTGATATCAGCAGGAAGGGCAGTGTCATCTGCACGCCCGGATACCAGGGAAGCGGTCGGTGATCGAAGGCCAGAAGCGTGGTGCAGATAATGACGAAAAGGCCGAGCGCCATGGTGCTGCGCGCCGGCAGCGAGGTGGCGGAGATGATCACGGGGACGATCATCAGCACCGCGAAGGGATTTTGCAGACCGCCGGTCAAATAAAGCAGGCCCGCAAGCTGAAAAAGATCAAAGGCGAGGACCGCCAGCGCCGCCCCCGGCTGCAGGCGATGATTGACCGGAAAGCGGAAGGACAAAAACAGGTTGAGCCACGCCGAAACGGCGATCAGTGCGAAGCAGATGCTGACCGGAAACGGAAACTGCAGATAGAGCATCACAAAGAGGACGGCCGCAGTCTGCCCGGCAATCGCCAGCCAGCGCAGGCGCACCAGCGTCGTCAGCCGGAGCCGGCGCGAGAGATAGGAGGCGCGATTGCTGAAATCGGGGGGCATGTCGGTTCTTATCTATCCTTCCGGCATTTCTGCTGCGCAACAATCATATCACTGCCCGCGCGGCTTGGCGCGGCGGGTCGGATCGGCGGCGAGCGGATCCTCCGGCCAGACGTGTTTGGGATAGCGGCCGCGCATGTCGGCGCGCACATCGGCCCAGGAGCCGCGCCAGAAGCCCGGCAGATCGCGGGTGATCTGGATGGGGCGATGGGCGGGGGAAAGCAGCTCAAGCAGCAGCGGCACCTTGCCATCGGCGATCGCCGGGTGGGTGGCAAGGCCGAAAAGCTCCTGCACGCGCACGGCGATCACCGGTTCCTCCGCATCGTAGCGGATCGGGATATGCGAGCCGGTCGGCACCTCGAAATGGGTTGGAGCAAGCGCATCGATGCGCCTTTGCAGATCGTAGGGTACGAGGGAGCGCAGGCCATTGGCGAGTGCCGAGGAGGAGATGCGGTCGAGCCTGGCTTCGCCATTGAGGAACGGCAGCAGCCAGTCCTCCAGTGTCGCCAGGAGATGATCGTCCTCCATCGACGGCCAGGGCGCGCCCAAACCGCGATTGAGCCAGCCGAGGCGGCGGCGCAGAATTTCGGCTTCCTTGCTCCAGGGCAGAATGGCGAGCCCGTGCCGGCGCACCGCGTCGATGACGCCGCGATCCGCCTCTTCGCCCGAGGGGGCAGGCAATTGCTTTTCCGAAAGCGCGATGGCGCCGATGCGGGTCGCCTCGCGGGCGCGCAGCGCATTCTTTTCGGGATCATAGATTATCTGCCGGCCGCTCTCGACGCGCGGGCCCAGCACCGCACGGATTTCCTCCTCGCTCACTTCCGCCGCGGCGAGGATGCGGGCGCGCTCCGCCCTGCCCGTGAGATCGGCGACGACCAGCCAGAGCGCGCGCGACAGGGACAAGGCCGGATCAACCTCGCCTCCCCTGCCGTTGGCCAGCAGATATTGCCCCGCCGCGCCACGTGCCTTGGCCACCCGGTCGGGATAGGCGTCTAGCAGCATGCGACCGGCGGAGGAAGGCTCGCCTGCGACGGCGGCGGAGGGAACCGCCTGGGCGAGACGCTTTGCGAGCCCCCTCGCCCGCTGGGCACGATCACCGCGATCATTGCGAAAGCGGGAAAGCCTGACATCGAGATCGACATCATTGCCGCCGAGCCCGCGCTCGGTAAGGAGCACCGCCAGCTCCGCCGCCCTGACGGCCTCGCCGCGCCTTGCGGCGGCGGCCACCATATGGGCGAGCCGGGCGGGCAGCGCCAGCGCGCGCATCGCCTCACCATCAGCGGTCAGCCGACCGCCCGCATCAAGCGCGCCGAGGCGCTTCAGGAGCGTCTTTGCCTCGGCGAGCGCAGGGGCTGGCGGCGGATCGAGAAAGTTAAGCGTTGCCGGATCGGCCACGCCCCAGGCGGCACAATCGAGCACCAGGCCGGAGAGATCGGCCTCAAGGATTTCCGGTGGCGTGAAGGGCGGGAGCGCCGCCGTCTGGCCGGAATGCCAGAGGCGGATGGCGATGCCCGGCTCGGTTCGCCCGGCGCGGCCCGCGCGCTGGTCGACGGCGGCCCGCGCGGCACGCACCGTCTCAAGACGGGTAAGCCCGGTCGCCGGCTCATATTTCGGCAGGCGGGCAAGGCCGGAATCGATCACCACGCGAACGCCGTCGATGGTGATCGAGGTTTCGGCCACGGATGTGGCCAGCACCACCTTGCGCTTTCCCTGCGGTGCCGGGCGGATGGCGGCATCCTGATCGCGCCCCTCCATCGCGCCATAGAGCGGCGCGAGGATGACATCGGCGGGCAGGCGATCCTCAAGGAGCCGGGCGGTGCGCTCGATCTCGCCCTGGCCGGGCAGGAAAGCGAGGATGCTGCCCGTCTCTTCAGCCAGCGTCTCGCGGATGGCGCGCGCCATTGCCTCCTCGATGCGTTCGTCGGCGCGACGCTCGCGGTAGCGTATATCGATGGGATAGGAGCGGCCTTCGCTCTCGATCACCGGCGCATCGTGCAGAAGCCTTGCCACGCGCGCACCATCAAGCGTTGCCGACATCACCACAAGCTTCAGATCGGGCCGAAGTGCTGCCTGCACGTCGAGCGCCAGCGCCAGGCCGAAATCCGCGTCGAGGCTGCGCTCATGGAACTCATCGAAGAGGACGGCGGCAACGCCCTTCAAATCGGGATCATCGAGGATCATCCGCGCGAACACGCCTTCGGTGACGACGAGAATGCGCGTGCGGGCGGAGGTCTTCGTCTCCAGCCGCATGCGGTAGCCGACGGTGCCGCCCGGCTCCTCGCCCAGAAGCGAGGCCATGCGGCGGGCGGCGGCGCGCGCCGCGAGCCGGCGCGGCTCCAGAAGCACGATCATTCCATCGCCGCGCCAGCCTGCCTGAAGCAGATGGAGGGGCACCAGCGTCGTCTTGCCGGCGCCGGGCGGGGCGACGAGCACGGCCGCATTGTGGCTCTCCAGCGCCTTGTCCAGCGCGGGCAGAATGCGTGTGACGGGAAGATCGGGCAGGCTCGGCAAAAGACGTTCCACGGATGTATCAAGGGGACCGACCGATACACCAGTTCCGCCTTGGATGGAAAGGCGTAACCGGGGCTGTTGACATACTCCCCTAGAGTATATAGCGTCCACGGCATTCGGGAGATTCAATGCCGCATTCACCGGAAGACAAGAAGCGCGCCCTGACGCGCCTGCGCCGCATTCGCGGACAGGCCGAAGCGCTGGAGCGCGCGGTGGAGGCGGGTACGGAATGCGCGGCACTCCTGCAGCAGATCGCGGCCTTACGCGGTGCGGCCAACGGGCTGATGGCGGAGGTGCTGGAAAGCCATTTCCGCGAAACCTTCGGAAATGTGCGGGAGACAGTGGCCGGGCAGGCCGATCCCGATACGCAAATCGACGAAATCATGCGGATTTTGCGCACTTACCTCAAATAGCATGATCCCGAAAAGTTGCAGACTTTTCGGATAAGATCATGCGGATAAACAACAAAGACTCGCTTAAATTATCGAACTGGAAGGAAAAGATTGCCATGAAATCTCGTGCAGCCGTGGCCTGGGAAGCCAACAAGCCGCTTACGATCGAAACCGTCGAAATCGGCGGGCCGAAGGCCGGGGAAGTGCTGGTCGAGATCATGGCGACCGGCGTCTGCCATACCGACGCCTACACGCTTTCCGGCCTGGATTCGGAAGGCAAGTTCCCGGCGATTCTCGGCCATGAGGGCGCTGGCATCGTGCGCGAAGTGGGCGCGGGCGTCACCTCGGTCAAGGTGGGTGATCACGTCATCCCGCTCTACACGCCCGAGTGCCGCCAGTGCAAAACCTGCCTGTCGCAGCGCTCCAACCTCTGCACCGCCATCCGCTCCACGCAGGGACAGGGGCTGATGCCGGATCACACCTCGCGCTTCTCCTGCGATGGCGGCGAGGTGTTCCATTACATGGGCTGCTCGACCTTCTCCAATTTCACCGTCCTGCCGGAGATCGCGGTCGCCAAGGTGCGCGAGGACGCGCCTTTCGACAAGATCTGCTATATCGGCTGCGGGGTGACCACAGGCATCGGCGCGGTGGTCTATACGGCCAAGGTCTGGCCGGGTGCCAATGTCGTCGTCTTCGGCCTGGGCGGCATCGGTCTCAACGTCATCCAGGGTGCGCGCATGGTCGGCGCGGACAAGATCATCGGCGTCGATCTGAACCCGTCCAAAGTGGAAATGGCGAAGAAGTTCGGCATGACGCATTTCGTCAATCCTGACGAGGTCGGCCGCGACAAGGTGGTCGAAGCGATTGTCGATCTCACCGGCGGCGGCGCGGATTTCTCCTTCGAGTGCATCGGCAATGTGCATACCATGCGCCAGGCGCTGGAGTGCTGCCATCGCGGCTGGGGCGAATCGATCATCATCGGCGTTGCCCCTTCGGGTGCTGAGATTTCCACCCGTCCGTTCCAGCTCGTCACCGGCCGCGTCTGGAAAGGCTCGGCCTTCGGCGGCGCGCGCGGGCGCACCGACGTGCCGAAGATCGTCGACTGGTACATGGAGGGCAAGATCGACATCGATTCCCTCATCACCCACACCATGCCGCTCGACGAGATCAACACCGCCTTCGACCTGATGCATGAAGGCAAGTCGATCCGCTCGGTGGTGGTCTACTGATGAGCGATATGCAGTTTGCATGGAGCGGGCTCGATGGGCTCGCTCCGCGCGACCTCTACGCCATGCTGAAACTGCGCGTCGACATCTTCGTCGTCGAGCAGAATTGCGCCTATCCGGAACTCGACGGCAAGGATCTCGAGGCGCTGCATCTGCGGGTGCTGGAGGGTGGCGAACTCGCCGCCTATCTGCGAGTTCTCCCGCCCGTTGGCGACGGCCCGGCGCGGATCGGGCGCGTCATCGTCGCGCCCAGCCATCGCGGCAGGAAGCTCGGCGAGAAGATCATGCAGGAGGCGATTGCCCGTTGCCGGGCACAATTCCCGGACAGGGATATCGCCTTGAGCGCGCAGAGCCATCTCAGAGCGTTCTACGGCTCGTTCGGCTTTGTGCCCGTCTCGGAGGAATATGTCGAGGACGGCATTCCGCATATCGACATGCGGCTTGCCGCTTAGATCAGGAAAAATACGATGACCGTTGAAACCATCTCGACCGCCAAGAGCCATCAGGGCACGCAAGGCGTCTACCGCCACAGGAGCGAGGCCTGCGCCTGCGACATGACATTCGCCCTGTTCCTGCCGCCGCAAGCGGCGGACGGTCCGGTGCCGGTGATGTGGTATCTCTCCGGGCTCACCTGCACGCACCAGAACGTCATGGACAAGGGCGAATATCGCCGCGCCGCGGCGGAGCTCGGCCTCGCCATCATCTGCCCGGACACGAGCCCGCGCGGCGAGGGCATTCCCGACGAGAAGGACAATTGGCAGTTCGGCTGCGGCGCGGGTTTCTATCTCGATGCGACGCAGGCGCCCTATGCCGCCAATTACCGGATGGCGACCTATATCGCGGAGGAATTGCCCAAACTGGTGGCGCAGAACTTCCCCGTAGACCTGACGCGCCAGGGCATCTTCGGCCATTCCATGGGCGGCCATGGCGCGATCACGCTGGCGCTGAAACATCCCGGCCGCTTCAAGTCCGTCTCCGCCTTCGCCCCGATCGTCCAGCCCTCCACCGCCGGCTGGTCGCGCCCTGCCTTCGAGAAATATCTGGGACCGGACGAAAAGGCCTGGCGCGCCTATGATTCAACGCTGCTGATCGAGGATGGCCACCGCGTACCGGAGCTTCTGGTCGATCAGGGAACGGCCGATGGTTTCCTCGATGAAGGCTTGCGCCCATGGCTTCTGGAGGAGGCATGCAAGAACGCCGGCATTCCGCTGACACTCAACATGCGCGAGGGCTACGACCATTCCTATTTCTTCATCTCGACCTTCATGGCCGACCATCTGCGCTGGCATGCGGAGCGGCTGAAAGAGTAAGCTTCAACGCGTCACACGTGGATCTCCGGCAAACAACGCCTTCGGAAAGCCCAACCGGAGTTCCGGCATGTCGCAGAGCGCGCTGACACCATAGCCGGAAAACATCATCCGCCACGTGGCGAAGCGCGCCGGGCGCGGGCTGGCGAAGACGCGGCAGGAGAGAATGGCGAGGTTCGCGCCGCCTTTGGGATCGCGCACGGAGCGGTAGCGGATGAGGCCGATTTCGGCCGCCCGCGCCGCATCGCAGAGATCAAGGCAGGCGGAATAATCGGTAAGATGCGTCCAGTGCGCCTCGTCTTTCACGAACGGTTCGGCGGTCAGATCGATCGCCGCATCGGCTGCGAATTTGACCTGAAACGCCGTGAATTCCAGCGCGTTGCGCGGCCAAGGGGCTTGCGGGCTCTCGGCGAAGAACAGCAGCCGGTAAAAAGCGGTCTCGGCAACGGCGGTTTCCATCGCCTCGCTGCCATAGAAAACACCGGGCGAATAGCCGGCGCGGCGGAACCGCGAATTGCCGGGATAGCGGCCATAGCGGAAGGGCGTGGCCAGGAGATAATCAAGCCCGCGACATTCGGGCGGCACGGGCGGCTTGCTCGCCTCCAGCGCCTCTTCCAGAAGCGCCTGCTCGTCCAGCGTATCGACCAGCTTCATGGTGGAGACGCGGTGCTGCGCCTCGACCAATCTCCAGCAACTTCCCTGGCGCGGCCGCGCCTCAGACCGGAGCGCGCCGGGCGTCCAGATAGGCGAGGACATCGGCGAGGCCGTCTATGGTCTTGATCCGATCCAGCGGCTTGCCGCCGAGCGCTGAATTGTCGGCGCGCAGCCATGCTTTTGCCGCCTCATCATCGCCGCCCATGATCGCATCGAGCGAGCGGTAGAGGCGGACGAAAAGCAGCGCCAGTTCATAGGGCTTGCCGGTCAGCGCAGCATCGCTGCCGCGCTTCAATCTGGAAAGCGAAGCCTCCGAAAGCCCGATGATGGCAGCCAGCTCCTTGCCGCTGACAGCGAGAAGATCGGCGGCGCGGATCAGCGCCTTGGCGACGACGGCCGCCTGCGCCGACAGGCCCGGTTCGGCCCGCGCCCGGCCAAACGGCGCTTGCGCCCCAGAGAATCCTTGCATTGCCTTCTCTGCCTCCTGTCGATTTCATGTGGAAAAAATATATGGGTTAATTTCACATGAAATCAAGTCTTATTTTCGCCGCGGCGTCACCTTCATCGGCAGGCCGCCCTGCGGCTGCGTGGTCAGCTTCTGTACCGGCCAGGGCCTGGTCTGGCTCACCGTATCGAAACGATATCTCGAAAGGAGAACCGCCAGCGCTATGACTGCCTCCTGCAGGGCAAAGCTCGCGCCGATGCAGACGCGTGGGCCGGCACCGAAGGGCAGATACTGGAAGCGGTCGATCCGCCCTCGATTTTCCGGATGGAAACGGGCGGGAATGAAGGCGTCAGGGTCCTTCCAGTGGAGACGGTGGCGATGGATCGTCCAGGGCATGGCAAGCACCGTCGAGCCCTTTTCGATTTTCAGGTCGCGATAGCGATCGTCTTCCACCGCCTCGCGGTTGATGGAGGGGGCCGGCGGATAGAGCCGCATCGCCTCCTCGAAGGCGGCGCGCGTCAGCGGCAGATTGTCCAGCCATTCATGCGGCGGTACTGGCCCCTTGCGCATGAAGGCGTCAATCTCCGCCTCCACGATATCGCGCTCCCGGGGTGACTCAGCCAGGAGATAGAGCGTCCAGCCGAGCGCACGGGCGGTCGTCTCGTGGCCGGCGCCGATGAAGGTGATGATGTTATCCTCGATTTCCGCGCGGGTGAGCCCCTCCGGGCCTTCCGTTTTCAGGAGCAGCGTCAGGAAATCATTGGGAACATCATCGCCTTTGGCCATGCGCGCCTTGCGCATGGCAACCGTATCGGCGACGATCTTGCGGAAGAAGGCGAGCGAGCGGCGACCCCTCACTTGCGTAAAGCGCGGCAGCCAATCCGGCGCGCCTAGCAGATCGAGCGGATCGACACGGCCCATGGTTTCGAACAGATTGTCGATTTCCTTCGCGAACTGGCCCGGCTCTCCGGCAATCTCGCCGGAAAAGAGCGTCGCGGCCAGGATGTCATAGGTGAGCAAAGTCATATCGCGGGCAACGTCGGTGACGAGCCCCGGCGTCTCATAGCGCTCGGCAAAGGCCTCGGAGCGCTCCAGCATCGCTTCTGCGAAGCCGTGGATGTGGCGCGGCGTGAAGACGGGGGCCATCGCCTTGCGCGAGCGCCGCCAGACCTCGCCTTCCGCCGTCAGGAGGCCATCACGCAGGATCGGGCGCAGGATACGCTGGCGCACGGCGGCCATGCGGTAGTTCTTCGCATTGTCGACCAGCACATGGCGGATAAGCCCGGGATCATTGGCGATGATGGTGTGCATGCCCATCCAGTCGACCTCGACCCACGGCTCGTTATAGGAGGGCTCGCCCCAGAGTTCGAGCGGATTGCGATAGATGATGCGAATGAGTTCAAGCCGCCCCACCGGCTTGTCCCGCGGGGTCGGCGCGGGCGGAACGAAGGGCTTGACGGGGTTATCCACCCCGACACATTCCGTATCGCCCATCCCCATATCGCTCATCGACCGAACTCCCGGATTAGGGTACCGCCCATCCAATATAGGAGGGGATTGCCGGTCCCGCCACACAGGGAAAGGCGGGCCTGTCACACAAGGCCCGTTATCACGGCTCATTCCCCCGCAAAATCGCCGCAAAGATTTGGAAAAATTGGCTTTAACACCTATATTAACGTCATCCTCGGCGCGTGATTCGAGGGGACTTCGGACGCGCCACCTTTTCGGCAGACAGACGAAAGTTTTTCATGAGCGAAATACCCGAGACGACACCGGAAAACATCTCCGGCGCATCCCCGGAATATGGGGCTGATTCCATCAAGGTCCTGAAAGGGCTGGACGCGGTGCGCAAGCGCCCCGGCATGTATATCGGCGATACGGATGATGGTTCCGGCCTGCATCACATGGTCTACGAGGTCGTCGACAATGCGATCGACGAGGCGCTTGCCGGCCATGCCACGCTCGTCACCGTCACGCTCAACCCCGACGGCTCTTGCACCGTTACCGACAATGGCCGCGGCATCCCCACCGACATCCACCCTTCCGAAGGCGTCTCGGCGGCGGAAGTCATCATGACGCAGCTGCATGCGGGCGGCAAATTCGACCAGAACTCCTATAAGGTTTCGGGTGGCCTGCATGGCGTCGGCGTCTCAGTGGTCAACGCGCTTTCGGTCTGGCTGAAGCTGAAAATCCGCCGTAGCGGCAAGATCCACGAGATGAGCTTCACCCATGGCGTGCCGGACGCGCCGCTCGCGATCACCGGCGATGCCGGCAACGAGACGGGAACGGAGGTCTCCTTCCTGCCGAGCCCCGAGACCTTCACCATGGTGGAGTTCGACTATGCGACGCTCGAACACCGCCTGCGGGAACTCGCCTTCCTCAATTCCGGCGTCCGCATCCTCCTGACCGACAAGCGCCACGCAGATATCAAGGAGCAGGTGCTGCATTATGACGGCGGGCTGGAAGAATTCGTCAAATATCTCGACCAGACCAAGAAGCCGCTTCTCGAAAACCCGATCTACATCACCGGCGAGCGGGATGGCATCACCGTCGAAGTGGCGATGTGGTGGAACGATTCCTACCATGAGAAGGTGCTCTGCTTCACCAACAACATTCCCCAGCGCGACGGCGGCTCGCATCTGGCCGGCTTCCGCGGTGCGCTGACCCGCCAGGTGACGGGCTATGCCGACAGTTCCGGCATGACCAAGAAAGAGAAGGTGCAGCTTACCGGCGACGACTGCCGCGAAGGGCTGACCGCCGTTCTCTCGGTCAAGGTGCCGGACCCGAAATTCTCCTCGCAGACCAAGGACAAGCTGGTCTCCTCGGAGGTGCGGCCCGTTGTCGAAGGGCTCGTCAACGAAGCGCTCTCCACCTGGCTGGAAGAGCACCCGACGGAAGCGAAAATTCTGATCGGCAAGGTGGTTGAGGCTGCCGCGGCTCGCGAGGCGGCGCGCAAGGCGCGCGAACTGACGCGGCGCAAGGGCGCGCTCGACATCACCTCGCTGCCGGGGAAGCTCGCAGACTGCCAGGAACGCGACCCGGCCAAATCAGAGATCTTCATCGTTGAGGGTGACTCGGCGGGCGGCTCGGCCAAGGGCGGACGCGCACGGCAGAACCAGGCGATCCTGCCCCTGCGCGGCAAGATCCTCAATGTCGAGCGGGCGCGCTTCGACCGGATGCTGTCCTCCGACCAGATCGGCACGCTGATCACGGCGCTCGGCACCTCCATCGGCAAGGACGAGTTCAACCCGGACAAGCTGCGCTACCACAAGATCATCATCATGACCGACGCCGACGTGGACGGCGCGCATATCCGCACGCTGCTGCTCACCTTCTTCTTCCGGCAGATGCCGGAGCTGATCGAGCGCGGCCACCTCTATATCGCCCAGCCGCCGCTCTACAAGGTGACGCGCGGCAAGTCCTCGCAATATATCAAGAACGAGGAGGCATTCGAGGAATTCCTCATCGAATCGGGCCTCGAGGAAAGCGCGCTGGAGCTGACCAATGGCGAGGTGCGGGCGGGCACGGACTTGCGCGCTGTCATCAATGACGCGCTGAACGTGCGCCATCTGCTCAACGGACTGCACACGCGCTACAGCCGCCATGTCGTGGAACAGGCGGCGATCGCCGGGGCGCTCAACCCCGAAGCCGTCAGCAATGCCGAAAGCGCGCAGGCGGCAGCGAACGAGGTTGCCCGGCGCCTTGACATCATCGCCGAGGAGACGGAGCGCGGCTGGACCGGCCATGTCGCCTCGGATGGCGGCTATCGCTTCGAGCGGATGCTGCGCGGCGTGCGCGATGTCACGACGCTCGACATGGCGCTGATCGGCTCAGCCGATGCACGCCAGCTCGACCGCTACGCATCGCGCCTGCATGACATCTACGGCACGCCGCCGAGGCTGCGGCGCAAGGACCGGAGCGACATGATCTCCGGACCGCTGGCGCTGCTCGATGCCGTCTTCGCGGCCGGACGCAAGGGCCTGACGCTGCAGCGCTACAAAGGTCTCGGCGAGATGAACGCCGACCAGCTATGGGAGACGACGCTCGATCCGAACGCCCGTTCCCTCCTGCAGGTCAAGGTCTCCGACGCGACCGATGCGGACACGCTGTTCAGCCGCCTGATGGGCGACAATGTGGAACCGCGGCGCGAATTCATCCAGGAAAACGCGCTGAGCGTCGCGAATCTGGACGTGTAAGACGCTGGACTTGCTTTGGATTACATTGAACCCTTGGGATCGCTCCGAGGGTTCAATGCTATTGGATTTCCAACTCCTCCAGCGAAGTTCACCTTCCCAACCGTAGCGGCTATGGCACTGTTGAGGCATCTCCGCTGCACAGAGGGCAGAGATGGCCAGCGGCCAAGCGGTCCCACCGAGATGGGACCGCTTGATCGACACTACTTCGCCCTGAGAAATTCGCCCACCTCAAGAAGGACGAACTCATTGTCGTCGGCCTTGTCCAGCGCGCGGCCGGCGGAGAATGGCAGATTGTTGTCGTTGCCGACGACGATGTGGTTCTCATCCACCACGTCGACGTTCTCGATGGTGACGAAGGGCATGTCGTAGAAGCCCTCCCCGCCGCCCTGGCGCGCCTTGCCATCGGGATCGTTGATCGCCATCAGGTCGATATAGCCGATCTTGCGGACCGGGCCGCCGACATTGGCGTCGTTCAGCTCGATCTTGTAGATGCGCTTGAATTTGGCAGGGGTCGAAAAGCAGTCAGGCTGCGGGTTTTTGGCATCGGCGCAGGCCTTGGCCGCCACGCCTTCGCCATTGTCGCGCTCGATGACGAGGCCGGTCGTGTCATCGACCATGTTGAAATCGCCGATCGCCTGGCCGCCATCGCTCAGGGGATAGAGCCAGCTGCGGCCCGTCCATTTCTTCCCCGCAATATCGAACTCGATGATGCGCAGCGCCGGATTGTCCCCCACCTTCTCGACCGAACCGTCGGCGAGATAGCGCGGGCCTTCCAAAAGCGCATAGAGCTTCGCGCCATCCTTGGAGCGCGCCATGCCCTCGAAGCCGCCGGAGCGCTTCAGATTGATGGCGGGGTTCTTCTGGGTGGGGTTTGCGGGAAGCGTGAAGGAGGGATAATCGGGCGAGCGGACGGGCTCGCCATCCACCACCGTCTCCACCATATCGGTCACCTTGCCGCTTTTGTCGACATGGATGAGGAAGGGGCCGAATTCCTCGCCGATCCAGAAGCCGTCATCCACCGGCTGGATCGATTCCACGTCGAAATCGGAGCCGGTCAGATAGCGCTTCTCCGTGCCTTCCAGCACAATCGGGAACGGCACTTTTTTGTCGGGATCGGCGAGGAAAAGCGTCTCGATTCGCTCAATTTTCCCCTGATCCCAATCGAATTTGATGTGATGCAGCATGAGGGCGGCATCGGGCGAGTTCAATTTGTTACCGAAACCATTGTCGGACAGCGTCCAGAAGGTGCCGTCGCCCGCCGCCTTGATGCCGGAGAAGCCTTGCAGCGGCTGGCCGTCGAAAGGCAGCGCCAGCCCTGTGGGCCGGTTCTCGTCCATGCCCGGAACGGTGCCGATACCGGCCGCGCGATAGCGGTTCTTCGCGGTGAACTTGCCCGACGTCCGGAGATGTTCCGGCGCATCCTCCGGCGCCTTGATGATCGAGTTCGCGGGCAGGATGGCGTGGGCCTCAAGCGTGGCGGGAAATTTCGCGTCGTCCGCGAGAGCCGGCGCGGCAAGCAGCACGGCGATGACAGCGGTTGTCGACAGGAGAAGCGCTTTCATGGGAAGACCCTGCGTCTGGAGTGATCGGTCTTCCCCCGATAGAACTCATCGATGTCGGCCGGTTGACGCTCCGATGAAGCTTTGATGAACCCGGCCGGGCCGCGGGCCCTTTCCTTGACTTCAAGGCACCGCCTTCTACTTTCTTTATATTGGGAAGGTGGAAAGCCTGCATGGCTTCAACCAGGAACAAAGGAGGGCAATATGAAAAAGCTCCTAGCAATGGCCTGCGCTGCGCTGATGGCCGCTTCCTCGGCCGGATTCGTCGCCGCGCCCGCCCTGGCCGGCCCCGTCCAGCCGCTGAAGGTGGAAAAAGCCAATCCCAATCCGGATGTGCAGAACGTCCAATACCGCCGCTGGCGTGAAAGACGTGACGGCACCTTCTATCGGCCCCGGTCAAATCGCGGTTTCTATCGCGACCGGGATGGCTATCGTTATTACCGTGGCCATCGCGGCTATCGCCACTACCGTCCGGGCTGGCGCCGGTATAATGGCTGGTGGTTCCCGCCGGCGGCATTCCTCGGCGGCGCGATCGTCGGTGGCGCCATCGCCAACCAGAGCCGCGGCGGCAGCGCCCATACGCGCTGGTGCTATAACCGTTATCGCTCCTACAGGGCTTATGACAACACCTACCAGCCCTATAACGGCCCGCGCCGGCAGTGCATTTCGCCCTATATGTGAGGGCTGAACGATGGCAGCCGAAGGGTTCTCAACCCTTCGGCCTGATCAGGCGGCCATGCCGCCGCGCTTTGCCGCGCCCTGATGGTCGCGCAGCAGGATCGTGACATCGTCGACGGTCATCGGCCTGGCATAGTAGAAACCCTGCACCTCGGTGGCGCCCTCATTACGGGCAAAGGCAAGCTGGGTCTCGTTCTCCACCCCCTCCAAGGTCGCTTCCATCTGCAGCGCCTTCGACAGGCTGATCATCGATTTGATGATCTCGGCGCTGTCGCTCTTGTCGAGATCGCGGGTGAAGGAGCGGTCGATCTTCAGCCGGTCGAAGCGGAAGCGGCGCAGATTGTTGAGGCTGGAGAAGCCCGTGCCGAAATCATCCATGGTGAGGCGGATGCCCAATTGGCGTACCCGCTCTATGGCGCTGATGACGCGCGGCGAAGGCTCCAGGAGCAGGCTTTCGGTGATCTCGAGATCGAGCCGGTCCGGCGAGATGCCGCTTTCGCGCAGCGCCCCCTCGATCTTGCCGACAAGCCCGCAATCCTTGAACTGGACAACGGACAGATTGACCGCCACGCCGACATGGCCGGGCCAGGAGGCGGCCGCCCGGCAGGCATCGCGCAGGACCTGATGGCCGATCGGTATGATCATGCCCGAGCGCTCGGCGATAGGGATGAACTCGACCGGCGAGATCATGCCGCGCTCCGGGTGCTTCCAGCGCAAAAGTGCCTCGAAACTGCGCAGTTTTCCGGTCGAAACGGAATAGATCGGCTGATAATAGACTTCGAGTTCGCCTTCAGCGATGCCCCGGCGCATTTCCGTTTCGAGCGCAGCCTGATGATCGCTGACGAGCTTCAGCTCGGCGCTATAGAAGCGGTAGGTGCTGATCGGCTCGCCCTTCGCCTCATAGAGCGCGAGATCGGCACAGCGCAGGATGTCAGAGCGCGATTTGCCGTCATGGCCGATCCTGGCGATGCCGATGCTGGTGTTGGGCGTTATCCAGGCATCGCCAAAGGAAATGGGTTCGGTCACGGCCGCGATCAGATGGTCGGCGAAACCACCGGCATCCGGATTGCCGTCATTGAGGAAATGCACGACGAAGAACTCGTCGCCGCCGAGCCGGACCACCACATCGCCCTCGGCCGCCGCCTGCTTCAACCGCTGGGCGACGGCGACAAGGACATGATCGCCGGCCACATGGCCCATCGTATCGTTGATATGCTTGAAATCATCGAGATCGAGGAGATAGGCATAGGCTCGGTGCGCCTGCCAGCGCCCGGTCGAAAGCCCCTCTTCCATCACCTTCGCCAGATAGGTGCGGTTGAAGAGCCCGGTCAGCGTATCGGTATGCGCCTGCTTGCGCGTCAGCTCCTCCGCCTGCTCGAAGCGGTGCATCTGATCGAGGAAACGCTGCTGTCGACGGCCGAGCTCGAGAAAGATGCCGCCCATGATGAAAGGCAGGAACAGCATCAGGAAATGCATGATCGTGCCGGTGAAGGTCGCCCACATATCGCTGCCGAGCCCCATCAGCAGCCGGTAACGCGTATCGAGCACGAAGCCCGAAACCGTGAGCACCGCGCCGAGCGCCACGCCCCAGACAAGATATGAGCGCTCCAGCGCGCGCAGCCTGTTCCTGTTTGATGCCTTTAAGAACATCGCCCCACATTCCCCCATTCAGAGCATGATCCTGAAAAGTTGGAGACGTTTCAGATAAGATCATGCGGCTTTAAAGCCTCCGTCGCGGTTCCCCGCGCGACGGATTTCCCCATTGGGTTGCAGCTTCCACGAAGTTCTTAAAGATTGAATTAATCCGGCATCACTTGTCGGAATGGTTGAATTTCTTTCGAAAGGTTTTGCAATCCGCAGCGAATGGCAAGAGCATTTCTACTCTTCGGCCGTGGATCCTCGGGTCAAGCCCGAGGATGACGGGTTGGAGGGATGAGAGCGATAATGTTCTGGCCGCGGGTCTGCCATTTAGCCGTCCCCTCTCCACAGTCGTCATCCTCGGGCTTGACCCGAGGATCCACGGCAAGGGGACACTATCATCCCGGCATCAGCATCGGGCTCCAGAAGCCATGTGCATGAATACAACCCGGGACGGAAGCGTGTCAGCGCGGCTTCTTGCCCTTTGCCGGCTTGTCACTGCGATAAGGCTTCCCGGCACCGTCCTTCTTCTTCCAGCTTTTCGCCTTCGGCTCGAAATGGTCCTTCTGCCGGCGTGAGGCGGTTGCGCCCTCCGCCACGGGACGGATCGTGACGCCCTTTTCGCCGGTGCCGCGCTCGCGCAGATTGGCGAGATAATCATCGGCCTTCGACGCAGCGATCTCGAAGCGGGTTTCGGTCTCCAGAATGCGGATCGAGCCGACATCGCGCTTCGTCACCCCGCCGGCCTTGCAGATCATGGGCAGGAGCCAGCGCGGATCGGCGCGCTGCTTGCGGCCGAGCGAGAGGGAAAACCAGGCGCCGCCTTCCATGAATTTCGCAGGCCGTTCTTCCCGTTCGCCCCGTTCCGGCCGATCGTACCCGCCGGTACGCTGGTCGTACTTGCCGGTACGCTCGCTGCCCTTGCGGCCAAGCGGGCGCACCGGCACGTCGGAAATCTCCTCCGGTGCCGGGCGGGCGGCCAGCTCGCGGCGCAGATAGGCGGCGGCAATCTGGTCGGGCGTATAGAGCGCCTGAAGCGCCCGGATCAGGTCCTGCTCATCCTCATCAGCCGCTTCCGACAGCGCCGGATCGTGCAGGATGCGCTCCTGGGTTTTCTCCTGAATGGCGGCAATGCCGGGCGCGCTTATGCTTTGTGCCTCCAGCTTCGCCATCTGCAATAGCCGCTCGGCGCTGCGGCGGCGCGAGAACGGCACGACCAGAACGCAGGTGCCCTTGCGGCCGGCACGACCGGTACGGCCGCTGCGATGGAGCAGCGTTTCCGGATTGGTCGGCAGATCGGCATGAATGACGAGATCGAGATTGGGCAGATCGATGCCGCGCGCCGCGACATCTGTCGCTACGCAGATGCAGGCGCGGCCGTCGCGCATCGCCTGCAGCGCATTGGTGCGCTCCGCCTGGCTCAACTCGCCCGAAAGCGAGACGACCGAGAAACCACGATTCGTCAGGCGGCTGGCGAGATGCTTCACCGCCTCGCGCGTCGAGCAGAAGATGATGGTATTCCCTGCGTCGAAGAAGAGGAGTGTGTTGATGATGGCGTTTTCGCGCTCGCGCGGCTCGACCAGCATCGCCTGATAGCTGATATCGCCATGCTGCTCTTTTTCGCCGGTCGCTGAAATGCGCAGGGCATTGCGCTGAAAGCGCTTGGCGAGCTGGGCGATGGGTGCGGGCACCGTGGCGGAGAAAAGCAGGGTGCGGCGGTCCTCCGGCGCTTCGCCCAGGATGAATTCGAGATCCTCGCGGAAGCCGAGATCGAGCATCTCGTCGGCCTCGTCGAGAACCACGGCGCGCAAGGAGGACATGTCGAGAGCGCCGCGGGTGATATGGTCACGCAGGCGGCCCGGCGTGCCGACGACGATGTGCGCGCCCCGCTCCAGCGCCCGGCGCTCGGTGCGGATATCCATACCGCCGACACAGGAGGCGATCTGGCCGCCCGCTTCAGCATAAAGCCATTCGAGCTCGCGGCGCACCTGCAGGGCGAGTTCGCGCGTCGGCGCGATGATCAGCGCCAGCGGCGCGCCAGGCGCCTCGAAACGCTCAGCATCATCAAGCAAGGTGGGGGCAATGGCGATGCCGAAGGCCACCGTCTTGCCGGAGCCGGTCTGCGCCGAGACCAGAAGGTCCGCCCCTTCCGCTTCCGGCGCCAGCACGGCGGTCTGGACGGAGGTGAGCGCCGTATAGCCACGAGCGGCAAGAGCGCCGGACAGCGCCGGAGCGACGGAAACAGACAGGGACATGGATGACTTTCGCTAAATCAGCGCTACCGCTCGATGCCTTGAGCATGATCCTTTCGGACCGCGACTGCACGGCGGGCGGCACGGAAAACAAATTGCGTGTGTCGCGCTGTTTAACGGTTCAGCTCTTCGGCGTCAATCACGATGAAAAACGCCGGCGGGGCCGTACCCCCTTGCCCGTCCATTTTAAGCGAAGTACCTAATGCGCCTCGTCCCAGTTTTGTGCCGCGCGGGCATCCACCTGCAGCGGAACGGAGAGCGAGACGGCGGGCATGGCCGCATTCTCCATCACATGACGAACGACGGGAATGGTCTTCTCCACCTCGTCATCCGGCACTTCGAAGACCAGTTCGTCATGGACCTGCAGGAGCATGCGTGCCGAGAGCCCGGCTTGCGCCAGCGCACCATCCATGCGGATCATGGCGCGGCGGATGATATCGGCGGCCGAGCCCTGGATCGGCGCGTTGATGGCGGCGCGTTCGTTGAAGGCGCGCATCTGCGGATTGGACGAGCGGATTTCCGGATAATGCGCCCTGCGGCCGAAGATCGTCTCGACATAGCCATGCTCGCGGGCGAATGCCTTGGTCGCGTCCATATAGTCGCGAATGCCGGGGAAGCGTTCGAAATAGGTGCGGATATATTGCCCCGCTTCCTCGCGGGGGATCGACAGCTGGTTGGCGAGGCCGAAGGCGGAAATACCGTAGATGATGCCGAAATTGATCGCCTTGGCACGGCGGCGAACCTCGCTCGGCATGTCCTTGACCGGTACGTTGAACATTTCCGATGCCGTCATCGCATGAATGTCCAGGCCGTCGGCAAAGGCCTGCTTCAACTGCGGGATATCGGCGACATGGGCGAGCACGCGCAATTCGATCTGGCTGTAGTCGGCGGAGATGAGCTTGTTGCCCGGCCCGGCGATGAATGCCGTCCTGATCTTGCGGCCTTCCGCCGTGCGGATCGGGATGTTCTGCAGGTTGGGATCGGAGGAGGAGAGCCGCCCGGTCGAGGTCGCGGCCATCGCATAGCAGGTGTGGACGCGGCCGGTCTCGCGGTTGATATAGCCGGGCAGCGCATCGGTATAGGTGGATTTGAGCTTGGTGAGCTGGCGCCAATCGACAATCTTGCGTGGCAGCTCATGGCCCGCGGCGGCGAGATCCTCCAGCACCTGCGCGGAGGTGGACCATTGCCCGGTCTTGGTCTTGGAGCCGCCGGGGAAACCCATCTTGCCGAACAGGATGTCGCCCAGTTGCTTCGGCGAACCGATATTGAAGCGCTCGCCGGCGAGTTGATAAATCTCGTCCTCGATTGCGGCGGCCGATTGCGCCAGCTCGCCGGAAAGGCGCGACAATATCTGCCGGTCGACGGAGATGCCGCGCGCCTCCATGCGCGCCAGCACCTCGACCAGCGGGCGCTCCAGCCGCTCATAGACGGAAACCGCGCCTTCGGCGGCAAGGCGCGGCTTCAGGACGCGCCAGAGCCTGAGCGTCACATCGGCATCCTCGCCGGCATAGGCGGTGGCGCGCTCGAGGTCGACCATGTCGAAGCTGACGGCGGATCTGCCGCTGCCGGCTACCTCCTTGTAATGAATGGTCTTATGGCCGAGCCAGCGCTCCGACAGGCTGTCCATGCCATGGCCGCCAGGCCCGGCATCGAGCGCATAGGAGATCAGCATCGTATCGTCGAAAGGCGCGATATCGATGCCGTAGCGATGCATCAGCAGCCAGTCGAACTTCATGTTCTGGGCGATCTTCAGGACCGAGCGGTCCTCCAGCATCGGCTTCAATGCGGCCAATGCCTGATCGAGCGGGATCTGGTTTTCCAGCATGCCGCCGCCCAGAAGATCGCCCGCACCGGATTTATGCGCCAGCGGCACATAGGCCGCGCGGCCCGGCGCCAACGCCAGGGAAAGGCCGATCAGCTCCGCTTCCATCGGCAGCAGCGAATTGGTTTCTGTATCAAAAGCGACGATACCGTTCTCCGTCGCCTCGTCGATCCAGGCCTGCAAGGTGGCGAGATCGCGGATGCAGACATAGGATGTCGTGTCGATCTTTTCCGCGGCCGCCGCATCGGCGCGGGATTTGGCAAGAGCGGCGGGCGTGTTCTCCGAGCCTTCCGGAGCGGCCGAGACGATGGCCGCGGCGGAGGAGCCGGCGGCGACGTCTTCCGGCGATGCTTCCACCGCCGCTCCGGCTTCTCCCTTGTCGAGATCCGGTCCCCGTGCCTCCGCGCCCCACTGCGTCTCAACCGGGACCGGCTCGATTTCGGCCGCGTCTGTGCCGGTCGTCTCGGCAACGCGGCGGGTCAACGAGGTGAATTCCATCGCCTTCAGGAAGCCGATCAGCCTCGGCCCGTCCTGCGGCTCCAGCACCAGCGCGTCAAGCGCGACATCGATCGGCGTATCGTTCTTCAGCGTCACGAGCTCACGCGACAGCCGCGCCTGATCGGCGAAGGCGATGATGTTCTCGCGGCGCTTCTGCTGCTTGATCTCCGAGGCGCGGGCGAGAAGCGTGTCGAGATCGCCATATTCCTCCAGGAGCTGCGCCGCCGTCTTCGGCCCGATGCCGGGAATGCCCGGAATATTGTCGGTGGAATCGCCGGTCAGCGATTGCAGATCGATCATCTTTTCCGGCGGAACGCCCCATTTCTCGATCACTTCCGGAACCGAGATCTGCTTGTCCTTCATGCCGTCATACATGGAGACCTTATGATTGACGAGCTGCATCAGATCCTTGTCCGAGGAGATGATGGTGACATCGCCGCCCGCTTCCACGGCAAGCCGGGCATAGGTGGCGATCAGATCGTCGGCCTCATAGCCCTCCTTCTCGATGCAGGGCAGGTTGAACGCCTTGGTCGCCTGGCGGATGAGGCCGAACTGCGGAATGAGGTCCTCCGGCGGCACGCTGCGATTGGCCTTGTATTCGGGATAGATCGCGTTGCGGAAGGTCTTGGAGGAATAATCGAAAATGACGGCGAAATGGGTCGGCACCACGCCGACATCGGTATTGCGCGCATCCTTTAGGAGCTTCCACAGCATGTTGCAGAAGCCTGATACTGCGCCGACCGGCAGGCCGTCCGACTTGCGGGTGAGCGGAGGGAGAGCGTGATAGGCGCGGAAGATATAGCCCGAGCCGTCAACGAGAAAGAGATGATCGCCGTTTTTCATGGGGCAAGACTTAGAACAATCCCGTGAAAAATGGAATGAAGTCTATGTCAGGAGACTGAATGATCCACGCCAAACGGAGCGCGCGGGGACACCCCGAGGCGCATGGCACAATCTCACGCTTTTGTTACAAATATGTAATGTTTCGTGCCCTTGAATCGCCATGTTCCTCTCGCCAAATCATAGGCATCGACGACATGTCGATATCCGGTCTTCTGGCCCGTCCCCCGCTGGATTCCGGATCGGGCGGCAGCCTCATCCCCCCCTCTCCGGGCTGCCGCTTCATTATAATGATCTGGCCGCTGCGGTATCCCCCTCGCCGCAGCGGTCAAGTCTTTTTCGGGGTAGCGTTTAGACGGTCCTCACCGAGACACATCGCCCCAAGCTGCCCCTGTGCACAATCCCGAAAAATGGAATAGTCTGCGGCTCTCCTCGCGAATCGAAAATCAGGTTAGCCGCATGTCCACGCTCGATCCCGTTCTCTCCCATCTCGATGCCAATCTCGACAAAAGCCTCGACCGGCTGTTCGAGCTTCTGAAGATCCAGTCGATCTCGACCGACCCCGCCTACAAGGCCGAATGCCGCAAGGCGGCGGAGTGGCTGGTGGAAGATCTGAAATCGATTGGCTTCGAGGCGAGCGTGCGCGACACGCCTGGCCATCCGATGGTCGTCGCCCATCATGAAGGGGCGACGCCGGATGCGCCGCATGCCCTCTTCTACGGCCATTATGACGTGCAGCCGGTCGATCCGCTGAACCTCTGGGAAAACGACCCGTTTTCGCCCGCAATCAAAGAGGTTGGGTCAGGCCGCAAGATCATCACCGGGCGCGGTTCATCCGACGACAAGGGTCAGCTGATGACCTTCGTCGAGGCCTGCCGCGCTTACAAGGCCGTCAATGGAAACCTGCCCTGCCGCATCACCATCCTCTTCGAGGGCGAGGAGGAATCCGGCTCGCCGTCGCTCAAGCCTTTCCTGAAGGCGCATGCCGAGGAGCTGAAGGCGGATTTCGCGCTTGTCTGCGACACCGGCATGTGGGACCGTGAAACACCAGCCATCTCGGTCGGCCTGCGCGGGCTGGTGGGTGAGGAAATCACCGTCAAGGCCGCCGACCGTGACCTGCATTCCGGCTTCTTCGGCGGCGCGGCGGCAAACCCGATCCATATCCTGACCCGCATCCTCGCCGATCTTCATGACGAGAACGGACGCGTCACCCTGCCGGGCTTCTATGACGGCGTGGAGGAAACGCCGACGCAGATTCTGCAGATGTGGGAGGGGCTGGGACGCACGGCGGAGAGCTTTCTCGGACCCATCGGCCTTTCCATTCCATCCGGCGAAAAAGGCAGGAGCGTGCTCGAGCTCACCTGGGCGCGGCCGACGGCGGAGGTCAACGGCATCACCGGCGGCTATACCGGCGAGGGCTTCAAGACGGTGATCGCGGCGGAAGCATCCGCCAAGGTCTCGTTCCGCCTGGTGCACAGCCAAAACCCGGACAAGATCCGCGCGGCCTTCCGCGAGTTCGTCAAGGCGCGCATCCCCGCCGACTGCTCGGTCGAGTTCCATCCGCATGGCGGCTCGCCGGCGATCCAGCTTCCCTATGATTCACCCCTGGTCGCCAAGGCCAAGGACGCGCTTTCGGACGAATGGCCGAAGCCGGCCGTGCTGATCGCCATGGGCGGCTCAATCCCTATCGTCGGCGATTTCCAGTCGATGCTCGGCATGGAATCGCTGCTCGTCGGCTTCGGGCTCGAGGACGACCGCATCCACTCCCCCAACGAGAAATACGAACTCCAATCCTTCCACAAGGGCCAGCGCTCATGGGCACGAATCCTCGCCGCGCTCGCCAAGAAATAACGGAACCTGCCGCATGAGCATCCGCTTTCACAAGAACGACCTGCCCGATCTTTCGCATTACCAGGTCGATGCCGTCGCCATCGACACCGAAACGCTCGGCCTCAATCCGCATCGCGACCGGCTCTGCGTGGTGCAGATTTCGCCCGGCGACGGGACGGCGGACGTGATCCAGATCGCGCCCGGACAGAAGAAGGCGCCCAATCTGGTGCGGCTCCTGAGGGACCGTTCGATCACCAAGATCTTTCATTACGGCCGCTTCGATCTCGCCGTGCTCGCCCACACCTTCGGCGTCATGCCGCAGCCGGTTTTCTGCACCAAGATCGCCTCGCGGCTGACCCGCACCTATACGGACCGGCACGGGCTGAAGGAACTCTGCGGCGAATTGCTCGACGTGACGATTTCCAAGCAGCAGCAATCCTCCGACTGGGCGGCGGAAGTGCTTTCACCGGCGCAGCTCGAATATGCGGCCTCGGACGTGCTCTACCTGCACCGGCTGAAGGATGTGCTGGAGGCGCGGCTCAGGCGCGACGGACGCGCGAAAGAAGCCGAAGCCTGCTTCCGCTTCCTGCCGACCCGCGCCAGGCTGGACCTGATGGGCTGGCCGGAGGAGGATATTTTTGCGCATAGCTGAGTGAATGGTGAGTAGTGAGTAGTGAGTAGTGAGTAGAAAAATACCCTATTCACAGCTCACCACTCTATTTCTACCATTCACCACGTCACTCACTCGGCGGCGACAGCCGCCATTTTCTTTTCCGGCGCCTTGTCGATGATCGCCCAGGCGGGACGCTTGAACAGGAAGCGGCCATAGCCGCTCCATTGCACCAGTCCATAAAGGATGACCGGACCAATGACGCCCGATGCGGTCGTCAGAACCGAGATCGTGCCGATATCGGTGACGATGCCGCTCTTGAGGAGCACGGTCCGCGCCACCGCCATCGGCAGGAAGAAGGCGAGATAGACGACGATCGAATGGGCGCCAAGCCAGCTCAGCGCCCGGTGCAGCGGATTGGCCTCGGCCAGCAGCGAGAGGAGCGCCGATGTCGCCACGATGGCAAAGGCGCCGGCAAGGCCGAGGAAAAGCGAGATGAGGGGTAGTTCGCTCCAGCCGCCGCGGCCGCCGGCCACGAAGGCCTCAGGCGTAAGCAGGAAGCTGAGCGCCGCGGGCACGGGGGTGAAGACCAGCGTGTATTCGATAAGGGCCCAGACCCCAAGCCCGGCCAATCCGACCCGCGGGCGCTGGCGCAGCCAGTCGGCGGCGCGGAAGATGAGGGGCGCAAAGGCATAGCCGGCGAAGAAATAGACGAAGCGCCCGCAGAATTCGTCGATCATGGTCCAGCCGGTGTGGATAGGCAATGTTTCGAGAAGCGCCAGCAGAGAGAAGACGAGCCAGGCCGGCACCCTTTTGACAAGCCGCGTCACCAGGAAGAACACCGGCAGGATATAGATGAACCAGAGCGTGCCGAAAGGCTCGACGAAGGACATGAAATAGGCGGAGACGACGCCGTTAACGCCTTCCTCCGCGGCGATGCCCGGCGCCTTGAAGACGAACTGGATCGTCAGCCACAGAATGTAGAAATAGAGAAAGTGGACGATCTTGCGATCGATATAGCGGCGCCAGGGGCGGTCGATCACCAGGCCCAGAAACAGCCCCGATATCATGAAGAAATCGGGCATGCGGAAGGGCTTGGCGAAGGAGACGACATAGTGCATCCAGCCTTCCGCCCCGGCGGCCTTCTCGACGCCCAGGGTCGAATGCATCATCACCACGAAGATGATGCACATGCCCTTGGCGATATCGACCCAGTCGACTCTCTGCTTTTCCATGATTTCTTCGCCCTGACCCGGAGAGGGAGTTAGCACATCGGCGGATGTTGGAGAAACGCTTATTTAAAAAAGGCTTAACGTTACGTCATCTGAGGGTGAAAAACTTTCCCTCTCATTCACTTAATAGTTGAACTCTTCACAAACTCATGACCAGATTGTGGCAACTTCATGTCCGTTGCAGCCCTGCTTTTCCGGGTGCTGTGTCCTTTGCGCTACAGACAAACTGCAACCCACGCGTATATAAGTAGAGCATCAAATGACTGGAGAAACGCCATGAAAATTTCCCATTTCATCGCTGCTTCCGCTATCGCGCTGTGCGCGGCGACCAGCGCCAAGGCAGCGGACGTCGTTGCTACTCAGGAACCCGCACCGGTCTACACACCGCCGGTATTCACCTGGACCGGCCCCTATATCGGCGCCCAGATCGGCTATGGATGGGGCAAGTCCGACGCCGACGTCGGCGACGTCTTCTCCACCGAACTCAAGCCGGACGGTTTCCTCGGCGGCATCTATGGCGGCTATAATTGGGAAGCCGGCAATAATCTCGTTCTCGGCCTCGACGCCGACATCAGCTATGCCGACCTGCAGGAAGATGCCGATTTCTTCGATGGCGGCATCTATCAATACACCGGCGAAGCCAAGCTGCGCTGGTCGGGTGCGGTGCGCGCCCGCGTCGGTTATGCGGTTGACCGCTTCCTGCCCTACATTGCCGGCGGTGTCGCGTTCGGCGAAGTCGAGCACAATGCCGTGGACAATGTCGCTGGCGTGACCCTTCTCGACGACAAGAAGACCCAGACGGGCTGGACGCTCGGCGCCGGTATCGACTATGCGGCCACGGACAATGTGATCGTGCGCTTCGAATATCGCTACACCGATCTCGGCGACGAGGATTTCGATTTCGACGGTGGCGTCAATTACAACGCCGATTTCAAGTCGCACGACATTCGCCTCGGCGTCGCCTACAAGTTCTGATCGCTCTCTCGCATCAGCCAGGATCAAAGCCCCGTGATATCGCGGGGCTTTTTCTTTGCGAACTTTCCACGCCTTCCCGCGAAAAAGGCGGCGTCGGAAAAGGCAAATAATGACTTAACGCCCCTTTAAACTGCCGCATTTACCCTGCAACCCAAGGGACAATCAGCACTGAAAATGCAAAAGGCGGGTTCATAAAGGGCATGGGTTCACGCGGAGACAAGGGCAGGCGCATCGAGCCGTCGTTCGAGGGCGATGGCCGCGGCAAGCGGGACGACGATCTGCGCGTTCACGAGGACGACCGCGCCGCCCCCGCGCCGGCACGCCGCAAATCCTCCGCCAAGGCCGGATCGAAGCGGAGCCGCAGGAATGCCGGCCGCGGCCAGCGGCGCGGTTTCTTCGGCCTTCTGCGCCGCTTCGTCTACTGGTCGCTGGTGCTGGGTCTCTGGGGCGGCATCGCCCTTGGCGGCATCGTCGTCTATTTCGCGGCGCAGATGCCGCAGACCAGCAGCTGGACGATCCCCGACCGGCCGCCCAACGTCAAGATCGTCGACGTCAACGGCAATCTCATCGCCAATCGCGGCACGACGGGCGGCGAGGCGATCGGCCTGCACGACATGTCGCCCTATATCCCGCAGGCGGTCATCGCCATCGAGGACCGGCGCTTCTATTCGCATTTCGGCATAGACCCGATCGGCCTTGCCCGCGCCATCGTCACCAACATTATCAGCGGGCGCACGGTGCAGGGTGGCTCGACACTGACGCAGCAGCTGGCGAAGAACCTTTTCCTGACGCCGGAGCGCACCATCGAGCGCAAGGTGCAGGAGGTGCTGCTGGCGCTGTGGCTGGAGCACAAATATTCCAAGGACCAGATCCTGGAGATGTATCTGAACCGGGTCTATCTAGGCTCCGGCGCCTATGGGGTGGCCGCCGCCTCGCGCCGCTATTTCGACAAGCCGGCGCGTGACGTAAACCTGAAGGAGGCGGCAACGCTTGCGGGTCTCCTGAAGGCGCCCTCACGGCTTTCGCCGGCCCGCGATCCGGAAGCCGCCGCGGACCGGGCCAAGCTGGTGCTGAATGCCATGCGCGAGCAGGGCATGATCAAGGACAGCGAACTGGCGGTCGCCATGAGCGAGCCACCGACCCGCGCCGCCGCCTACTGGTCGGGCTCGGAAAACTACGTCGCGGACGATGTGATGCGGCAATTGCCGGCGCTGATCGGCGAGATGAAGGACGATGTGACCGTCGACACCACGATCGACCTGCATCTGCAGAAGATCGGCGAGGAATCGATCCGCGACCTCATCTCCGCCAATGGCAAGAAGATGGGTGTCAGCCAGGGCGCGCTTGTCTCCATCGACGGTACGGGCGCGGTACGCGCCATGGTCGGCGGCTATGACTACGCCAACAGCCAGTTCGACCGCGCCACGGAGGCCAAGCGCCAGCCGGGCTCGACCTTCAAGCCCTTCGTCTATCTCGCCGCGCTCGAGCAGGGCCGCACGCCGGACTCGGTGCGCAACGATGCGCCGGTCAAGATCGGCAACTGGACGCCCGGCAATTACAACGGCAAATATTTCGGCCCGGTGACGCTGGCAACCGCGCTGTCGCACTCGCTCAATTCCGTCGCCGCGCAGCTTGTCATGGAAGTCGGCCCGCAGACCGTGGTCGATACGGCGCATCGGCTCGGCATCCAGTCCAAGCTGACGGCCAATGCCTCGCTGGCGCTCGGCACCTCGGAGGTGACGCTGCTCGAACTGACGGATGCCTTCGCTCCCTTCGCCAATGGCGGCTACAAAGCACCGGTCCATATCATCAGGCGTGTAACCGATTCCCATGGCAAGGTGCTCTACGAGAACAAGCAGAGCGGCGGCGAGCGCGTGGTCGATCCCCGGAATGTCGGGATGATGAACGCCATGCTGCGGCGGACCGTGGAGGACGGAACGGCAAAGAGCGGCAAGTTCGGCTGGCCGGCGGCGGGCAAGACCGGCACCAGCCAGAATTTCCGCGACGCCTGGTTCATCGGCTATACCGCCAATCTCACCACCGGCGTCTGGTTCGGCAATGACGACGGCAAGCCGATGAAGCATGTCAGCGGCGGCTCGCTGCCGGTCAAGGCATGGAAGGAATTCATGGTCGCGGCGCATAAGGGCGTGCCCGTCGCCGATCTTCCCGGCAATTACCAGATCGAGAATGTATTGCCGGGCGGCAGCGACGAACTGCCCGATTCCAATGCACCCTCGCCCTACCCGAACGCGCCTATGGGCGACGTGCCCATGGCGAGCGAGGACGATGGTTACTGGCCGCCGGCGCCCGACGCGGCGCGCAGCGGCGAGACGCGCATCGAAAGCGCACCGGTCGCCGCGCGCGGGCCCGTGCCGCCCGCCGATGTCGGCGGCGGGCCGCAGCGCAGCGGCAAGACGACGACGCTGCTCGATCTCATCATGGGGAATGCGCAGTAGGAGTGAGTAGCGAGATAGTATAGGGCTTCTGCCCCTATCTCACTGTTCACCATCTCACTCGGTCGTCAGCGTCCGCCGCACCGCTTCCTTCCAGCCCTTGATCTTGGCCTTGCGGGTCTTTTCATCCATCTTCGGCAGGAAACGGGTTTCCAGTGCCCAGCTCCTGGCGAAATCCGCCTGCTTCGGCCAGATGCCGGCCCTCGATGCGGCGAGCCAGGCGGCGCCCAGCGCCGTCGTCTCCAGGATCACCGGACGGTCCACCGGCGCATCGAGAATGTCGGCCAGGCGCTGCATGGTCCAGTCGGATGCGACCATGCCGCCATCGGCGCGCAGCACCGTCTTGCGGCCATTGGCCTTCCAGTCCTTTTTCATCGCTTCGAGCAGATCGCGGGTCTGGTAGGCGACCGATTCCAGCGCCGCCCGGGAAAACTCCGCCGGGCCGGAATTGCGCGTCAGGCCGAAGATCGCGCCGCGGGCCTCCGCATCCCAGTGCGGCGCACCGAGGCCGACAAAGGCGGGCACGATATAGACCTCCTGGCCCGGATCGGCGGCATCGGCAAGCTTGCCGGATTCGGCCGCCGTGCCGATCACCTTCAGCCCGTCGCGCAACCATTGCACCGCCGCGCCGGCGATGAAGATCGAGCCCTCCAGCGCATAGGTCGTGCGCCCGTTGAGGCGGTAGGCGATGGTGGTCAAGAGCCGGTTCTTGGAGAGCACCATCTCCGAGCCGGTGTTGAGCAGGGCGAAGCAGCCGGTGCCGTAGGTCGACTTGATCATGCCCGGCTCGAAGCAGGCCTGGCCGATGACCGCGGCATGCTGATCGCCCGCCACGCCGAGGATCGGGATTTCGGCGCCGAGGATCTCCGCATCGGTGCGGCCGAAATCGGCGGCGCAGTCCTTCACCTCCGGCAGCATCGCCTCGGGAATATCGAAAAGCGCGAGCAACTCCTCGTCCCAGCGGTTTTCGGCAATGTTGAAGAGCAGCGTGCGCGCAGCATTGGTCGCATCCGTCACGTGGTTCTTGCCGCCGGTAAGCCGCCAGATCAGGAACGAGTCGATGGTGCCGAAGAGGAGTTCGCCCTTGCGCGCCCTTGCCCGCGCACCCGGCACATTACTCAAAAGCCATGACAGCTTGGTGCCGGAAAAATAGGGGTCGAGCAGCAGACCGGTCTTCCGCGTGACCATCTTTTCCAGGCCCTGCTTCTTCAGCTTGCGGCACAGATTGGCGGTGCGGCGGTCCTGCCAGACGATGGCGTTGTGGATCGGCTTGCCCGTCGCCTTCTCCCAGACGACGACGGTCTCGCGCTGGTTGGTGATGCCGAGTGCGCCGACCTGCCCCGCCTCGATATGCGCATTGCGGATCGCCTCGCCGCAGGTCGCCACGACCGAACGCCAGATATCCTCCGGGTCATGCTCCACCCAGCCCGAGCGGGGATAGATCTGCGGAAATTCCTGCTGACCGAGCCCGACCACCCGGCGGTCGCGGTCGAAGACGATGGCCCTGCTCGACGTGGTCCCCTGATCGATTGCGAGTACGTAGTCCGCCATGATTCCTCCTCCGTTGGCGCATGCAAGCTAGAGCCTTTCACAGCCAAATGGAACCATTCTGCCGAGCCGGTTTGCAGGGCGGGCGGCACGTCGCCCAGCCGCCGGCACGCAATTTGCGATTTGCGATCAACGGCCTCGAAATCTTGAGCGTTATCGTCTATTAAAAGATACCCAACGAGGCACCTTTCATGACCGATATCACCACCAAGAAGACGCTTGTGCTGACCGGAGCGAGCCGCGGCATCGGCCATGCAACCGTCAAACGCTTCTCGCGCGCGGGATGGCGCGTCATCACCTGCTCTCGGCAGGATTTCTCCGAGAACTGCCCCTGGCCGGCCGGACCGGAGGATCACATCAAGATCGATCTTGCCGACCCCGAGGATATCGGCCGCGGCATCGCGGAAATCCGCCGGCGGCTGGAGGCGGAAGGCAGCAAGCTGCACGCGCTCGTCAACAATGCCGGCATCTCGCCCAAGGCCGAAGGCGGCCGGCGGCTCAACTCCATCGAGACGCCGATGCAGGTGTGGCGCGATGTTTTCCAGGTGAATTTCTTCGCGCCTATCATGCTGGCACGGGGGCTCTTCAGGGAGTTGGAAGCAGCGCAGGGCTCGATCGTCAACGTCACCTCTATCGCCGGAAGCCGGGTGCACCCCTTCGCCGGCACCGCCTATTCCACGTCGAAGGCGGCACTTGCCGCGCTGACACGGGAGATGGCATCGGATTTCGGGCCGCATGGCATCCGCGTCAATGCCATCGCGCCGGGCGAGATCGAAACCTCGATCCTGTCGCCGGGCACCGAAAAGCTGATCGAGCATCTGCCGCTGCGCCGCCTCGGCCAGACATCGGAAGTGGCGGACACGATCTTTTTCCTGTGCACGGAGGCCTCCTCCTATGTCACGGGGTCGGAAATCCACATCAATGGCGGCCAGCACGTCTAAAATCCGGTGCGGCGTTTTCCATGGTTGCAAGAGAGGCGCAAAAGCTTTAGCGCTTCCCCGTTTCAATCGGTTTAGATACCCATCCCAAGGGATTTGAAAGAGGAGACCGCGCATGATCGTTTCCTGCGGTGAAGCGCTGATCGACATGCTGCCGCGCGAGACGGCGGACGGCCAGGCGGTGTTTGCCCCCTATGCGGGCGGCTCGGTGTTCAACACGGCCATCGCCATCGGCAGGCTGGGTGCGCCGGCCGGCTTCTTCTCCGGCCTCTCCTCAGATTTCCTCGGCGATATCCTGCGCGAGACTCTCGAGCGCTCGAATGTCGACACCTCATCCTGCGCGATCTCGGACCGCCCGACGACGCTCGCCTTCGTGCGCCTCGTCAACGGCCAGGCGAGCTATGCCTTCTATGACGAGAACACGGCGGCCCGGATGCTGACGGAAGCCGACCTGCCCAGGCTCGACGACCGCATGGCGGCGCTGTTCTTTGGCGGGATCAGCCTGATCCAGGAACCGTGCGGCACGGCCTATGAGACCCTGATGGCGCGGGAGACGGGCCGGCGGGTGACCATGCTCGATCCGAATATCCGTCCCGGCTTCATCGCCGACCGGGAAAAGCATTTCAACCGCATGCGCCGCATGATCGCCATGGCCGATATCGTCAAGCTTTCCGACGAGGACATCGCCTGGTTCGAGGAAAGCGGCGACCATGACAAGATCGCCGCCGACTGGCTGACGCGCGGGCCGAAGCTCGTCATCATCACCCGCGGTGCGGCGGGTGCAGAGGCCTATACGCTGCGTGGCAAGGTCAGCGTGCCGGGTGTCAGGGTAACCGTGGCCGATACGGTGGGCGCCGGCGATACGGTCAATGCCGGCGTGCTGGTGAGCCTTTACCGGCAGGGTCTTCTCACCAAGGAAGCGGTCGCCAACCTGACGGAAGACCAGATCCACGCCGCCGTTGCGCTCGGCGTGCGCGCCGCAGCAGTAACCGTCTCGCGCGCCGGCGCCAACCCGCCATGGCAGAGCGAAATGGCGGATTGAACGGTTCGCGTGGTGCCCATGCGCGGTGGTGGTTGAAGAGGCGCTGCCATCCAGGCTTGGGTTGAGATATGGATGGTTGCGTTTGCCGTTCTGGAACCCCTCTCCCAAAAAACTTATCCCACACTTCCAACTCGGCCCTTATCCTTCTCTCCAGTTCTTCCCGCGGGAACGCGGCTCGCGACGGCGGGTCTCGCGGGGAAGGACCGGCGCCTCCGGTTGACCGCTGTCGAGCGGTGAGCCGGGGGGCTCCGCCCAGGGTTTCCCCTTGCGGGAAGGG
>Ga0180221_1000097_pt1 | contig 145873 bp, 117 predicted proteins | sample eDN5th37CKraftMG_FD_151339 | JGI IMG/M metagenome (GOLD analysis project Ga0180221, IMG submission 151339) | Enriched Miracle-Growth compost microbial communities from Emeryville, California, USA - eDNA 5th pass 37_C Kraft MG (version 2) (version 2) ... | reverse complement strand
TCGTGCTGGGCATAGCCCTTCACCGTGTTGACCAGGTTGGGCACCAGGTCGGCGCGGCGCTGGTACTGGTTCAGCACTTCCGACCAGGCCGCCTTGACCGCCTCGTCCTGGCGCTGGATGGCGTTGTAGCCGCAGCCGGACAGCAGGCCGACCAGCAGCAGCACGGCGATGGCACGAAGGATTTTCATGGAGAAGGCTCCGCTCCGGTGGAGCCCGCATTCCACCATTGCCCCCGCCCGGGCGCAATCGCCGCGCTCAGCCGAGCCAGCGCGGCCCCAGCACCAGCGCCCAGCACAGCGCCAGCAGCACCAGCAGCAGGAACACCGCCGCCGAGCCCATGTCCTTGGCGCGGCCGGCCAGCTCGTGGAACTCCGGGCTGACCTTGTCCACCACCGCCTCGATCGCCGAGTTGAGCAGCTCGGCCGACAGCACCAGGAAGGCCGGCAGCGCCAGCGCGATCTTCTCCAGCGCGCCCTGCCCCAGCCACAGCCCCAGCGGGATCACCACCACCGCCAGGCACACCTCCAGCCGGAACGAGGCCTCGTGGCGCCAGCCGGCGCGCAGGCCCTTCATCGACCAGAGGAAGGCGTTCCAGAGCTGGCGCGGCCCGCGGAAGCCCTCAGCGGCCATCGCGGCGCTCCGGAACGGCGGGCGGGGTGCGGGAAAGCGGCATGCGGAAACGGACCCATGGCGGCGAAACAGGCGCCGCATGATGCCACAGCGGCGCCCGCCCCGGCCCGGCCGCGTGGTGCACCGCAGCTAGGCCGCGGGGACGTATGGGTTACCCTTCGGCGGTTGTGGCCCGTTCAGGGTTGCACGGGCGGGCCCTCGGCGGCCCCGGCAATACGCACGCATTTGGAAAGACTTATGGCAACCCGGAATCCACCCGTTTCGCAGACCCGCTCCTTCAGCACGGTGTTCCTGATCGAGATGTGGGAGCGCTTCGGCTTCTACGGCATGCAGGTGCTGATGGTCACCTACATGATGAAGAAGCTCGGCTTCGTCGACAGCAAGGCCAACCTGGTCTGGGGCGCGGCCGCCGCGCTGATCTACGCCACCCCGGCGATCGGCGGCTGGGTCGGCGACAAGCTGATCGGCACCCGCCGCACCATGACCCTCGGCGCGCTGGTGCTGATGCTGGGCTACGCGCTGCTGTGGATCCCGTCGGGCAACCCCACCCTGCTGTACTGCGCGCTGGGCGTGATCGTGGTGGGCAACGGCTTCTTCAAGCCCAACGCGGGCAACCTGGTGCGCAAGATCTACGAGGGCGACGACACCAGGATCGACAGCGCCTTCACCATCTACTACATGGCGGTGAACGTCGGCTCGATGGTGTCGATGACCGCCACGCCGTGGATCCGCGACCACGTGGGCGCGCACTACGGCGACGACTGGGGCTGGCACACCGCCTTCGGTGCCTGCGCGGTGGGCCTGCTGCTGGGCCTGGCCAACTACGCGCTGATGCACCGCACGCTGGCGCACATCGGCTCGCCCACCGACGCACGGCCGGTGCGGCCGGCGCGCGCGCTGGCGTTGCTCGGCGCCTCGCTGGCGATGGTGTTCGTGGTGGCCTTCATCCTGCAGAGCCTGCTGGCCGCCAAGGTCTGCGTGTACCTGGCCGGCGTGGTGATCCTGGGCATCTTCGCGCACCTGATCCGCACCGCGGAGAAGAGCGAGCGCGCCGGCCTGATCGCGGCGCTGGTGCTCACCGTGCAGACCATCTTCTTCTTCATCTTCTACGCGCAGATGGCGACCTCGCTGAACCTGTTCGCGCAGAAGAACGTGAACCTGGGGATGGACCTGCTGTTCCTGCACGTCACCTGGATTCCCGAGCAGTACCAGAACCTCAACGCGATCTGGATCGTGATCCTGAGCCCGGTGCTGGTGGCGATCTACAACGGCCTGGGCCGCCTCGGCAGGGACCCGTCGGTGGCCGCCAAGTTCGCCTGGGGCTTCGCCGCGGTGGCGGCGGGCTTCTTCATGTACGGCGTGGGCGCGATCTGGGCGGTAAACGGCCAGGTCTCCTCGTGGATCATGGTGTGGGGCTACGGCCTGTACTCGCTGGGCGAGCTGCTGGTGAGCGGCCTGGGCCTGGCGATGATCGCCCGCTACGTGCCGGCGCGCATGGGCGGCTTCATGATGGGCGCGTACTACGTCGCGGTGGGCATCTCGCAGTACCTGGGCAGCGTGGTGGCCAACCTCGCGCACATCCCGGAGGGACTGAACGACCCGGTGCAGTCGCTGGGCATCTACACCAGCCTGTTCAACAAGCTCGGCTTCGTCGGCCTGGGCTGCACCGCGATCGCGCTGGCCGTGCTGCCGCTGATGAAGAAGCTCTCCGACAGCCACGCCGAGCACGCCGCGGCGGCCGACCCGCTGCCGCCCGTGCACAGCGAGGAGTGGAACCAGGCCTGAGCGCCATCGAGGGGGAATCGCGGCCGGAGGCCGCTCCCACAGGGCTTGCGGCATCCTTGTGGGAGCGGCCTCCGGCCGCGATCCTTCCCCACCCGCCGGACGACGCCATGACGCACAGCCCCGCCAACCGCCGCATCGGCCCCTTCGCGCTGACCCGCACGCTGGCCTGGCTGCGGCTGTGCGCGATCGCCGGGCAGAGCATGGCGGTGCTGGTCTGCGCGCTGTGGATGCGCCTGGACATCCCGCTGCTGCCGCTGCTGGTCGGCATCGGCTCGCTGGCGGTGTTCGCCGTGTTCGCCGCCTGGCGGCTGGGCCAGCCCTGGCCGGTGCGCGAGTGGGAGACCATCGGCCACATCGCGGTCGACACGCTGGTGCTCGGCTACCTGCTGTACTTCACCGGCGGCGCCGCCAACCCCTTCATCACCCTGCTGCTGGTGCCGATCGCGCTGTCGGCGGCGGCGCTGTCGGTGCGCGCCGTGCTGGTGGTGGCGATGCTGGCCGGGCTGGCCTACCTGATCCTGCTGCGCTGGCACGTGCCGCTGCCGATGCCGGCGCAGAGCGGATTCTCGCTGCACGTGGCCGGCATGGGCGTGGACTTCGTGATCACCGCGCTGCTGCTCGGCTTCTTCATCAACCGGCTGGCGCACGCCCTGCGCGTGCAGCAGCTGGAGGTGCAGCGCGTGCGCGAGCGCGCGCTGCGCGACGAGGGCATCCTGGCGATCGCCACCCAGGCCGCCGGCGCCGCGCACGAGCTGAACACCCCGCTGGGCACCATGCGCACCCTGCTGCCGGAACTGCGCCGCGAATACGCGCACGACGGCCTGCTCGACGAGGACCTCGCCCTGCTGCAGGAACAGGTGGAGCGCTGCCGCGGCATCCTGCGCGAGATGGTGGCCTTCGGCAAGGCGCAGCTCTCGCAGGCGCCCGAGCGCATGCCGCTCAGCCAGTTCGTGCACGGCTGCCTGGAACGCTTCCAGCTGCTGCGCCCGGAGGCCGAGCTGGACCTGGTCCTGGAGCCGGCCCTGGCCGCCACCGTGCTCGGCGTGCCCGCGGGCCTGCGCCATGCGCTGATCAACCTGCTCAACAACGCCGCCGACGCCTCGGCGCTGCGCGGCTCGCAGGCAGTGGCGCTGACGATCCGGCGCGAGCGCGACTGGCTGGAATTCGTCGTGCGCGACCACGGCCCCGGCTTCGACGCCGGCGGCCAGCGCCCGAACCTCGGCCAGAGCGGCAAGCAGACCGGCCTGGGCCTCGGCCTCGCGCTGGCCGAGGCCACCGCCGAGCGGCTCAGCGGCGAGCTGCGCACCGGCAACAGCGACGACGGCGCCGAGGTGCGCCTGCGGCTGCCGCTGGCCGCGCTGGCCGCGACGTGATGCCGCGGGCTGCGCCCACACGCCGCACCCTGCGGCAAAATGCCCGCATGATCCAGAGAGGCCGTCCCCGATGAACGCCCCTTCCGCTTCCCCGCGCCCGCTGCTGATCGTCGACGACGACGCCACCTTCGCCCGCGTGCTGGCCCGCGCGATCGGCTCGCGCGGCTTCGAGACGCTCACCGCCGGCAGCGCCGAGGAGGCCCGCGCGCTGGCGCGCCGCCACCAGCCGCGCTACTGCGTGCTCGACCTCAAGCTCGGCGAGGAGAACGGCCTGAAGCTGATCCCCGAGCTGCACATGCTGGTGCCGGACATGCGCATCCTGCTGCTCACCGGCTACGCCTCGATCGCCACCGCGGTGGAGGCGATCAAGCGCGGCGCGCACGACTACCTGGCCAAGCCGGTGGACGCCGACGCGGTGGTGCGCGCCCTGCTCGACGGCGACGGCCCCGCCGCGCCCGACGACGAGGTGCCCGACGCGCCGGAGGCGCCGCTGGCGCTGCGCCGGCTGGAATGGGAGCACATCCAGCGCGTGCTCACCGAGTGCGACGGCAACATCTCCGAGACCGCGCGCCGCCTGGGCATGCACCGGCGCACGCTGCAGCGCAAGCTGAGCAAGCACCCGGTGCGCGAGCGGCCGGAGCAGGGCGACTGAGCGCGCTTCTCCCGGCGGATATCCCCCGCGCGGCAGCCAACGCCTTGTGCCCGGGCAACACGATGCTTCCGTGCACTCCGGGAACCCGCCCGTCATCCAGTGACGGCAAGGCTCGGGCAGGCGGCATCGTCACCGGATCCCGGCCTGCGCCGGGACGACGGGCGAAGGAGCGCGGCGCTGCCGTCGACATCGGCGGCGGCGGACCACGAACTGCTCCGAATTCGGTGGTGCGCTGGCTGCCGGACCGTCACGCGAAGAGGACGGCGCATCCCAACCCCACCGAGCGGCCGGCCACCCGCCGGCCGGCGCACCGCCCTCAGGGCTGCGCGCTGCTGTCCGCCGGCGCGGGCGGCGGCACGAGCTGGCCGGTGCCGTCGTCCTCGTCGCCGTACAGCGCCACGTGCGACACGCCGTCGTCGCCGATCCAGCCGCGGAACATGCCGTCGGTATTGAACGGCATCGCCACGTGGCCCTGGTCGTCCAGCGCGATGGCGCCGCCGTTGCCGCCCATCGCCGGGATCTCCTGGTTGATCACCTCGGCGGCGGCGCGCTGCACCGGCACGCGCATCTGGGTCACCCGCATGCAGATCTCGTGCGCCGCCACGGTGCGGATGTAGAACTCGCCCCAGCCGGTGCCGGACACCGCGCAGCCGGAGTTGGCGTAGGTGCCCGCGCCGATGATCGGCGAGTCGCCCACCCGCCCCCAGCGCTTGTCGACGATGCCGCCGGTGGAGGTGCCGGCGGCCAGATGTCCCTGCGCGTCCAGCGCCACCGCGCCCACGGTGCCGAAGTGCCGCGCGGTCTCGGGGTCCGCGTGCTTCTCGTGCGCGGCGTCCTCCTTCAGCGCCTTCTGCAGCTGCCGCCAGCGCTCCTCGGTGCGGAAGTAGGACGGGTCGACCAGCGTCACGCCCTGCTCCCTGGCGAACGCCTCGGCGCCGTCGCCCACCAGCATCACGTGCGGCGAATGCTCCATCACCGCGCGCGCCAGCAGGATCGGGTTCTTCACCCGGTGCACCGCCGCCACCGCGCCGGCGCGCAGCGTGTAGCCGTCCATGATCGCCGCGTCCAGCTCGTTCCTGCCGTCGTGGGTGAACACCGCGCCCTTGCCGGCGTTGAAGTTCGGGTCGTCCTCCAGCACCACCAGCGCCGCGCTCACCGCGTCGACCGCCGGCTTGCCGGCCTTCAGCTGCGCGTAGCCCTGCTGCAGCGCCTGCGCCAGCGCGGCGCGGATGGCCTTCTCGCGCGCCGGGTCCATCTCGCGGCGGATGACGCCGGCGCCGCCGTGGACCACCAGCACCGGCGATGCGGCATGGCCCACGGACGCGATCCCCAGCCCCACGACGGCGGCGGCAAGGCGGCTGAACTTCACTGGCGCTACTCCCCACGACGTTGCGGGAGGGAGTATAGCCAGCCGCCGCGGCAACACGCCGCCATGCGGAAGCCTCAGGCGCAGCCGGGCGTGGCGGTCACGTCCAGCTTCACCGTGCGGTCCGCCGGGTGGCCGCCACCGGCCTTCTCGCCCACCTGGATCGTGGCCGTCTGCCCGGGAAACGCGTGCAGCTTCGGATGGATCGGCTGCCTGAGGATGCCGCCCTCCAGGTCGCTCAGGATTTCCACCTGTCCGCCTTGGATAGGCCGCACGCCCACCGTTCCCCGCACCGGCGGCCGCGACGCATCCCGCGTGCCGCCGAAACGGTAGACCTCGCCTTTCCCCAGGCAGACCCCGGCGGCCCTGTCCACCGGCGCGCCGTCGATGGACAGCGCCACGTCGAGCTTGAACCGCTCGACCGCCATCAGATCCCGCGCCGGCCCCGGCGGAACGGGCCGGTATGCGCAGGACGCGGCAAGCGCCTGCACGTCCGGGATGTCGGCGCTGGAGCAGGACCAGCCGACCTTCCCGGCCTGCCCGGCCGGATGCATGGCGAGGTCGAGGTGCCCCGCGGTCGCGCCGCGCGCAACGCCGGCGGGCGGCAGGTTCCTTCCCGCCGGCAAGTCAACGCATCGGCCGCCCGTGCGTCTTGGCAGGATGGCCGGAGGAATCCATCGCATGCGCATCGCCCGCTCCCACCCTTTCCGCTGGCTCCTGCAGGCCTCGTTCCTGTGCGTGCCGGCCGGTGGCGCGGTGGCGCAGGCATCCGCCGGCGCGCCCGATTTCTCCGGCGCCTGGCGCCTGGACGAAACCGGCAGCGACACCGCCGACGCCCTGCAGGACCTGCTGCGCGCCGAGGCGCAGCGCGAAGCGCCGCCCGCCCCGGACGCGGCCGGACCGGCCCCCGGCGCGGATGCCGGAGGCGGCCGTCGCGGCGGCATGGGCCATGGCGGCAGGGGCATGGGCGGCCACGGCCAGCACGGCGGTGGCCGCGGCCGCGCCGCCCCCGATGCCGGCACCGCGCCGGCCGCGCCGCGCGCCTACGCGCTGCCGCCGCTGCTCAAGGCCGATTCGGTGCTGCTGGTGCAGCAGGCCGGCGCGTCGGTGCAGGTGCAGCTCGACGACGGCGAGCGGCTGGAGGTCCGGCCCGACGACCGCGAGCGGCAGACGCTCAACGGCAGCGCGCTGGCACGCTGCCGCTACGACGGCGCGGCCCTGCGGGTCACCCTGCGCTACGCCGGCGGCGCCCGGCTCGACCAGCGCTGGGAACGCTCGCCGGACGGCCGCCGGCTCACCGTGACCGGCGACTGGAAAGTGCCCGAGCTGAAGCAGGCCGTGCGCTTCCGGCGCAGCTACGCGATCCTGGACTGACGCGGCGCCCCCTGCACCTTCGTACAACATGGCCCCGACCGGTTCCGTCGTATCCTAGGAGGCTGGCTTCCAGCGAAAAGGCAACGGCAATGGACAAGGTTTACGCGACCGCGTCGAAGGCGCTCGACGGCCTGCTGTTCGACGGCATGACCATCGCGGCCGGCGGCTTCGGCCTGTGCGGCATCCCCGAGAACCTGATCGGCGCGCTGCTCGCCGCCGGCACCAGGGAGCTCACCATCGTGGGCAACAACGCCGGCGTGGACGACTTCGGCATGGGGCCGCTGCTCAAGACCCGGCAGGTCAAGCGCGTGTACGCCTCCTACGTGGGCGAGAACAAGGAGTTCGAGCGCCAGGTGCTGGCCGGCGAGCTGGAGCTGCACCTGGTGCCGCAGGGCACCCTGGCCGAGAAGCTGCGCGCGGGCGGCGCCGGCATCCCCGGTTTCTACACGCGCACCGCGTTCGGCACCAAGCTGGCCGAGGGCAAGGAGACCAAGGTCTTCGACGGCAAGGAGTACGTGCTGGAGGAGGCCATCCGCGCCGACCTGTCCATCGTCAAGGCGTGGAAGGGCGATCCGCTCGGCAACCTGGTGTTCCGCGAGACCGCGCGCAACTTCAACCCGATGATCGCCACCTGCGGCAAGGTCTGCGTGGCCGAGGTGGAGGAGCTGGTCGAGGTCGGCGCGCTCGATCCCGACGCGATCCACGTGCCGGGCATCTACGTCGACCGCATCGTGCAGGGCGAGAAGTACGAGAAGCGCATCGAGTTCCGCACCGTGGCCGGCGCCAACACCGGCAAGGAGAGCCCGGCGCGCATGGCGATGGCGCGGCGCGCGGCGAAGGAGCTGCGCGACGGCTACTACGTCAACCTCGGCATCGGCATCCCCACCCTGGTGGCCAACTTCATCCCCGAGGGAATGGACGTGACGCTGCAGTCGGAGAACGGCCTGCTCGGCATCGGCCCCTTCCCCGGCGAGGACGAGGTGGACCCGGACCTGATCAACGCGGGCAAGCAGACCATCACCGCGCTGCCCGGCGCCAGCTTCTTCTCCAGCGCCGAATCGTTCGCGATGATCCGCGGCGGCCACATCGACCTGTCGATCCTCGGCGGCCTGGAAGTGTCCTGCACCGGCGACCTCGCCAACTGGATGGTGCCGGGCAAGATGGTCAAGGGCCCCGGCGGCGCGATGGACCTGGTCAGCGGCGTCAAGCGCGTGGTGGTGCTGATGGAGCACACCGCGAAGGACGGCTCGCCGAAGATCAAGCAACAGTGCGACCTGCCGCTGACCGGCAAGGAGGTGGTGGACCTGATCATCACCGACCTGTGCGTGTTCGAGGTCGCCAAGGGCAAGGGCCTCACCCTGGTCGAGCTCAACGCGGGCGTGACGCTGGACGAGGTGAAGGCCAAGACCGGCTGCGGCTTCGCGGTGGCGCCGGGCCTGGGCTGAGCGCGGCGGCGGCGGTTTTTCAGTGGAGGTCGCCCTTGCAGGGCGACCTTTGTGGGAACAGCCCTGTGGGCGCGCTCCCACGGAAGTGCCGCTAGGCCGGCAGCGGATGCGGAAAGCGGATGCTGGCCACGCGCTCGTTGCCCTCGCGTGTCTCCAGCTCCAGCGTCCACGCGAAGCGCTCGCTGATGCGCTGGGCGATGGTCAGCTCGAAGGCCTGCCCCTCCGCCCGCAACCGCCCCGCCTGCGCCAGGCAGGCGACGGTGACCGCGCCCGGCAGCACGGTGAGCACCACGCGGCCCTGGTCGAGGTGCTGGCAGGCGTTGCGGATCAGCTGCCAGCACAGCACCGCGAACACCCGCGAGGAGCCGTGCAGCGCGAAGCGCGCCGGCTCCTCCAGCGCGAACTCCACCGTCTGCCCTTCCAGCACCTGGCGCAGCTCGCCCAGCTCGCGGCGCAGCACCTCGTTGACCACGAACTCCTCGTCGGCGGTGCCCTGGTCGCCGCCCCGGGCCAGCACCAGCAGGGACTCCACCAGCGCCTCCATCTCGCGGGCCGCGCGCTTGATCCGCTGCACGGAACGGTCGCCGAACTCGCTCAGCCCGGCCTCGTCGCCCAGCATGTCCGCCGACATCTTGATCACGGTGAGCGGGCTGCGCAGCTCGTGGCTGGCGTCGCGGGTGAAGTTGCGCTCGCGCTCGTTGTAGCCGGCGATGCGCTCGGCGAAGCCGTACAGGCCGCGCGCGAGCCGGGCGAGGTCGGCGTCGGTGCGCGGCGACAGCCGCGCGAGGCTGAACAGCTGCGGGTCGGGCTGCTGCTCGTTCCAGCCGTCGATGACCCGCGCCAGCGCGCTGACCGGCGCCCACTCGCGGCGCGCGGCCAGCCAGGCCAGCACGCTGATCACCCCGATCAGGGCCAGCACGGCGGCCAGCGGCGCCACGTCGAACACGCCCAGCAGCACGGCGATCACCACGCCGGCCAGCTGCAAGGCGAACACCAGCGCCAGGCGGCGCTGGAATGCCCCCCGCCGGAACGTCGGTTCCGGCGGCGAATGACCCCTGCTGGTTTCCATGATGCGGACAGCGGGCTTGGCCTTACCTCTCGGGTTTCAGGTGGTGGGCGCCACTTCCGCGGCGAGATCGGCCAGCCGGTAGCCGGCCGAGTGGATGGTGTGCAGCAGCGGGCGGTCGAACGGCTTGTCGATCACCCGGCGCAGGTTGTACAGGTGCGAGCGCAGCGTGTCCGAGTCGGGCAGCGTGTCGCCCCAGATCTCGCGCTCGATGTCGCGCCGGCTGACCACGCGCGGCGATTCGCGCATCAGGATCGCCAGCAGCTTCAGGCCGATCGGCGAGACGTTGAGCTCCTGCCCCGCGCGGGTCAGCCGCAAGGTGGCGGTGTCCAGCGTCATGTCGCCCACGGTGAGCACCTCGGCCGAGACCTGGCGGCGGTCGCGGCGGATCAGCGCGCGCAGCCGCGCCTCCAGCTCGCGCACCTCGAAGGGCTTGACCAGGTAGTCGTCGGCACCGGCCTCCAGGCCGACCAGCTTGTCCTCCAGCGTGTCGCGCGCGGTCAGCATCAGCACCGGCGTGGACTTCTTGCCCTCGCGGCGCAGCTTGCGGCACACGTCCAGCCCGTCCAGGCCCGGCAGCATCAGGTCGAGCACGATCACGTCGTAGCTGTTGGACACCGCCAGGTGCAGGCCGCTGACGCCGTCGGCCGCGTAGTCCACCGAATAGCCGCGGCGCTCGAGGAACTCGCCCACCATCTCGGCGATCTGGCGGTTGTCCTCCACCAGCAGGATCAGCCCGGCCTGCTCTTCACGCTGCGTCATGATGCCCTCCTCGCGTGCTTTCACGTCTGTGAAAGCTAGCGGCCCCGTGGGTGAGGGATACGTGAAACGAATGTATCCGGTTCAGAGTAAATTGAGGTTCGCGCTACCCGCTCGTTCGCGCCGTCACCGCAATAGCGGCTGCAAGGCGGGCCACACGTTGCCCAGCACCGCCGGCTCGCCGGCGGCGTTGGGGTGCAGGCCGTCGTCCTGCATGCGCGCCGGGTCCAGCGCCACGCCCTCCAGCAGGAACGGCACCAGCGCGGCGTGCTTCTGCCTCGCCAGGTCGGCGTACACCGCGCGCAGGCCGTCGCGGTACTGCGGCCCGTAGTTCACCGGCAGCTCGATGCCCAGCAGCAGCACCTTCGCCCCGGTCGCCTGGGCGGCGCTGACCATCGCCGCGAGGTTGTCGCGCAGCTGCGCCAGCGGCAGGCCGCGCAGGCCGTCGTTGGCGCCCAGCTCCAGCACCACCACCCGCGGCCGGTAGGTGGCCAGCAGCGCGGGCAGGCGGTGGCGTCCGCTCAGGGAGGTCTCGCCGCTGATGCTGGCATTGACGACCTGCCAGGGCGGCACCATCTTGCCCAGGCGTACTTCCAGCAGATGCACCCAGCCCTGCTCCGCGGCGATGTTGTGCGCGGCGGAGAGCGAATCCCCCAGCACCAGCACCGTCTTCGGCGCCGCGTGGAGCGCGCCGGCGGCCAGCAGCGACAGCAGCAGAGCAAGGAACCGACGCATGAGCGAACCATCCCGTCTTCTTCTCGATGCCCGCGATGTTAGCAAGTCGGTGCGCGGGCCCGAGGGCCGGCTCGACATCCTGCGCGGGGTGGGCCTGGCCGTGCGCGAGGGCGAGAGCTTCGCCATCGTCGGCGCCTCCGGCTCGGGCAAGACCACCCTGCTCGGCCTGCTGGCCGGGCTGGACGTGCCCAGCGGCGGCTCCATCCGCCTGGACGGCCACGCGCTGGAGACGCTGGACGAGGAGGCGCGCGCCGACCTGCGCCGCCGCCTGGTCGGCTTCGTGTTCCAGTCCTTCCACCTGCTGCCCGCGCTCACCGCCGAGGAGAACGTGATGCTGCCGCTGGAGCTGGAGGGCCGCGACGACGCGCGCGAGCGCGCCCGCGAGGCGCTGCAGGCGGTGGGGCTGGACGCGCGGCGGCGGCACTACCCGGCGCAGCTGTCCGGCGGTGAGCAGCAGCGCGTGGCGATCGCCCGCGCCTTCGTGCACGGCCCGCGCCTGCTGTTCGCCGACGAGCCCACCGGCAACCTCGACCAGCGCACCGGCCACCACGTGGCCGACCTGCTGTTCGCGCTCAACCACGACCGCCGCACCACCCTGGTGCTGGTGACCCACGACCCGCAGCTGGCCGCGCGCTGCGCGCGGCGCATCGAGCTGGAGGAGGGCCGCGTGGCCGGCGCGGCGGAGCGCGCGGCATGAGGCTGCTGCGGCTGTCCCTGCGCAGCCTGCGCCGCGAGTGGCACCTGCCCGAGCTGCGCACGCTGGCGCTGTCGCTGCTGCTGGCGGTGGTGGCGCTGGGCGTGGTGGCCACGCTGTCCACCCGCGTCGAGCGCGGCATGCTGGCCAGCGCGGCGGAACTGATCGGCGGCGACGCCGGCCTGGGCGCGCCGCAGGCGACGCCGGCGGAGTTCGCCGCCGCCGCGGCGGCACGCGGCCTGGCGGTGAGCCGCGACGCCGGCTTCCCCAGCGTGGCCTTCGCGCACGAGCGCAGCCAGCTGCTCGACGTGATCGCCGCCGACGCCGCCTGGCCGCTGCGCGGCACGCTGGAGGTGCGCGACGCGGGCGGCGCGCACGCCGCGCACGCGCCGCCGCCCGGCGCGGTCTACCTGGACCACCGCGCGCTGGTCGCGCTGGGCCTCGCGGTGGGCGACCGCGTGCAGGTCGGCGGCCGCGACCTGCGCATCGCCGCCGAGCTGTTGCGCGAGCCCGACGGCGGCGAGCTGGTGGCGATGGCGCCGCGCGCGCTGATGAGCCTGGCCGACGCCGAGCAGGCCGGCCTGCTCGGCGCCGGCAGCCGCGCGCGGCACCGCCTGCTGGTGGCCGGCGCGCCGGAGGCGGTGCGCGCGTGGCGGCGCTGGCTCGACGCGGCGGCGCTGCCGCAGGGCGCGCAGCCGATCACCCCGGAGCAGACGCAGGAGCGCATGCGCAGCGCCTTCGATCGCGCCGGCGCCTTCCTGCGCCTGACCGCGCTGCTTTCCGCGCTGCTCGCCGGCGTCGCCATCGCGCTGGCGGCGCAGCGCTACGCGCGGCGCAAGACGCGCGAGGTGGCGCTGCTGCGCGCGCTGGGCACGCCGCGCCGGCGCGTGCTCGGGCTGCTGCTGGGCACGCTGGGCGCGCTCGCGCTGCCCGCCGCCGCGCTCGGCGTGGCGCTCGCGCTGGGCCTGGCGCAGGGCGCCTGGCTGCTGGCCAGCCAGCTGTTCACCAGCGTGCCGACCGCGCTGCCGCTCGCGCCCGCGCTCGCCGCCGCGGCGATCGGCGTCGCCGTGCTGTTCGGCTTCGCGCTGCCGCCGCTGGCGCGGCTGGGCGAGGTGCCGCCGGTGGCGGTGTTCCGCGAGAGCGCGGCGCGGCGCGTGCGCCGCTTCGACGCGCTGTACCTGGTGCCGGCGCTGGTGGCGCTGGCGCTGATCTGGAGCCAGAGCGACTCGCTCAGGCTCGCCGGCATCCTCGCTGCCGGGCTGGCCGGCGTCGCCGCGGTCGCCGCGCTGCTCGCCGCGCTGCTGCTGTGGCTGGCGCGGCACGCGGCGCCGGGCGTGCATCCCGCGCTGCGGCTGGGCCTGGCCGCGCTGGCGCGGCGGCGCGGCATGAGCCTGGTGCAGGCCACCGCGCTCAGCCTGGGCCTGGTGGCGCTGCTGCTGCTCGCGGTGGTGGCGCCCGCGCTGCTGGAAGGATGGCGGCGCGAGCTGCCCGCCGACACGCCCAACTGGTTCGTGCTCAACCTGCAGGACGACCAGCGCGGGGACTTCGCGCAGGCGGTGGCGCGCATCGGCGGGCGGCGGCTCAACATGCTGCCGCTGGCGGTGGGCAAGCTCACCGCGATCGACGGCCGCCCGGTCGACCGGCTGCATTTCCAGGACGAGCGCGCCAGGGACTGGGCCGACCGCCAGCTGCGGCTGTCCTGGACCGGCGCGCTGCCGCCGTCCAACCAGGTCGTCGCGGGCCGCTGGCCCGGCGCCGCGCCCGCGCAGGCGGAGGTCTCGGTGGACACCTCCTGGCGCGACATGTTCGGGCTGAAGATCGGCGACAGCATGCGCTTCGACGTCGGCGAGGGGCAGATCGAGGCGCGCGTGGCCAGCGTGCGCAAGGTCGACTGGAGCTCGTTCCAGGTCAACTTCTTCCTGCTGCTCGACCCCGCCCACGCGGGGCGGCTGCCGCACACCTGGATCGCCAGCTTCTACCTGCCGCGCGGCCACGCCGACGCGCTGGCGCGGCTGTCGCGCGACTACGGCAACCTCAGCCTGGTCGACGTGGACTCGCTGCTCGACCGCGTGCGCGAGATCGTCGACCGCGTGGGCAACGCGGTGCGCTGGGTGCTCGGCTTCAGCCTGCTCGCCGGCGCGCTGGTGCTGGCCGCGGCGCTGGCCGCCAGCGCCGCCGAGCGCCGCCACGAGGCCGCGCTGCTGCGCACGCTGGGCGCACGCCGCGGCCAGCTGCGCGCCGCGGCGGCCTGCGAGTTCGCCCTGCTCGGCCTGGTCGCCGGGCTCACCGCCGCGCTCGGCGCGGCCGGCACCGGCATGTGGATGGGCCGCGTGGTGTTCCGCATCGCCGGCTTCGTGCCGCCGCTCGCGCCGCTGGCGCTGGCCGCGCTGGGCGCCGCGCTGGTGGTGATGCTGCTGGGCCTGGCCGGCACGCGGCGGATCGTGCGCACGCCGCCGATGCGGCTGTTGCGCGAAGCGTGAGGCATCGCGGCCGGAGGCCGCGACGGCCAGGCCCCGCGAGGCTTGCCGCATCGCCCGCCGCGCCGCCATGATCCGCCGACCCGCACCGGAGCCCGCGATGTACGTCCTCTACTACTCCCCCGGCACCGCCAGCATGGTGGTGCACCTGGCGCTGCTGGAGATCGGCGCGCCCTACGAGCTGCGCCTGGTCGACTTCGACGAGGACGCCCAGCACGCGCCCGACTACCTCGCGCTCAACCCGGACGGCAAGGTGCCCACGCTGGTGATCGACGGCCGCCCGCGCGCCGAATCGGCGGCGCTGCTGCTGATGCTGGCCGAGCGGCATCCCGAGGCGAAGCTGATCCCGCCGCCGGGCACCCCGGAGCGCGAGGCCTGGCAGCAATGGGCGGTGTACCTGAGCAACACGCTGATGTCGGCCTACCGGCTGTGGTTCTACCCGCACGAGCTGGGCGCGGAGGAACACCCGCCGGCGGTGCGCGCGGCGCTGCAGAAGAAGATCGAAGGCGCGTGGGACCTGCTCGAGGCGCGGCTGGCCGGACGCGGCCCCTACCTGCTCGGCGGCGAGTTCTCCGGCGTCGACCTGCTGCTGACCATGCTGATGCGCTGGTCGCGCAACATGCCGCGCCCGGCCACCGGATGGCCCGCGCTGAAGCGGCTGGCCGACCTGGTGCGCGCGCGGCCGAGCTGGCGCCGGCTGTACGAGCTGGAAGGCCTGGGCGGGTGGTGAGCGCCGCGCCCGCCGCCTGGCCCCGCCGCGCGCTGGAAAGGCTCGCCGCCGAATGGCTGCTGCTCGCCTTCGCGCTGCTGGCGCTGGCGCTGGCGGTGCTGGACCCGCAGCCGCTGGAGCAGTACCGCCGCTGGCTGCGGCTGCCCACGCTGGCGGGCCTGCTCGGCCTGATGATCGCCATCCAGGGCATCCGCGACAGCGGGCTGGTGCAGCGCCTGGCCGCCCTGCTGGCGGCGCGCGCGCACTCGCTGCGCGGGCTCGGCCTGCTGCTGGTCGCCGCCACCGCGCTCGCCTCCACCGTGCTGACCAACGACGTGAGCCTGTTCCTGCTGGTGCCGCTGACCGTGGCGATCGGCGGCATCTCCAACCTGCCGGTGCTGCGCATGGTGGTGCTGGAGGCGCTGGCGGTGAACGCGGGCTCCACGCTGAGCCCGATCGGCAACCCGCAGAACCTGCTGCTGTGGCAGTACGGCCACCTGCCCTTCCTCGGCTTCGCCGCCGCGATGCTGCCGGCCGCGGCGACGATGTTCGCGCTGGTGGCTGCGCTCGCCTGGTGCTGGCTGCCGCGCGGCCGCATCGCCATCGAGGCGGCCGCGCTGGACGGGCACCGCGTCTCGCCCGCGCTGGCGGCGCTGTCGCTGCTCGCGCTGGCCGGCATGGTGCTGATGATGGAGCACGGCCACGCACTGCTCGGCGCGCTGCTGCTGCTGGCGCCGTTCGCGCTGCTGGAACGGCGCACGCTGGCGCGGCTGGACTGGCTGCTGCTGGCCACCTTCGCGGCGATCTTCCTGGGTCTGGGCCACTTCGCCGCGCTGCCCGCCGTGCAGCATGCGCTGGACGGGCTGGACTTCGGCCGCCCGGCGGTGGTCTACCTCGCCGGCATCGCCGCCTCGCAGCTGATCAGCAACGTGCCGGCCACGGTGCTGCTGGTCGAGCGCGCGCCCGACACCGTGGCGCTGGCGGTGGCGGTGAACGTGGGCGGCTTCGGCGTGGCGATCGGCTCGCTGGCCAACCTGATCGCGCTGCGCCTGGCCAGGCAGCCCGGCGGCATGCGGCTGCTGCATCTGGTATCGGTGCCGTTCCTGCTGCTGTGCGCGCCGCTGGTCTATCTGGTCACGCGCTGGCTGGGCTGATCAATCGTCGTCGTCGTCGCGCGGCACGCTGACCTTGCCGCGCACGCCGCGGTGGTTCACGTCGCCGCTGCCCTTGGCGCCCAGGCTGAAGTCGCCGCCGACGTCGTCCACGTCCAGGTCGCCCGAGCCAAGCGTGTCGGCATGCACGCTGCCGCCGACCTGGCGCAGGCCGACGTCGCCGGAACCGATGCTGCCCACCTTCGCGTCGCCGCGGATGCCGCTGGCCTTGAAGTCGCCCGAGCCGACCGAGCCCAGCTCCAGGCTGCCCAGGTCGTGCGCCTCGACGTCGCCCGAGCCGACGCTGGCGGCGAAGCGGCCGATGCCGTTCGCATGCAGGTCGCCCGAGCCGACCCGCGCGGCGAGGTCCTGCAGGCCGCCGGCGTCGGCATCGCCGGAGCCGACGTCGAGCCTCACCGGCAGCGCCGCCGGCAGCGTGACGGAGACGTCCAGGTCGGTGTACGAGCTGCCGAACAGGCTGAAGCCGGCGCGCCCGCCGCCGAGCTCCAGGATCAGCTGGTCGCCCTCGCGGCGCTGCTGCACCACCAGCTGGTCGAGCAGCTCGCGGCTGGAGGCACAGGCGCGCCCGTGCAGGTCGAGCCCCCTGGCCTGGGCGTCGCCGTGCAGGTGCAGCTCGTAGCCGTTGACCTGGATCTGCACCGCGCGCACGCCCGCCAGGTCCAGCTGCAGGTTGCGCGGCGCCTCGAACTCGCAGCGGTCGTCGGCGACGGCGGCAAGCGGGACCAGCAGCAGGACGGAGGCGATGAGGCGGCGCATGGCGGCTCCCGGATGGTGGATGGGCATGCCGCTACGATGCGCGCCGCCCGCGCAGGGTTGCAAGCCTGTCCGCCCGCTGACCGCGGCGGCCGGCACGTCAACCGCCCCGTCGCACCCGCGTTTCCCGGATCACCAACCCGTGGAGACGACCACCCATGCGACACAAGACCCTGATGGCTTCCGCCCTGGCCCTGCTGCTTGCCGGCGCCGGCTCCTTCGCGCTCGCGCAGCAGGCCACGCCGCCCTCGCCGCCGCCGGCCGCCGCCGCGCCGGGTGCCAAGCCGATGCCGCACCGCGGCGGCCACGGCGACGGCGCCGGCAACGGCTTCCGCCACGGCTTCGGCATGATGCGCGGCCATGGCTTCGGCGGCCCCGGCTCGGGCACCATCGCCGACCTGCGCGCGCTGGAGCGCCTCTACCTGGTGTCCGGCCGCACCAAGGAGCTGCCGGCGCTGTACAACGAGGTGCTGTCCAGGTCGCAGGACCCGAAGGTGCGCGAATACGCCTACCACCACCTGGCCCGCGCGCAGGCGCAGCCGGCGAACGTGGACGCGGCCATCGCCACGCTGCGCAAGAGCCTGGACGAGAACCTGGCCAACGAGGCGAAGATGCGCGCCGAGCACGAGAAGATGCGCCAGGAGTGGGAGCAGCGCCGCAGCCAGAAGGCTTCCGCGGCGGGCGCCGGCCAGCCGTAAGCGGCCCGGCTGCGCGATGCAGCTGACCGAGGGCGGCTCCGGCCGCCCTTCTTTTTTCCGGAGACCTGAGCCGCGCGACGCCCGGCTCAGGTCTCCTCGCCCTTCGCGCGACGCCACAGCGCCTCCTGCTCGGGCAGCGCGTGGTCCTGCAGGCGGCTGCCGTCCGCGGCGGCCAGCGCCTCCATGCGGCGGAAGCGCCGCTCGAACTTGGCGTTGGCGTGGCGCAGCGCGCGCGAGAAATCCACGCCGGCATGGCGCGCCAGGTTGACGGCGACGAACAGCAGGTCGCCCAGCTCGTCCTCCAGCCGCGCCGGGTCGGCGCCGCCGTCGAACTCGGCGCGCAGCTCGTCCAGCTCCTCGGCCAGCTTGTCCAGCACCGGCCGCGGCGAGGGCCAGTCGAAGCCCACCGTGGCGGCGCGCTGCTGCAGCTTGAGCGCGCGCTTCCATTCCGGCAGCCCGCGCGAGACGCCGGCCAGCGCGCTGGCGTCGGCCGGCTCGCCCCTGGCGGCGCGCTCGCCGGCCTTGATCGCCTCCCACGCGCGGGTCTGCTCCTCGACGTCGGCGTAGCTGGCGTCGCCGAACACGTGCGGATGGCGGCGCAGCATCTTCGCGCTGATCGCGTGCGCCACGTCGGCGAAGTCGAACAGCCCGGCCTCCTTCGCCATCTGCGCGTGGAACACCACTTGAAGCAGCAGGTCGCCCAGCTCGTCGCGCAGGTCCGCCCAGTCCTGGCGGTCGATCGCGTCGGCGACCTCGTAGGCTTCCTCGATGGTGTACGGCGCGATGCTGGCGAAGTCCTGCTGCAGGTCCCACGGGCAGCCGCCCTGCGGGTCGCGCAGGCGGGCCATGATGGCGAGCAGGTCGTCGAGGCTGTGGCGGGTCATCGGTTTCCGGCGGGGTTGGGTGGAAGATCGGATGGCGATGGCGTCGCGCGTCCGGGCATGCCTGGCGCGACGCATCCCTCCACCGTCATTCCGGCGCAAGCCGGAATCCAGTGCAAATACGTCCCGCGAAGCGGACAAACCCCGAGGTCGTGTGCTTCGCACGGCATTGCTCGACTGGATTCCGGCTTGCGCCGGAAGACGGGTCGGAGGGTGCGGGACATCACGGTCCGCGACATGCACCGGACCGTCAACGCCCTAGGCATCCGCGCCGGGCCCCGCGCGTCGCAGCCGCGCCGCCCAGTCGATGTCGGTGTCGCCCACGGCGAGGAACTCGGGGTTGGTCAGCGATTCGCGCGTGTTGTAGCGCAGCGGGTCGCCGGCCAGGTCCAGCACCGCGCCGCCGGCCTCCTCCAGCACGCATTGCGCGGCGGCGGTGTCCCACTCGCTGGTGGCGCCCAGGCGCAGGTAGAGGTCGGCGTCGCCGCGCGCGATCAGGCAGAACTTGAGCGAGGAGCCCATCGGCAGCGGCACGTGCTCCGAGCCGAGCAGCGCGGCGAGCATCGCGTGCGTGTCGGCGCCGTGCGAGCGGCTGCCCGCCGCCACCGGCGGCGAGGCCAGCGCGCGCGTGCGCAGCGCCTGCCAGGGCGCGCCCGCGGCCGCCTGCAGCCAGGCGCCCTCGCCGCGCGCGGCGGCGTACAGCTCGCCGGTGACCGGCGCCAGCACCACGCCGAGCACCGGCCGGTGGCCCTCGACCAGCGCGATGTTCACGGTGAACTCGCCGTTGCGCTTGACGAACTCGCGCGTGCCGTCGAGCGGATCGACCAGCCAGTAGCGCGGCCACGCGCGCCGCTCGCCCCACGCCGCCGCGCGCGCCTCCTCCGACAGCACCGGCAGCGCCGGCTCGATCCCCGCCAGCCCGTCGAGGATCACCCGCTGCGCGGCCAGGTCGGCGGCGGTGAGCGGCGAGGCGTCGGCCTTGCGCTCGACCGCGAAGTCGCCCTCGTAGACGTCGAGGATCGCCTGGCCGGCCTGCCGTGCCACGCCGGCGACGGCGTGCAGCAGCGCGGACGCGGGCGTGCCGTCGCTCATGGCCGGAAGCGCCCGGCCAGGTACTCGCGCGCCATGAACAGCGCGGCGATCGAGCGGCCCTCGGTGACGTCGTCGCGGGCGACCAGCGCGTGCAGCTCGGAGAGCTTCCACGGCACCACCTCCAGCTCCTCCGGCTCGTCGCCGGGCAGCCGCTCCGGGTACAGGTCCTGCGCCAGCACCACGTGCGCCATGTGCGTCATGTACGCGGGCGACAGCGAGAGGTTGTGCAGGATCTTCAGCTTGCGCGCGCCGTAGCCGACCTCCTCCTTCAGCTCGCGGTCGGCGCCCTGCTCCACCGTCTCGTCCTGGTCCAGCCGGCCCTTGGGCAGGCCCAGCTCGTAGCGGCCGACGCCGGCGGCGTACTCGCGCACCAGCAGCACGGTGTCCGCGTCCAGCATCGGCACCACGATCACCGCGCCCAGGCCGTGGCCGGTCAGGCGCTCGAAGGTGCGGCGCTCGCCGTTGGAGAATTCCAGGTCGAGCTGCTCGGCGCGCAGGAAGCGGCTGTGCTCCAGCTCGCGGGTGGCGTGGACGATCGGCGGTTTGCGCATGGGTGGCATTCTAGCGCGCCGCGCCGCGCAGCCGCGCCAGCGCCTGCGCGTGGATCGCCGGCACGCCGGCCAGCACGCTGCGCGTGTCCAGGGTCAACGCGCCGCCGTCCAGGTCGGTGAACACGCCGCCGGCCTCGCGCACGATCACCGCCAGCGCGGCGACGTCGAGGATGTGCACGTCCGACTCGATCACCAGGTCGAGGCCGCCGCGCGCCAGCAGGTGGTAGTGGCAGAAGTCGCCGTAGCCGCGGATGCGGCTGGCGTCGCGGATCAGCGCGCCCAGCGCGTCCCAGCGCGCGTCGAGGGTGAGCGTCCTCAAGTTGCCGGTGGAGATCGAGGCCTCGCGCATCGCGGCGGTGCCGGCCACCCGCGCGCGCGCGCCGTCCAGCCACGCGCCCAGGCCGCGCGCGGCCCACATCGTCTCGCCGTACACCGGCGCGCAGGACACGCCGAGCACCGGCTCGCCGCGCTCCATCAGCGCGATCTGGGTGGAGAAGAACGGCGTGCGCCGCACGAAGCTCTTGGTGCCGTCCAGCGGATCGACCAGCCACAGCAGCTCGCCGCCGCCCTCGCGGCCGTATTCCTCGCCGTAGATGCCGGCCTCGGGCAGCGCGCGGGAGAGCACCGCGCGGATCGCCCGCTCGGCCTCGCGGTCGGCCGCGGTGACCGGGGTGGCGTCGCTCTTCCACTCCACGTCCACGCCGCGGTCCCAGTAGCGGCGGATCACCGCCGCCGCCGCGTCGGCCGCTTCGCGCGCCGCGCGCAGCGCATGCTCGAGTCGTTCCGGAGTCACCGTGCCTTGTCCTTAGTCCTTGCGCAGCAGGCCGCCGCCGCGTTCGATCCGCACCGAACCGTCGGCCTGCGCCGTGCCGAAGCCGGCCAGCCAGCGGCGCAGCGCGGGATCGTCCGCGCGCGGGCGCAGCCCGGCCGTCGCCCGCCAGCCTAGCGGAATCAGCCGCAGCTCGCCCGCGGCGGCGAGCGGGCCGCTGCCGTCGTCGGCGAAACGCGCCTGCACGGCACCGCCCTCGGCGCGCAGGTCGGCGTGGAAGTCGCCCAGCGCCACGCGGCCGGCGGGCGTGACCACCACGGCCTCGCGCCAGCGCGCGGTGCCGTCCAGCTGCAGCGGCCAGCCGCCCTGCAGCCGCGCGTGCGGCAGGGCCAGCTCGAACCGGCCCTGCGGCGTGCCGCCGAGCGGCGGCAGCGGCTGCGCGAAAGCGGCGAGGTCCACGGCGAGGCGCACGTCGCGCCAGTCCAGCGTCGACGGCGCCGCGCGCCGCACGTGCCCGGCGAATTCCAGCCCGTCGCCCGCCAGCGCGAGGTCGGCGACCGCCTCGCCCAGCAGCAGCCGGCGCGACAGCCGCCAGTCGAGCCGACCGAGCGCGCGCCCGTCCGGCGTGCGCACGACGTCGGCGTGACCGTCCCACACCGTGCCGCCCACGCCTTCCAGCGCGACGCCGTGCAGGCGCGGCGCGAGCCACGGCCAGGCCCAGCGCGCCGGCAGCCAGCACAGCAGCGCGGCCGCGGCGACCGGCAGCGCGACGAGGGCCGCGAGCAGCCTGCGCAACCATGACCTCACCGGCACCGCCTCCCTCGTCCGCCGCGCGGCTTGAGCCGCGCCGTCGCAAACCCCGATCATAGCCGGATGGACGACACGCCCCGCAGCAACGCCGCGCTCGCCGCGCGCGACCTCCGCCACGTCTGGCATCCCTGCACGCAGATGCACGACCACGAGCGCGTGCCGCTGGTGCCGATCGTGCGCGGCGAGGGCGCCTGGCTGGTCGACGCCGACGGCCGCCGCTACCTCGACGGCATCAGCTCGTGGTGGACCAACCTGTTCGGCCACGCCAACCCGCGCATCGCCGCCGCGCTGGCGGAGCAGGCGCGCACGCTGGAGCACGTGATCTTCGCCGGCTTCACCCACGAGCCGGCGATCCGGCTTGCCGAGGAGCTGGTGCGCGTCGCGCCGCCGGGCCTGGCGCGCGTGTTCTTCGCCGACAACGGCTCGGCGGCGGTGGAGGTGGCGCTGAAGATGAGCTTCCACTGCTGGCTCAACCGCGGCCATGGCGAAAAGACCCGCTTCGTCGCGCTCACCGGCAGCTACCACGGCGAGACGCTGGGCGCGCTGTCGGTGAGCGACGTGGCGCTGTACCGCAGGACCTACGCGCCGCTGCTGCTGACGCCGATCCTGGCGCCCTCGCCCGACGCCTACGAGGGCGCGCCGGGCGAGACGCCGGCGCAGGTGGCCGCGCGCCGCCTCGGCGAGCTGCGCGCGCTGCTGGAGCGCCACGCGCACGAGGTGTGCGCGGTGATCGTCGAGCCGCTGGTGCAGTGCGCCGGCGGCATGCGCATGCACCACCCGGACTACCTGGCCGGCCTGCGCCGGCTGTGCGACGAGTTCGGGGTGCACTTCATCGCCGACGAGATCGCGGTGGGCTTCGGCCGCACCGGCACGCTGTTCGCCTGCGAGCAGGCCGGCGTGTCGCCCGATTTCCTGTGCCTGTCCAAGGGCCTCACCGGCGGCACGCTGCCGCTGTCGGCGGTGCTCACCACCGAGCCGGTGTACCAGGCGTTCTACGCCGAGTATTCGGCCGGCAAGGCCTTCCTGCACTCGCACAGCTACACCGGCAACCCGCTGGCCTGCCGCGCGGCGCTGGAGACGCTGGCGATCTTCCGCGACGAGCCGGTGCTGGAGCGCAACCGCGGGCTCGCCGCGCACCTGGCGCGGCGGCTCGAACCGCTGCGCGCGCATCCGCACGTGGCGGACGTGCGCCAGACCGGCATGATCGCCGCGGTGGAGCTGGTCGCCGACAAGGCCGCACGCCGTCCCTTCCCCGCCGCCGAACGGCGCGGACTGCGCGTCTACCTGCACGGCCTGGCGCACGGCGCGCTGCTGCGCCCGCTGGGCGACGTGATCTACTTCATGCCGCCCTACGTGGTGGACGAGGGCGAGCTCGACCATCTGGTCGACACCGCCGTCGCCGGCATCGCGCGCGCCGTGGCGGGCTGAAGCCCGCGCGCCGGCGTGCGCGCAGGGCATCGCGGCCGGAGGCCGCTCCCACGGGCTCGCGGCAAGCTTGCGGGAGCGGCCTCCGGCCGCGACGGTTTTCCTCGCCGTCCAAGGGCCGCCGGCAACCGGCCGCCCGGGCGGCCAGGGTTCCCACCAGGCGCCAACCGGACCCGCCTGCCCGCCGCCGCAGTATGCTGGGCGGTCCTTCCCCATCCCGCCGCACCGATGCGCACGATCCGTATCCACGTCGACCTCCCGCTCGCCGCCGGCGACACCCTCGGCCTGCCGCCGCAGGCCGGCGAGCACGTGGCGCGCGTGCTGCGCCTGGGCGCGGGCGATCCGCTGGTGCTGTTCAACGGCGACGGCATGGACTACGACGCCGTGCTGCTCGCCGTGGGCAAGCGCGAGGTGACCGCGCAGGTGCGGGCGGCGCGGACGGTGGCCAACGAGTCGCCGCTGCGCCTCACCCTGGCGCAGGGCGTGGCGCGCGGCGAGAAGATGGACCTGATCGTGCAGAAGGCCACCGAGCTGGGCGCGGCGCGCATCGTGCCGCTGCTCACCGAGCGCGCGGAGGTGAAGCTGGACGGCGAGCGCGCCGGCAAGCGCCTGGCGCACTGGCGCGCGGTGGCCGCCAGCGCCTGCGAGCAGTGCGGGCGCGCCCGCCTGCCCGTGATCGAGCCGGCGCAGGCGCTGCCGGACTGGCTGGCCGCGCAGGCCGCCGGGGAGGCCCTGCGCCTGGCCCTGCTGCCCGAGGGCACCCACGCCGCGCGCGGGCTCGCGCCGGCCGGCGCGGCGACGGTCGTGGTCGGCCCCGAGGGCGGGCTGGGCCCGCGCGACGTGGCGCTGCTGCAGGAGGCCGGCTTCCTCGGCCTGCGGCTCGGCCCGCGCATCCTGCGCACCGAGACGGCCGGGCTGGCCGCGCTCGCCGCGCTGCAGGCCCTTTACGGCGACGGCTGAGCGGCCGGCCGCCGCCCGGCCGGCGGAGCCGCGCCCCTCGCGCAGGCAGCCGGGCCCGGCACGGCGAACGCGGCGGCGAGCCCGTGGAAGGGCCGGCCTGCCGCCCGGCACGGCGGCCGCCAGGAAGGCCAGCGCTGCCAGCAAGAACAGGATCTGGACGGGCGCGCGCCGGGCGCGTCAGCCGGCCAGGTCGAGCAGCCCGGCCAGCTCGTTCTCGACCCACTCCAGGTCGGGGATCACCGCCAGGTCGTCGCGCACCAGCACCTGCGCCTTCACGCCCGGCGGCAGCGGCGTGCCGTCGTGGGTGGGGATGATCAGCTCGGCGTTGAGCGTGGTCAGGCGCGGGAAGCCGCGCGTCAGCACCGCGACGAACGGCAGCTTCGGGTTGCCGCCCAGCGCCTTCAGCACGGCCACGCGCAGGGCCAGGTCGGGGTCGCCCTCGCCGGCGCCGGCGAGCTTGGTGAAGGCGACCAGCGGCACGCGCCAGCCGCGCCAGGCGATGCGCCCGAGCACCCATTCCGGCGCGCCCTCGACCGGCTCGGGCGTGGGCAGGGTGATCACCTCGGCCACGGTGGCGTTGGGCAGCAGCAGGCGCAGGTTGCCGGCCGGCACCAGCACGCAGCGGATTTCACGCGGCAGGGGGAGTTCGCTCATGCCTTCAGTCCGTCGGGATCAGTTCGACCAGCTTCGCCGCGAGCTCGCGCGGCGTGCCGGCGTAGTGGGACAGGTGCTCGGCCATCACCGCGCCGACCATGTCGGCGAAATGCTCGTGGGAGGCCTCCACCCACACCTGGCCGCCGCGGTCGTGCACGGCCTGGCAGCCGCCCACCGCGTCGGTGGACTGGCCGGCGAACAGGATCGCCACCGCGTCGCGGCCGAACACGTTGGCGGCCAGGGTGAAGCTGACGTCGATCGAGGGCGAGTGCAGCGCCTGCGCGTCGCCCGGCAGCAGCTCCACGCGGCCGTCGCGCAGCAGGCGCACCTGCTGCCCGGTCGGCACCACCAGCACCTCGCCGGAACGCGCGCGCATGCCCGGCCCGGCCAGCCGCACCGGCAGGGCGCAGTGCCCGGCCAGATGCTCCACCAGGGCGTCGGCGGGCTTGCCGGCGGTGTGCTGGGTGTGCAGCACGGTGGCGCGCAGCCCGGCCGGCAGCGCGGACAGGAACTCGCAGACCGAATGGGTGCTCTCGGTGGTCGCGCCCAGCAGCACCACGCGCGAGATCGCCGCCTGCAGGTCGTCCAGCACCATCTCGTTCGGCTGGTACTCCTGCGGCGCGATGGCCTCCTCGATCGAGACCAGCTCCAGGGTGAGGCCCGGCGTGATCGGCGACTCGGCCTCCGACCCGCTGTCCGGGGCGAGGAAGTCGGCCGCGTCGACCTTCTCGATGCCGAAGGCCGCGGCCTTTTCGCGGCGCTCCGGCGGCAGGAGGTCCGCGTCGTCGACCAGCGACCAGCTGTCGGACAGGCGCGGCGCGACCGGCGCCGCCGGCGCGGCGGCCGGCGCCTGCGGCGCCGCGGCGGACTCCGCCCGTTCGTGTTCGGCCAGGTCCGGGTCCGGGCCGCCGGAGAAGGCATGGGTGTCGCCGGCCGGCACGGCGGCGGACAACAGCGCCTCCAGCTCGTCCACCTCGTCGACCGGCGCGGCGATCGCCTCGGACAGCGCCGCGTCGTCGAGCAGCACCGGCGACCCGCTCCGCGCCTGGTCGGCGTCGTCGACGAAGCCGCCGTCGGCCAGCGCGTCGCCGGCCAGCAGCGCGTCGATGTCGCCCATGGTGTCGGCGCGGATGGCATCGGCCTCGGCCGGCACGGCGGCGGCATCGCCCTCGGCCGCGAACGACACGGGGTCCTCGCTGGCCAGCAGGGCCTCGAGCTCGGCGGCCAGATCCTCGGAGGACTCGGCCGCGTGCGGGTCGTGCGGCACCTCGTCCAGCACCGGCAGCGGCGCGGGCGCCGGCGGTTCGGCCGGCGGCTCCGCCGTCGGCGCGGCGGGCGCGGCGGCCTGCGGCGCGGGCGCCGGCGGCTCCAGCGGCCGCGCGTCCTCCGGGCGCGGCGGATCGGCGTCGCCGGAGGCCAGCACCTTCATCGCCAGGTGGCGCGCCCAGCGCGCGCGATCCCAGCCTTCCAGCGCGCGGCTGGCCTGCGCGTCGTTGAACACCACGCGCGGGTGATCGCCATCGATGGCGTCGTACAGCCGGTCCAGCGCGTCGTCGTCGCCGTCGTCCAGGTTCACCACCACGACGTCGGCGCCGACGCCCTGCAGCAGCGCGCGGTCGAGCCCGTCCAGCGGCCCCTCGTGCACGATGCGCGCGCCGTGCTCGGCCAGCGCCTCGCGCAGCTGCGCGCCCAGCGCGCCGTCGTCGAACAGCAGCGCGACCGCCGTTGCCCGCTCAGCCATTGGCCAGCTCCATTGCCCGTTGCTCCAGCACCTCGCCGATCTGCGCCAGCAGCTCGGCCTCCTGGTACGGCTTGCCGAGGTAGCGGTCCACGCCGATGTCGAACGCGCGCTGGCGGTGCTTCTCGCCGGTGCGCGAGGTGATCATGATGATCGGCACGCCGCGCAGGCGCGGGTCGGCCTTCATCTGCGTGGCCAGCTCGTAGCCGTCCATGCGCGGCATCTCGATGTCCAGCAGCATCAGGTCGGGCACGCGCGCCTCGTGCAGCTTCTCCAGCGCGTCGAGGCCGTCCTTCGCGGTGCTCACCTCGTACTCGTGGCGCTCCAGCACGCGGCTGGTGACCTTGCGCATGGTGATCGAGTCGTCCACCACCATCACCAGCGGCCGCACGCGCGACTCCTCCGCCACCGGCGCGGGGGCCGCGCCGAGGCCCTCGGCCAGGCGCTGCTCGCGGCGGGCGACGCCGTGGCGGACCAGCGGGGCGAGGTCGAGAATGATCAGCACCGAGCCGTCGCCCATGATGGTGGCGCCGAGCACGCCCGGCACCGAACTGATCTGCGGGCCGACCGACTTGACCACGATCTCGCGCGAGCCGATCACCGCGTCGATGCGGATCGCCGCGCGCAGGTCGCCGGCGCGGGTCAGCAGCAGCGGCAGCTGCTCGTCCTCGGCGGAGTGGCCGGGCGGCAGGCCGAGCAGCTCGGACAGGTCGTGGATGCCGTAGGCCTCGCCGTTGTAGTCGAAGATGGGCGAGTCCTCGGCCATGCGCGCGGCCAGCTCGCTCGGGCTGATCCGCGCCACGCCCTGCACCGAGGTCATCGGGATGGCGAAGGTGGTCTCGCCGATGCGCACCAGGATCGCCTGGGTCACCGCCAGGGTGAACGGCAGGCGCAGCACGAAGGTGGTGCCCTGGCCCGGCTGCGACTCCACCGCCAGCGAGCCGCCGAGCTGCTTGATCTCGTTGGCCACCACGTCCATGCCCACGCCGCGGCCGGCGAGCTGGGTCACCGTGCTGGCGGTGGAGAAGCCCGGCTGGGTGATCAGCGCGAGCAACTGGTCGTCGCTGGGCCTGGCGTCCGCGCGCAGCAGGCCGCGCTCGATGGCGCGCTTGCGCACCATCTCGCGGTCCAGGCCGCGGCCGTCGTCGCTGACGCGCACCACCACCTCGGTGGCCTCGCGGGCGACGCGGATGCGCACCGCGCCCTCCTCCGGCTTGCCGGCCCTGCGGCGCTCGGCGGGCGGCTCGATGCCGTGCGCGATGGCGTTGCGCAGCATGTGCTCGAACGGCGCCTTGAGGCGGTCGAGCAGGTTGCGGTCCATTTCGCCGTGGGCGCCGTCGACGAACAGCTGCGCCAGCTTGCCCTCCTCCTGCGCCGCCTGGCGCAGGGTGCGGCGCAGGTTCGGCACCATGGTGTCGAACGGCAGCATGCGGGTGCGCAGCAGGCCCTCCTGCAGGTCGGCGCTCACGCGCGACTGCTGGATCAGCAGCGTCTCGGCCTGGCGGGTCAGCTCGTCGAGCATGTTCTGGATCGACACCAGGTCGGACACCGACTCGGCCAGCGCGCGCGAGTACTGCTGCAGCTGCGAGAAGCGGTCCAGCTCCAGCGGGTCGAACGCGGCGATGCCCGCCTCGCGGTGCTCGCGCTGGTAGCGCGCGATGATCTGCGCCTCGGTCTCGATCTCCAGCATGCGCAGCTGGCTGCGCAGGCGCGACACGGTCTGCTCCAGCTCGACCAGGTTGAAGCGGTAGGCCGAGACCTGCTGCTCCAGGCGCGAGCGGTAGATCGCCACCTCGCCGGCATGGTTCACCAGGCTGTCGAGCAGCTCGGCGCGGACGCGGATCTGCTCCTGCTGCGGCGAGCGGGCCTCGTCCTCCGGCTGCTCCTCGGGCAGCAGCTCGGGCAGCGCGGCCAGCGGCGCGGCGGGCGCCTCCTCGTGGCCGGCGAGGCTTTCCTCGCCCGCCATGCCGAGGAAGCGGTCGATCAGGTCCTGCGGGTACTCGATGGCCTGGCCCTGGCCGATGCGCTGGACCAGCGCGTGCAGGCGGTCGAAGCCGCTCTCCAGCGCGCGGATCACGCCCACCGCCTGCTCCTGGCCACCGACGATCGGCTTCTCCAGCAGCGTCTCGATGGCGTGGGCCAAGTCGCCCACCGGCACCAGCCCGGCGATGCGCGCGCCACCCTTGAGCGTGTGCAGGTCGCGCTGCAGGTCCACCACGTGGGCCAGCTCGGCCGGCTCGGTGCGCCACTGCGCGAGCAGGCCGTCGGCGTGGTCGAGGATGTCGCGGGCCTCCTCGACGAACACCTCGAGCAGGTCCGGGTCGATCTGGCCGGTCCAGATCTCGCCGACCGGCGCGGGCACGGCGCTCGGCACGGGCGCGGCGGCCGGCCGTTCCGCAAGCGCTTCCACCTGCGGCTGTGGCTCGGCTTCCGGCACCTCGGCGGCTTCGGACGGTTCGGCGGATTCCGACGGCTCCGTGGGTTCCGGCGCTTCGGCGACTTCCGATGCCTCGACCGCGGGGGCCTCGTGCTGCGCGATCCCGCTTCCCGGTGCCTCGATCTCCGGCTGCCCGGCTTCGGAAGGCTCGGCCACCGCGGGCTCGGCCCCGGCGGAAGCGGCAAGCTCCTCCGGCAGGGCCTCGAACGGCTCCGGCGCGGCGCCGGCGTCCGCGGACGCTTCGGCCGGTTCCGGCGCCGCCTCGTCGGCCGCGGACAGGCCGGCCTCCTCCGGCGCCGGCTCCTCCAGCAGCCCGTCGATCAGGGCATCGAGCTCCTCGTCGCCGGCGTCCGCCGCCGCGCCGTCCTCGCCCAGCGACGTCGCCGTGGCGGGGTCGAACGAATCCAGCGCGGCCAGCAGCTGCGCCTCCAGCTCGTCGTGGCCGTCCTCGTCCTCCGCCGCGGCCGGCTCGTCGGCCGGCGCGGCAGCGGCGGGCTCCGCCACGGCCGCCTCGCCTTCCTCCGGCACCTCGGCGTGCGGCTCGAACAGCACGTGCGCCACCTGCGGCTCGGGCCGCGCGTCGCGCAGCTCGGTGAAGCGCGCCACCAGCGGCTCGACGTCGGGCAGCTGCGGATCGGGCACGTCGAACTGCGCCATCACCTGGTCGACCGCGTCGGCGGCGCGGGACAGCAGCCCCACGCCCTCCACCGACAGCGGCTCGCCGGCGGCGCGCAGGCGCTTGAGCAGGCCCTCGAGCGGCGAGAGCAGGCGGGTCAGCAGCTCGATGTCGACCATCGCGATGGCGCCGTGCAGGGTGTGCACGGCGCGCAGCAGGCCGTCGTCCACCGGCAGCTCGCCCTCGCTGCGCGACAGCGCGGTGCGGATGGTCTGCAGGTACTGCGCGACCTCGCTGCGCAGGATCTCCAGCAGCACCGGGTCGACCGGCGGCATCGCCGGCAGCGGGATGGCCTCCTCGGCCGCCGGCGCGGGCTCGCGCGCCGGCGCGGCGGTGGCGTCGGTGAACGCGGCGGCCGGCACCGCCTCGGCGGCGCTGTCCAGGCGCGGCACCAGCCGGCGCACCACCCGGCGCACGGTCTGCGTGCCGCCGCCGGTGGCGTACTGCTCCACCGTGGCCATCTCGCCGGCGGCCAGCCGGTCGGCGGCCTGCATGATCGCGCTGAGCGGCGCGGTGGGCGCGGCGCCGCCCTTCAGCGCCACGTGCAGCTGCGGCAGCGCGGCGATCGCGTGGCGGACCAGCGCCTGCACGCCCTCGTGCGGCTGGATCGTCTCGTCCAGCACGCGGTTGAGCATGTTCTCGACCTTCCAGGCGAACTCGCCCAGCACCGCGGCGCCGACCAGCCGGCCGGAGCCCTTGAGGGTGTGGAAGGAGCGGCGGATCGGCACCAGCGCCGACAGCTGGGCGGGATCGGCCAGCCAGGCCTGCTCGGCGGCCTGCAGGTTGTCGATCTCCTCCTGCATCTCCTCCAGGAAGATCTCGCGGATGTCGTCGTCGATGCCCTCGGCGCTGAGCTGGAAGCCGGTGCTGGCGGCCAGCGGATCGGCGGCGGGGACTTCCTCGAACACCTCCTCCTCGATCTCCTCCCAGTCCTCGCCGCCGGCCACCGGCTCCGGCGCGGACTCCCCGGTCTGCGCCAGGCGCAGGCCGTCCAGGTCGTGCGCCGGCGCGGCCGCGGGCTCGGCCTCCGCGCCGAGGAACAGCCCGCTGAGGTCGTCGCCGGGCAGCAGGCTGACCGGCTCGGACAGGGCCGGCGGCGGCGCGGCCGCCTCGGCCGGCGCGGCCGCCTCCTGCACCGCCGGCCGCGCCTCGGGCAGCGGCCAGTAGCCGAGCGCGCCGAGGCTGTGCTCGGCCACGTCGAGGATGTGGTCCAGGCCGCCGCGGTGCTCGCGCGCGGCCTCCAGGTAGTACTCCAGCGCGGCCAGCGCGTCGGCCAGGTGGTCCATCTGCTGGCTGCCCGGCACGCGCCGGTCGGCCAGCAGCTCGTTGCCGACGAAGCGGCCGATGCCCTCGGCCAGCTCGGCCGGGCGCATCGCCGACAGCATGCGCAGCGCGCCGGCGACGTCGCCCATCAGCGCGGGCACGCCGGCCAGCGCGGCGTGCTGCCAGCCGGACTCGATGAAGGCGACGATCGCCTCCTTCACCCTGCTGGTGTTGCCGATCGCCTCCCGCATCAGGGTGGCGAGGATGTGCCGCGCCTCGCTGCGCGGCAGCACCGGCGCGATTTCCTCCGCCGCGCTCTCCTCCGCGCCCAGGCTCTCGATGTGGTCGTCCAGCGAGGCCTCGACGTAGAGCAGCGCGCCGGCCACGTCGAGCAGCGTCTCCTCCTCGACCGGGCGCACGCGCTGGGCGATCTCCTCCAGCACGCGGCGCTGCTCGTTGATCACCCGGCGCGGCACCGCCAGCGCCAGCATGCCCAGGGTGTCGCCCACGCGCTCGAGCACCTCGCCCTGCGCGCTGAGCGAGGCCGGGTCGGCGCCCTGCTGGCGCAGGAACAGGTCCAGCGCGTCCTTCACGCGCAGCAGGTCCTCCTTCAGCGCCTTGGCGACCGAGTCGAGCAGCGCGCGGTTGTGGCCGGACATCGAGCCGCGCGCGTGCTCCAGCTCGCCGGCGTCGGGCAGCAGGCTGTCCAGGCGGTAGGTCTGGCGCAGCAGCTCCATCTGCGGGCTGCGCTGCTTGGCCTGGGCCACGATGTAGAGCAGCTTGCGGGCCAGGTCGTCGGCGTCGCCGCCGCGCAGGCTTTCCTCGCCCTGGTCGAGCAGCTGGCGGATGTTGCGGTCCACCTTGCCCACCAGCTGGCGCACCTCGCCGGCCTGGCTCTTGAGCAGGCCCTGCTCCAGGCCCTCCAGCACGCCGGCGGTGATCCACCACAGGCGGCGGCCCGGCACGCTCCAGCAGCGCGCGCTGATGGCCAGCAGCGCCTGTCGCATGCCGGCCAGCTGCTGCGCCGGGTTCTGGCCGCGGAACCAGGCCAGCAGGTGCTGCTGGAAGCGCACGCGCAGGTCGGCGATCTCGCCCAGGCGGCGCTCCGCCTCGGCCTCGTCGGCCGCGCCCGGCAGCTGCGCGGGCAGCGCGGCCTCCAGGTTGGGGGTGAACAGCGCGGCCTCGGAGAGCGCCTGCTGGTCGCGGCTGGCGCGCAGCTCGTTGAGCAGCGGCAGCAGCACCACCGGCACGTCGCGGTGGCCGCCGGAGAGGCGCTCGAGGTAGTCGGGCAGCTGCATCAGGCCGCGCATCAGCGCGGCATAGGCCTCCTCGCGCTGGCGGACGTGGTCCTCCAGCAGCGAGATCGCCAGCGTCTCCATTTCCTCGGCCACCAGCGCCGCGCCGTACAGCTCGACCATGCGCAGGGTGCCCTGCACCTGGTGCAGGTGGTCCACGCAGGCGCGCATGGGGGCCGGGTTGCCCGGGTTGTCGACGTAGGACTCCAGCGCCTCGCGGGCCCGCGCGAGCGTCTCGTCGAGCTCCGGCTTGACCCACTGCAGGGTGGTGAAATCGATGTGTTCTTGAAGTCTCATGCGCCCCTCTCAGCGGCTGCGCCATGCGCGCATTGCGCAACCGGCGAGGTTGCCCCCTGTGATGAATCCCTTGTCAGCCCGGCAGCTTGAAGTGCGCCACCGAGCGCCGCAGGTCGCTGGCCAGCTGCGCCAGGTAGCCGATCGACTCGGCGGTCTGGCTCGCGCCCTGCGAGGTCTGCGAGGTGATCTCCTGGATCGCGTTCATCGACTGCGAGATGTCGGTGGCCGCCTCGGACTGCTGCCGCGCCGCGGTCGAGATGTTCTGAATCAGCGCCGACAGGTCGTGCGACACGCGCTCGATGTCGCCCAGCGCGCTGCCGGCGTCCTCCGCCTTGCGCGCGCCGGCCACCACCTCGGCGGTGGTCTGCTCCATCGAGTTCACCGCCTCGTTGGTGTCGGACTGAATGGTCTGCACCAGCGCCTCGATGCGCTTGGTGGCGCTGGCGGAGCGTTCCGCCAGGCGCTGCACTTCGTCCGCCACCACCGCGAAGCCGCGGCCCGCCTCGCCGGCCGAGGCCGCCTGGATGGCCGCGTTCAGCGCCAGGATGTTGGTCTGCTCGGCGATGTCGTTGATCAGTTCCACGATCGAGCCGATCTCCTGCGAGGATTCGCCCAGGCGCTTGATGCGCTTGGAGGTCTCCTGGATCTGGTCGCGGATCGAGTCCATGCCCGAGATCGTCTCGCGCACCACCTCGGCGCCGCGCGAGGCGATCTTCACCGAGCGCTCGGCCACGTCGGCCGACTCGGCGGAGTCCTTCGACACGCCGTCCATCAGGCTGGCGATCTGGTTGATCGCGCTGGTGGCGGTGCTGATCCGCTGCGCCTGGTGCTGCGCCGCGTCGGCCAGGTGGCGCGCGGTGGTCTGCGTCTCCTGCGCCGAGGTCGACACCTGCTCGGAGGTCTCGTTGATCGTGGTCACCAGGGTGCGCAGCTCGTCGATGGCGTAGTTCACCGAGTCGGCGATCGCGCCGGTGATGTCCTCCGACACCGTGGTCTTCACGGTGAGGTCGCCTTCCGCCAGCGAGCCCATCTCGTCCAGCAGGCGCATGATCGCCTCCTGGTTGCGCTGGTTGAGCTCGGCGCTCTCGCGGAAGCGGCGGCGCTGGTCGCCCACCAGGGCCACCACCAGGAACAGCGCGAAGGCCACCGCGGCCACCGCGCTCAGCACGCCCCACCACACGTTCGGGAACAGGCGGCGGAACGGCAGCTTGCCGATCTGGTCGGACAGCTCGTTGGCACGCAGCAGCACGTTCTGCGAGTTCAGCGAGGCCTGGTTGCCGGCCTGCTTCACGTCGACGATGTTGCCGGCGGTGGCGACCAGCTTGGCGATCGGCTCGGCCAGGCCGTCCCAGCTGGTCTGCATGTCGGCGAGGATCTTGCGCGCGTTGGCGTCGTTCATCGCCTTCACGCCGGCCTCGGCGTTGCCTTCCTGCAGGCCCTTGAGCACGGTGCCGTACAGCTGCGCGTCGCGGGCCAGGCCGTCGGCGGCGGCCTGCGCGCCGTCGCCGCCCTGCAGCACCTCCTGCACGCGGCGGATGATGCGGTCGGCCAGCAGCATCTGGCGCGAGGAGCCGAGCATCTGCTCGGCGCTGCCGTTGCGCTGCTGCAGGATGTTGGTGACCTGGTCCATGCTGGAGTTCAGCAGCGGCACCTGCTGCGAGATCTTGTCGGCGCGGTCGGCCGAGTCCAGCACCACCGCCTTGTTGGACAGGATCTTGCGGATGTCGCCGTCGAGCTGCGCCCAGGCGTTGTTGAGCGCGGTGACGGCGCGCCCGGCCGGGCTGGCGTTGTTGTCGGCGTAGGCGGGCATGCCGCCCTTCGGGTCGCCCTTGGTCAGGCGCTGCACCGCCGAGTCGATGGCGTTGCGGGTGCTCTCCAGCTCCTTGAACGAGTCGACGTTGCCGCCGGCCGATTCCAGCGCGTACTTCGCGGTCTGCTGCGAGAGCACCTGGATCTGCGTGGTCAGCGCGATGGCCTGGCGGTCCTCGCCGTTCTTCTGGAAGAGCAGGAAGAAATCCAGACCGGCGAAACCGATCGCCAACAGCAGCAGGACAATGAGGCCCGTATAGCCCCGCTCCTTGCCGACGCCCCCTGTAGTGCTCATCTTTGCCACCTCGTCCGTTCTGCATCCGCCGGCCGTGCTGGATCGCACCGGCGCCGGCATGGAACCTCTCGCCCGGAACCGGCCCCTGCGCCGGCTCCGTCCCCTCGAAGCGTGTCCCGTCAGGCCGCGGCCTGGCGGAAATCCGGCGCGCGCACCAGCCGGCCCATGCTGAACAGCGCCAGGCGCTGCTCGCCCACGTCCACCCGCTGCTCGACGAAGCGCAGCAGCCGCGGATCGTCCTCCGGCTGGGCCGCCTGGCGCTGCGTCTCGTCCACGGTGCGCTGGCCGAACACCTCGTCCACCATCAGCGCCACGCTGCCGCCGCCCTGGCGCACCACCAGCAGGCGGGTGCGCTCGGTGGGCTGGGTGCGCTCGCCGAACAGGAAGCGCGCCAGGTCGATCACCGGCACCAGGTTGCCGCGCACGTTGGCGATGCCCAGCAGCCACGGCTGCGTGCCCGGCACCTGGGCGAGCGCCGGCACGGCCAGCAGCTCGTTGATCTCCTCGATGCCGCTGACGAACAGCCGCGAGCCGACGCGGTAGCCGATGCCGCGCCACAGGCCGGGCGCGTCCATCCGCTCCTGCACGTCGGAGGCGTGGGCGAGCGACAGGCGCTCGTAGCGGGCGAGGATCTCGAACGGCGAGAGATGGGCGGTCTCGTTCATGCCGCGCTCGGCAACAGGTCGTTGATGCAGGCCAGCAGTTCCTTCTCGTTCACCGGCTTGGTGATGAAGGCGCGGGCGCCCTGGCGCAGCCCCCACACGCGGTCGGTCTCCATCGACTTGGTGGTGATCATCACGATCGGCACGTTGGCGGTGGCCGGGTCGCGGGTGAGCGTGCGGGTGGCCTGGAAGCCGTTCATGCCGGGCATGATCACGTCCATGATGACCAGGTCGGGCAGCTCGGCGCGCACGCGCTCGATGCCCTCTTCCGCGGTGCTGACCGCGGCGACGTTGTAGCCGGCCTTCTCCAGCAGCGTGGTGAACACGCGCACGTCGGTCGGAGAGTCGTCGATGATGAGGATGTTCGCCACTATGCCCCCTTCAGGCGCAGCGTCCGTCGTCAGACCGTACTGCCGACATGGCGGTGGATCGCGCCGAGCAGCTCGTCGCGGGTGAACGGCTTGGTGAGGTACTGCTCGGCGCCGACGATGCGGCCGCGCGCCTTGTCGAACAGGCCGTCCTTCGAGCTGAGCATGATCACCGGCGTGCTGCGGAACTGCGGGTTGTTCTTGATCAGCGCGCAGGTCTGGTAGCCGTCCAGGCGCGGCATCATGATGTCGACGAAGATGATGGCGGGCTTCTGGTCGGAGATCTTGGCCAGCGCCTCGAAGCCGTCCACCGCGGTGAGGACCTCGCAGCCTTCCTTCTTCAGCAAGGTTTCCGCCGTGCGGCGGATGGTCTTGGAGTCATCGATCACCATGACCTTCAGACCGGCCAGGCCGTTCGCATTCGAATTCAAGTTCACTCATCCCCCCTGCGGCCCGCCCTAGGCTCAGGTAAGCCATCGGTCGCCAGGCTGGGCCGCCGGCCGATGTGCATGAAAAAGTCCCGCAAATGTACGTACCGGCGCCGGCTTCTTCGGCCGCGCGTTCAGGCCTTGCTGTTTACCGCCTGCACCGCGCAACGTCAAGCCGGAACCGCCGCAAGGGCGCCGGCACGCCCCGCCCACGGTATCGGCCGGCGATGACGGTCGCTTGAAAGCGCGCGCGGGCTTGCCGGCGGCCGGCGCGCTCGGCGAACATCCCCCGTCCCCACCTGTGGCCGCCCCGCGGCCGCCCAACGGAGAGTCGGATGCCCCGCTCGGTCGCCGTGCTGATGGACCCCATCGGGGCCATCAAGATCGCCAAGGACACCAGCTTCGCCATGCTGCTGGAGGCCCAGCGCCGCGGCTACGCCCTGTACTACATGGAGCAGGGCGCCCTGGCGCTGCGCCAGGGCGCCCCGTTCGCCCGGCTGGCGCCGCTGTCGGTGCGCGACGACCCGTCGGGCTGGTACCTGCTCGGCGAGCCGCGCTGGCGCGACCTGCGCGAGCTGGACCTGGTGCTGATGCGCAAGGACCCGCCGGTCGACGCCCAGTTCCTCTACGACACCATGGTGCTGGAGCTGGCCCAGCGGGGCGGCGTGCAGGTGGTGAACGACCCGCGCGCGCTGCGCGACTGCAACGAGAAGCTGTTCGCCCTGCACTTCCCGCAGTGCATGGCGCCGACCCTGGTCGCGCGCGACGCCGGCGAGCTGAGGCGCTTCGTGGCCGAGCACGGCGAGGCGGTGCTCAAGCCGCTGGACGGCATGGGCGGGCGCGGCATCTTCAGGGTCCGGGCCGGCGACGGCAACCTCAACTCGATGCTGGAGACCCTGCTCGGCGGCGGGCCGCACGGCGAGGGCCGCCAGTTCGCGGTGGCGCAGAAGTTCATCCCGGCGATCAGCGCGGGCGACAAGCGCATCCTGCTGGTCGACGGCGAGCCGGTGCCCTACGCGCTGGCGCGCATCCCGCAGGGCGACGAGTTCCGCGGCAACCTCGCCGCCGGCGGCCGCGGCGAGGGCGTGCCGCTGACCGAGCGCGACCGCTGGATCGCCGCCCAGGTGGCGCCGGAGCTGCGCAAGCGCGGCCTGCGCTTCGTCGGCCTGGACGTGATCGGCGACTGGCTGACCGAGATCAACGTCACATCGCCGACCTGCGCGCGCGAGCTGGACGCCCAGTTCGGCCTTAATATCGCCGGCCTGCTGTTCGACGCGATCGAGAACACTCCAGCGTGAATGCCGCCGCCCGCCGCCCAGGCGCCCCCGAGCCGATCGGGGCCACCTTCCTTTTCTCGCTGCTGCTGCACGGCGTGCTGATCCTCGGCATCACCTTCCATTTCGTGAGGTCGGCCCCCGGCCTGCCCACGCTGGACGTGACCCTGGTCGACGTGGCCAACCGGCAGGCGCCGGACAAGGCCGACTTCCTGGCCCAGGCCAGCAACCGCGGCGGCGGCGAGAGCGAGCGCAGCGAGCGGCCCTCGCAGCCGTTCTCCGGCCCGCTGCCCAAGGCCACGCCTGGCACCGCGCCGCAGCCGGTGGAGGCGGCCGTGCCGCGGCCGCAGGAGGCCACCGACGCGCGCATGGTCACCACCGCCGGGCGCAGCCGCTTCAGCGTCAGCAGCGACACCGCCCGCCAGGCGCTGGACGCGCAGGACCAGCCCACCGCCGACGAGCTGCGCCGCCGGCAGGAGATGGCCCAGCTCGCCGCCGAGCTGCGCAACCGCACCGAGGCCTATGCCAAGCGCCCGAAGAAGAAGTTCATCTCGGCCAACACCAAGGAGTACGTCTACGCCGCCTACATGCGCGGCTGGGTGGACCGGGTCGAGCGCATCGGCAACCTCAACTACCCCGAGGAGGCGCGCCGGCGCGGCCTGCACGGTGAGCTCGAGCTCACCGTCACGCTCGGCCGCGACGGCAGCGTGAAGGCGATCGACGTCAACCGCAGCTCCGGCGAGCCGGTGCTGGACAAGGCGGCGATGCAGATCGTGCGGCTGGCCGCGCCGTTCCCGCCGATCCCCGCCGGCGACGGCATCGACGAGCTGCACATCACCCGCACCTGGCAGTTCCTGCCCGGCGACGTGCTGCGCAACCGCTGATTGCGGCACGGCCCGTTCGCGGCCGGAGGCCGCTCCACCGGCTTGCCGCGACCCTGTGAGTCCGGCCGCGATGTCCCCGCCCCATGGCAGGGGATCGCCCCCCCCCGCATTAACGGCCGCGACGCCCCGCCCCCGGTTACAATGCGCCCCATGAGCTCCACCAAGCCGCAAACCCTCGCCGGCCACTTCCTGATCGCCATGCCCGCCCTGGCCGATCCGCCGTTCTCGCGCGGCGTGACCTTCCTGTGCCAGCACGACGAGGACGGCGCCGTCGGCCTGCTGGTCAACCGCCTGTCCGAGTACCGCCTGGGCGACGTGCTGGCGCAGATGAAGCTGGAGTGCCGCGACCCCGAGGTGGCCGACCGGCCGGTGCTGATCGGCGGCCCGGTGCAGCAGGAGCGCGGCTTCGTGCTGCACAGCGAGCACGGCCACTGGGAGTCCAGCTACCGCATCAACGACAGCTGGTCGGTGACCACCTCGCGCGACATCCTGGTCGCGATCGCCGCCGGCGAGGGCCCGCGCCAGGCGCTGCTGGCGCTGGGCTACGCCGGCTGGAGCGCCGGCCAGCTGGAGCAGGAGCTGAAGGACAACGCCTGGCTCACCGTCGAGGCCAACGACCGGGTGATGTTCAGCACGCCGCTGGAGGAGCGCTGGGCCGCCGCCGCCGGGCTGGTCGGGATCGATCCGCTGCAGCTGCCCGGCTACGCCGGCCACGCATGAGCTGCGCCTTCGGCTTCGACGTCGGCAGCAAGCTGATCGGCGTCGCCGTCGGCAACCGCCTCACCGCCACCGCCCGCGCCCTGGCCGTGCTGCCGGTGCGCGACGGCGCGCCGGACTGGCCCAGGCTCGACGCCCTGCGCGCCGAGTGGCAGCCCGCGACGCTGGTGGTCGGCCTGCCGCTGACCCTGGACGACGCCGAGCAGCCGGCCAGCCGCCGCGCCCGCCGCTTCGCCGAGCAGCTGCGCCGGCGCTACGCCCTGCCGGTGGCGCTGGTGGACGAGCGCCACAGCTCGCAGGAAGCCGCGCACCGCTTCGCCGGCGCGCGCGCCGCCGGCCTGCGCAGGCGCGGCGACGCCGCCGCACTCGACGCGATGGCCGCCGCGGTGATCCTCGAGCGCTGGCTGCTCGATCCCGCCGCCGTCCCCGCCGACTGACCCCCTCCCACCGCCCGACCGCCTCCATGAGCCCACGCCTGCGCCACCTCACCACGCTGGAAAACCTGCCGCGCGAGACCATCGAGCGCCTGCTCGACCGCGCCCTCGCCGTGCGCGACGCCTGCGCGCACGGCACCCGCAAGCTCGACCTGCTGGCCGGGCGCACCGTGCTCAACCTGTTCTTCGAGCCCTCCACCCGCACCCGCACCTCGTTCGAGCTGGCCGCGCGCCGGCTCGGCGCCGACGTGGTCAACTTCGACATCGGCTTCTCCTCCGCCAACAAGGGCGAGGAGCTGTACGACACCCTGCACACGCTGGAGGCGATGCACCTGGACGCGATCGTCGTGCGCCACAAGGTCTCCGGCACGCCGGACGAGCTGGTGCGCCACGCGATGAGCGGCGTGTCGGTGATCAACGCCGGCGACGGCAACCGCGCCCATCCCACCCAGGGCCTGCTCGACGCGCTGACCATCCGCCAGCACCGCCCCGACTTCGGCAAGCTGGTGGTGACCATCTGCGGCGACGTGAAGCACTCGCGCGTGGCGCGCTCGGACGTGCACGCGCTCGCCGCGCTGGGCGCGAGGGAGATCCGCCTGTGCGGCCCGGCGCCGCTGATGCCCGACCCGGCCGAGTTCCCGCACTGCAGCTTCCACGACGACTTCGACGAGGCCATCGCCGGCGCCGACGTGGCGATCATGCTGCGCCTGCAGAAGGAGCGCATGGCCGCCACCGAGCTGCCGGACGAGGCGGCCTACTTCCGTCAGTACGGCCTGGACAACCGCCGCCTGGCGCTGGCCGCGCGCGGCTGCCTGGTGATGCACCCCGGGCCGATCAACCGCGGCATCGAGATCGCGCCGGAAGTGGCCGACGGGCCGCAGTCGCGCATCCTGGAGCAGGTCGGCAACGGCGTGTTCGTGCGCATGGCGGTGCTGGGCGAGATGCTGACCCGCTGAACGGCCGCCGCGCCGGCGCGGCGTGCGCCCGCCCGAACGGGCATAATGGCCGCGCGACACCACACCTGACTTGGGGAATGACATGCGAATGACGACGCGCACCCTCGCGCTGGCCGTCGCCGGCGCGCTGCTGGCCGGTTGCGGGCACAAGGACAAGGACGCCCCCCTGGCCTTCGTGCCGGCGGACACGCCCTACGTGGTCGCCAACCTGGACGTGATGGACGACGACACCCGCGGCGCGCTGCTCGCGCAGGCGGACGCGCAGTTGCCCGCCCAGGTCAAGCAGTTGCAGTCCGCGGCCGACGACATGGCCGCCAAGGACCCGGACGGCGCGCGCCTGCTGCGCGCCTTCGCCGGCGAGCTCGACGGCAAGACCATCGAGCAGTTCGCGCGGAACGCCGGCCTCAACATCAAGGGCTACTCCGCCTTCTACGGGCTGGGGCTGGCGCCGGTGGTGCGCTTCGAGCTGACCGACGCGCAGGCCTTCAACGCCTTCGTCGGCCGGCTGGAGACCGCCTACGGCAAGAAGTTCGACGTGGCCGACGTGGACGGGCAGAGCTACCGCCGGCACGTCTCGGCCGAGGCCGGCGTGCAGGTGATCCTCGCCGTGGTCGGCAAGCAGGCCGTCGCCGCGCTGCTCCCGGCCGACGCCGCCAAGCCGCTGCTGCGCCAGGCGCTGGGCCTGGACCGCCCGGCCCGGAGCCTGCAGGACGACGGCCGCCTCGACAAGCTGGCCAAGGCCAAGGGCTACCAGAAGTGGGCGGTGGGCGAGCTCGACCTCACCCGCGCGCTGCCGCTGGCCGCCAGCGGCAAGGACCCGCTGTTCGCCGCGCTGTTCAAGGCGCACGCCGAGGCCGAATCCGCCAAGACCGGCGAGCCGGTGGCCAACCAGCTGCGGATCCCGCCGGCCTGCGAGGGCGACGCCGCGCGCATCGCCGCGCGCGTGCCCGGGCTCAGCTTCGGCTACACCCGGCTGGACGCCAAGCACCAAGAAATCCGCTGGGACGCGGCGCTGGCCCCCGACATCACCCAGGCCTTCGCCAGCCTGAAGGTCGAACTGCCCGGCCTGGGTGCCGACGCGCAGGCGCCGTTCGACCTCGCGCTGGCGTTGCCGGTGGCGCAACTGCGCGCGTTCTGGAGCGCGCAATCCGACGCGGTGGCGGCCAAGCCGTTCGCCTGCCCGGCGCTGGCCGACCTCAACGACACCTTCGCCAAGCTGGGCCCGGCCATGCAGAAGGCGGCGATCCCGCCGTTCGGCGACCTGCTCGGCGTGCGCGTGGCGCTGGACAGCCTCGACGCCGGCAAGGACAAGCCGATGCCCTCCTTCACCGGCCGCCTGGTGCTGGCCACCAACAACCCGGCCGGCCTGCTGGCGATGGGGCAGATGATGAACCCCGCGCTGGCCCAGCTGAAGCTCGCCGCCGACGGCAAGCCGGTGGCGCTGCCGCCGGCGATGACGCAGATGCTCGGCCAGCCGGCCTGGCTGGCGATGGGCAGCAGGAGCCTGGCGCTGGGCGTCGGCGCGGGCGAGGACGCCAAGCTGGCCGGCACGCTTCAGGACGCGCCCGGCAATGCCGGCCAGATGCTGCGCATGAACCTCGACGGCGCGATGTACCTCACCTGGGTCGGGCTGATGCAGGACAAGGCCGACAGCATCGCCGCGGCCGCGGCGGCACTGGACAAGGATGGCAGCGCCACCCCGCCGGGTGCCGCCGACCAGGCCCTGGCCGCCAACCGCGCGCGCACCAAGGTGCAGTTCGACGCCATGCGCGCCCAGGCCGAGCGCATCCGCAACATGCGCATCGAGGCGCACGTCGAGGACGCGGGCCTGGTGGTGACCGGCCAGACCGAGCTGAAGTAGCCGATCCCGGGCATCCACTTCCACAAAGGGCGCTTCGGCGCCCTTTTCTTTGGCCAACGCAAAGCACACGCGCCACATGCGGGGCTCTCATCTTGGTAAGTCGCCGCTGAACCGGAGCGGCCAAACCCACGCGGCGTTCACCACCCTGCTGCTGCCATGTCCGCACCGCAGGCGATGTCGCCTGCCTTTTCGACGGTAATCCCTCAAGGAGAATACAGCCATGCCCACTCCCATCCGCTTCCGCAAGGCTCTGCTGGGCATCACCCTGAGCGCCTTCGTCCTCGGCGCCGGCGCCGTCGCCGCCCAGGAGACCAGCTCGCAGGCCCAGGCGCAGTCCAGCAACCAGACCGTGCCGGACAAGGCCGCCGACGCCTGGATCACCACCAAGGTCAAGTCCGAGTTCGCCGCTACCAAGGGCATCCACGCCACCGACATCAGCGTCGACACCAGCGACGGCGTGGTCACCCTGAGCGGCACCGTGGCCAGCACTCACGAGAAGACCAAGGCCGTGAAGGTCGCCCGTGCGGTGAAGGGCGTGAAGAACGTCGACGCCAGCGGGCTCACCGTCCAGGCGGCCGGCACCACGCCGTAACCATCTGCGGACGCACCAGAACGATGGCCGGGCTGCTGTTTGCCCGGCCATTTTTTGTGATCAAAAAAAAACCGCCGAATTGCTTCGGCGGATTCTGGGGAGTTATCCGTCCAGCCGAAGCTGGATGGATGGTTTATTGTTGTTGGAATGCGCTTGATCAGAAGTCGTAGCGAACGGTAAAGCGGACCGAACGAGGATCGGAATAGCTCGTCACGCGCTTGTAGAGCGGGTTCACCGTCGAGCGGTTGCTCGCATAACGCATGTTGTAGTACAGCGCGGTCTGACGATTGAGCAGGTTGAACACGTCCACCTGGAAGGTGAGCTTGTTGTCCGCCCACTCAGGCGAATAGGCCGCATTCAGATCCAGCTTGTACGTCCAAGGCGTACGTCCGCTGGTGCCGCGCGGGGTATAGACGAAGCCGCCGGTGGACAGCAGGCCGCAGTAGTGATAGCTCGCGGAGTTGTACAGGCCCGGCGTGGTCGTGTCCGGCCAGAAGCTGAGGCAGCTCAGCGGACGCCCGGAGGCCACCTGCAGAGTCGAGCCGAAACGCCATTCCTTGCTGAGTTGGTAGAAGCCGAACGCGCGGAGCTGGTGCTTGCGGTCATTCGGCAGCGAACCGTTGGAGCCCACCATCAGCTGCGGCTTGTCCCAGTCCTGGGTTACCGAAACGTCCGCCTGGCCGCCAGAGCCGGTATCCAGATCGGACAGCAGCTGTCCCTCGGTATTGCCGTAATTGTGCGAGAACGTGTAGTCGATCTTGCCGTACCACTTGTCGGCAAACGGATGCTCCAGGTAGATGTCCAGCGCTGCGTACTTGCGCTTGAGCTTCGGGAAGCCGAGGTCCGCATTGCTGTAGTGCACCTCTTCGAAACTGCCGTCATCCTGCTGTACCAGGAACGAGTTGGCCTGTCCCGGATTGAAAAGGAAGCAGCGTCCGCCAAGGGTCTGCGTACAAGTATCGTCGATGGCGCTGCGCAGCTTGCGTACCGTCACCTTGGCGCCCGTCACGAAGGTGGGAGCGACCTGGTATTCCGCGCCGAGGATGTACTCGTCCTGGAAATGCGACTTCAGGCCCTTGGCAGCCACGGTGCGCGGATCGGGCGACTGCCCGCATTCGAGGTTGGCGGACACCAGGTTGGAGTCGGGGCAGGTCGCACCCTTGCTCCTGTCCACGGCGACCGGAGAAAGGCCCGTCGGCGCACCGGTACGGGGATCGACACCGGTATAAGTGAAGTACTCTGAAGTGATGAGCGAACCGGACGCGCCACGTACCGCCACGTTGTTGGGCATCGCCAGGTGGTAGCGACCGGCGTTGGCGAATACCTTGAGCGAGGAATCGCCGAACACGTCCCACGAGACGCCCAGGCGTGGCGCCAGCTGGTGGCGCTGCGAAGCATATTTTTCGTTGTCGCCGTTGTAGTTGGTGAACTGCTCGTTGCGCAGGCCCAGTGAAAGCAGCCAGCGGTCCGTCAGCTGCCAGCGGTCCTCGATATATTGGGCCGACTGCTCTGTCTTCACCTGCGCGAGCTGCGTGCTGTAATAGCGATAGACGTAGTAGCCCTGCGTGCCGAGTCCACCAGCGGCAGCCGGCGAACCCACGCCGTTGCCGGCGTCGATGGGGTCGTTGGGATTGGTCTGATAGCCGTAGATCCAGCCGTAGCCGCCTGGATAGCTGGTACCGGTCAGCGACTCCGCGGTCTGCTTGTCCAGACCGACGCGGATGTCGTGGTCGCCTACGTGGTACTCGATGTCGAAGCGGCCGCCGTAGGTCTTGTCATGCGCATTCGGTACCAGGATGGTGCTGGTGGAGAGCTGGCAGCTGGTATAGGTCAGGCCGGGTGCCTGCGACTGCGTGCTGGAGGAGATGTACGGGCAGTTCGGGTCGTAGCCCCACGGCGTACTGATGTGGTTGATCTTCTGCGTACCGTACAGTGCGGTCACCGTCAGGTCGTCGGTGATGTAGCCGGTATATTTGCCGACGTAGAGCTCGCCGCCATCCTTGGTGTACGACCCGCCCGTCTGGTTGTTGCCGTGCTGGTCGGTGACGTAGCTGTACGGCGAGTACTTCGCGTCGTAGGCCGTCTTGTCGGAAATTCCCGTCAATTCGACGGTATTGTTGTCGTTGATGTTCCAGTCGATCTTGGCCGTCCACCGCGGCATCTTGTACTTGTACTCGCTCCACGCCTGGTTCAGCTGCGACGCCGAGGAATTGGTGTAGTAGCGGATGCTGGTGCCTTCCTGGCGGTTCTGCTCCACGTTGGCGTAGAAGAACAGCTTGTCCTTGATCAGCGGACCGCTGGCGTAGGCACCGACCGTCGAGGTCCAATACTGCGCATGATTGCGGTTCAGGTACAGCGTGCCATCGGTCGGCGTCGCGCTACCCGGACCGTATGCCCCAGTGTTGGCGAAGTAGATGTTGCGCGGATCGGCGCGCAGCGACTCCGGCTGCCAGACCGAATAGACACCCGCCTTCCATTCGTTGGTACCGCGCTTGGTGACGAGGTTGATGACACCGCCGGTGGAACGGCCGAACTCGGCGCCGTAGCCACCGGTCAGCACCTGCTCCTGGTCGATGGCATCGAACGGCAAGGTCGAGAAGCCGATGGAGGTCAGCGGATTGGTGACCGGATAGCCATTGATGTAGTAGGCATTCTCCGAGGCCGCCGAGCCGCCGAAGCTGGGCGCGCTGTAGCTGGAGCCCTGGATGACGCCCGGCGCCAGCAGCGCCACCGCGGAGACGCTGCGCGCCACCGGCAGCTTCTGCAGCTGCTCGGCCGTCAGCACGGTGCGGGTGTCGACCGACGAAACGTCGATGGCCGGCAGCGCGTTGGCGGATACGGAAATCGCGCTCAGGTTGGTCGCGTCCGTAGCCGGGGAACCGAAGGAGACGTTGGTGCCCCCGGACACCACCACGCTCACGTCGTCACGGCTGCTGACCACCGCGTCGCCGTTCTGCAGGACGACCTTGTAGTGGCCCACCGGCAACGAGCTGAAGCTGTAGCGTCCCTGGCTGTCCACGCTGGTGCTGCGCAGGAAGCCGGTGGCGGTGTTCTGAATGGTCACCGTGGTGCCCTGATGGTCGGACACCGTGCCGAAGATCGAGCCCGTGGCATTGGACTGGGCCAGCACGGCAGCCGGAACGGCAAGCGTCAGGCCCAATGCGGTAGCCAGCATCGAGCGGCGCAGACGATAAGCCACCACCCTGTTGGAAATGCTCATCAAGATTTCTCCCCGAAAATTGACCTGCGATTTCGCAAGAACTTGCGAAATCGCGCCGCGCATCGCCCCTCTGGCGTGCGCCCTTGGCCAAGGAGCTCACCCAACGTCTTCGTCTTCCACTTACAAAAAACTAACGTGGAAGCTATTGACTTGTCTGGCTTACCCCCTGTGTGACCGTTGTGGGTCACGCCTTGAGTAGAACGCAATAAATTGCAGACGTCAACGAAATTTCAACATCTTCCGTGCAAAAAGTCCCGGCTCCCCTCGCCATGGAGCGAAACATCTTTCGGCTCAATCATTTGGCTATCGCGTGAGATGCCGGGCCGTCGACGGCGCGTGGCGGTGCATGCCGCTCGTGCATGAGGGCGACGGTGCAGGCCGAAGCGGAAGGGCGGCAAGCGAAGCGGAACCACGCGAGGCCCAGCTCCGTGCAAAGCGCCAGCCGCGCGATCAGGAAGCGCGCCCGCAGGCGGGAACAATGGCAAAGTCGTACCAAAGCGCCCGGATCGGCGCTGCTGCCCGATTTTGGAATGCCGACAGCAAGGCGTCGGCGCCGAAAATCAACGCTGGAACATGCCGCCGAAACCCGGCCCACCCCGGGTTTCCTCCAGCTCGACGCCTTCCAGGCCCTGCGAGAGGGTGTGCGCGTCGCCGCCCTGGGCGAGCTTGATGCGCAGGCGCACCTCGTTGGAGCTGTCGGCGTGGCGCAGCGCGTCCTCGTAGCTGATCTCGCCGGCGTGGTAGAGCTCCACCAGGCTCTGGTCGAAGGTCTTCATGCCGAGGTTGGTGGATTCCTTCATCACTTCCTTGAGCTTGTGGATCTCGCCCTGGCGGATGTAGTCCTGCACCAGCGGCGTGCCGAGCAGCACCTCCACCGCCACGCGGCGGGCCTTGCCGTCCGGGGTGGGAATGAGCTGCTGCGCCACGATGCCCTTGAGGTTCAGCGACAGGTCCATGAACAGCTGCGGCCGGCGGTCCTCCGGGAAGAAGTGCAGGATGCGGTCGATCGCCTGGTTGGCGTTGTTGGCGTGCAGCGTGCACAGGCACAGGTGGCCGGTCTCGGAGAAGTTGATGGCGTATTCCATCGTCTCGCGCGTGCGCACCTCGCCGATCATGATCACGTCCGGGGCCTGGCGCAGGGTGTTCTTCAGCGCGTTCTCCCAGCTGTCGGTGTCGATGCCCAGCTCGCGCTGGGTGATGATGCAGCCCTCGTGCTTGTGCACGTACTCGATCGGGTCCTCGATGGTGATGATGTGGCCGGTCGAGTTCTGGTTGCGGTAGCCGATCATCGCCGCCAGCGAGGTGGACTTGCCGGTGCCGGTGCCGCCGACGAAGATGATGATGCCGCGCTTGGTCATCGCCAGCTGCTTGATGATCGGCGGCAGGTTGAGCTCCTCCACCGTCGGGATCTTCGACTCGATCCGGCGCAGCACCATGCCCACGCAGTTGCGCTGGTAGAAGCACGACACGCGGAAGCGGCCCACGCCCTGCGCGGAGATCGCGAACTGGCACTCGTGGGTCTTCTCGAACTCCTCGCGCTGCGAGGGCGTCATCACGTTGAGCACCATGTCGCGCGACTGCTGCGCCGACAGCGGGCTCTGCGTGATCGGCACGATGCGCCCCTGCACCTTCATCGACGGCGGCACGCCGGCCGTGATGAACAGGTCCGAGGCCTTCTTGTGCACCATCAGCTTGAGGAAGGAGGTGAAGTCGAAGTCGCTCATGGCTGGGAGCCTCCCGGGGCGGGGAACGGGGAACAGGGAACGGGGAACGCATGGCACGGGAAGCAGCCGAAGCGCGGGCTCTGATCAGCCGGCCGGGCAGCGCCGCGGGCCGCCGTCCGCGGCAGGCGCGACGTTCCCCGTTCCCTGTTCCCGGTTCCCCGCCTCACTTGAAGATGTCCTTGTTCTTGGCATACGCCGCCGCCTGCTGGCGCGCCACCAGGCCGCGCTTGACCAGGTCCTGCAGGTTCTGGTCCAGCGTCTGCATGCCGTACTGCTGGCCGGTCTGGATCGCCGAGTACATCTGCGCCACCTTGTCCTCGCGGATCAGGTTGCGGATGGCGGGGATGCCGACCATGATCTCGTGCGCCGCGATGCGGCCGCCGCCCACCTTCTTCAGCAGCGACTGGCTGATCACCGCGCGCAGCGATTCGGACAGCATCGAGCGCACCATCGGCTTCTCGCCGGCCGGGAACACGTCGATGATGCGGTCGATGGTCTTGGCCGCCGAGCTGGTGTGCAGGGTGGCGAACACCAGGTGGCCGGTCTCCGCGGCGGTCAGCGCCAGGCGGATGGTCTCGATGTCGCGCATCTCGCCGACCAGGATGTAGTCCGGGTCCTCGCGCAGCGCCGAGCGCAGCGCCTCGTTGAAGCCGTGCGTGTCGCGGTGCACCTCGCGCTGGTTGACCAGGCACTTCTGCGAGGTGTGCACGAACTCGATCGGGTCCTCGATGGTGAGGATGTGGCCGTACTCGTTCTTGTTGATGTGGTCGACCATCGCCGCCAGCGTGGTGGACTTGCCCGAGCCGGTGGGGCCGGTGACCAGGATCAGCCCCTGCGGCTGCTCGATCAGCTCGCGGAACACCTTGGGCGCGCCCAGGTCCTCCAGCGTGAGCACTTCCGAAGGAATGGTGCGGAACACCGCGCCGGCGCCGCGGTTCTGGTTGAACGCATTGACGCGGAAGCGCGCCAGGCCGGGGATCTCGAAGGAGAAGTCGACCTCGAGGAATTCCTCGTAGTCGCGGCGCTGCTTGTCCGACATGATGTCGTACACCAGCGCGTGCACCTGCTTGTGCTCCAGCGCCGGGATGTTGATGCGGCGCACGTCGCCGTCCACGCGGATCATCGGCGGCAGGCCGGCCGAAAGGTGCAGGTCCGAGGCCTTGTTCTTGACCGAGAAGGCAAGCAGTTCGGCGATATCCATCTGTCGTTCCCCTCAACCGATCGTCTGGACGGAATTCCCTGCTGCCGCTGGACGCGGGCGGGAGAACCGACGACCGGCTGGCCGGCGTCCGGCCGGATGCGCCGTCGTACGACCGTTGCCCCGGAATCCCCCTTGCAGCGGGCCGATACTACTCGCGCCGGGGCCGGCGCGACCAGTCTTTCCTCGGGTGGATGGCGAAAGTGCGAACCCGGTTGCGCCGGTGTCGCGCCCCGGTGCCCGGACGCGGCCGCTCCGGTAAGGTAGGCGCTCCCATCGACGAGGACTGACGATGACCCGACTCGCCTTCATCGGCGGCGGCAACATGGCGCGCAGCCTGATCGGCGGCCTGCTCAAGACCGGCGTGCCGGCCGGCGCCATCCGCGTGGCCGAGCCGCAGGCCGGCGCGCGCGAGGCGCTGGGCCGCGAGTTCGGCGTGGCCGCCTACGCCGAGAACCCGCTGGCCGTGGCCGACGCCGACGTGGTGGTGCTGGCGGTGAAGCCGCAGGTGATGCCGGCGATCCGCGACGGCCTGCGCGACGCCCTGCAGCGCCAGCGCCCGCTGCTGATCTCGATCGCCGCCGGCGTGCGGCTGGACCAGCTCGAGCGCTGGTTCGGCGCGCTGCCGATCGTGCGCTGCATGCCCAACACCCCGGCGCTGATCGGCGCCGGCGCCACCGGGCTGGTCGCCAACGCGCGGGTGAGCCCGCCGCAGCGGGCGCAGGCGCAGCACATCCTCGACGCGGTGGGGCTGACCCGCTGGATCGACGACGAGCGGCTGATGGACACGGTCACCGCGCTGTCCGGCTCGGGGCCGGCCTACTTCTTCGCCCTGGTCGAGGCGCTGGAGGACGCCGCGGTGGCGCAGGGCCTGCCGCGCGAGACGGCGCGCGCGCTGGCGGTGCAGACCTGCCTGGGCGCCGGCCGCATGCTGTCCGAGGGCGGCGAGGCGCCGGGCGAGCTGCGCCGGCGGGTGACCTCGCCCAACGGCACCACCCAGGCGGCGCTGGAGAGCTTCGCCGCCGACGGGCTGGGACGCATCGTCGCCCGCGCCGTGGCCGCCGCCGCCCGCCGCGGCGAGGAGCTCGCCGCCGAACTGGACAAGACGGCATGACCTACCTGCTCAACGCCTTCTCGCTGCTGCTCGGCCTGGTCTTCGACGCGGCCGCCGCGCTGTTCGTGCTGCGCCTGCTGGCCGAGGCCAGCCGCGCGGACTTCCACAACCCGCTCAGCCAGTTCGTCTACCGCTATTCCAACCCGGTGCTGGCGCCGCTGCGCCGGGTGCTGCCGAACTGGCGGCGGCTCAACCTGGCCGCGCTGCTGGTCGCCTGGCTGGTGCTGCTGCTCAAGCAGCTCGCGCTGGCGGCGCTGGCCGGCTTCGTGCCCGCGCTGCCGGGCCTGCTCGTGCTGGCGGTCGCCGCGCTGGTCGACTTCGTGCTGATCACCTGGCTGGTGCTGGTGTTCGGCTGGAGCCTGCTCAGCATGCTGCAGCCGGACGGCTACCACCCGCTGCTGCGCTTCGCCGGCGCGCTGGCGGCGCCGCTGCTGCGTCCGCTGCGCGGCCGGCTGACCGTGGGCATGATCGACTTCTCGCCCACCGTGGTGATCGTGGCGCTGCTGCTGGCGCGGCTGCTGGTGGCCGCGCCGCTGTACGACCTCGGGGCGAGGCTGGCGGGATAAGAGCGAGTGGAGAGAAGTGAGGAGTGAGAGAAAGGCCGGCTCGGCCACCCGCTTCGGCTCCCCGCTCACTTCTCACTCCTCTTCACCCGCTCCCCGTCTTACCGCCCATGCCGCGATCACGGCATGCAGCGCGTCCAGCCCGTCGAACAGCGCCGCCGGGCCCGGCTGCAGGATGAGCGGCGACTTGATCTCGTGCAGCTCGCCGTCGCGCACCGCGGGGATCGCCGCCCAGCCCGGCCGCGCCGCGACCTTCTCCGGGCGGAAGCGCTTGCCGCACCACGAGCCGAGGATGAGGTCCGGCGCGCGGCGCACGACCTCGCCGGGATCGGCCAGGATGCGCCGCTTCGCCAGCGGCTCCCGTGCCAGCTCGGGAAACACGTCGTCGCCGCCGGCGATGCGGACCAGCTCGGCCACCCAGCGGATGCCGGTGATCGGCGGCTCGTCCCATTCCTCGAAATACACCTTCGGCCGCCGCGGCAGCTTCGCCGCCGCCGCGCGCACCCCGGCGAGGTGCGCCTCGGCGCGACGCGCGTAGGCCTCGGCCCGGTCGTGCGCGCCGACCATAGCGCCGAGCCGGCGGATGTAGGCGAGGATGCCGTCCACGCTGCGGTGGTTGCTGATCCACACCTCCACCCCGGCCGCGACCAGCTCGCGCGCGATGTCGGCCTGGATGTCGGAGAAGCCGATCGCCAGGTCCGGCCGCAGCGCCAGGATCTCGCCGATCTTCGCGCTGGTGAACGCCGAGACCCTGGGCTTTTCCCGGCGCGCCCGCGCCGGGCGCACGGTGAAGCCGGAGATGCCGACGATGCGCTGCTCCTCGCCCAGCGCGTAGAGCACCTCGGTCGGCTCCTCGGTGAGGCAGACGATGCGCTGCGGGTAGGCGTCGGCCATGCCGCTCAATGCCCCAGCACGGTCACCGTGACCTTGCGCTGGTGCGGGTCGCGCCGGTGCTCCCACAGGTAGATGCCCTGCCAGGTGCCCAGCAGCAGCTTCCCGCCGTGCACCGGCACGGTCAGGCTCACCCCGGTGAGGATGCTGCGCACGTGCGCGGGCATGTCGTCCGGGCCCTCGGCGTCGTGGCGGAAGATCGGATCGCCGTCCGGCACCGCGCGGGCGAACCAGCGCTCCAGGTCATCGCGCACGGTCGGGTCGGCGTTCTCGCCGATCAGCAGCGAGCAGCTGGTGTGCGCGGTGAACACGTGGGCGAGGCCGGCCTGCACGCGGCTGGCCGCCACCGCGTCGTCCACCTGCGCGGTGATCTCGCTGAAGCCGCGCCCGCGCGTGTGGACGGCGAAGCCGCCCTGCGCCACGTGCTGCACCGGCTGCGCGCGCATCGCCGCCGCCTACGGGTACAGCAGCCGGCTGGTCCAGGTCTGGCCGTGCCGGCTCCAGCGCACGCGCTCGTGCAGGCGGAACTGGGCGCCGTACCAGAACTCCACCATGTCCGGCTCCAGCACGTAGCCGCCCCAGTGCGGCGGGCGCGGCACCTCGCGGCCCTCGAACTCGTGCCCGTAGCGCGCCAGGCGCTGCTCGAAGGCCTCGCGGTCGGGCAGCGTCTGCGACTGCAGCGAGGCCCAGGCGCCGAGCTGGCTGCCGCGCGGGCGGGTGGCGAAGTAGGCGTCGGACTCCTCCGCCTGCAGCTTGCGCACCGCGCCCTCCGCGCGCACCTGCACGCCCTCGCGCAGCAGCTTCCAGTGGAAGCACAGCGCCGCCTGCGGGTGCGCCTCCAGCTGCGCGCCCTTGTCGCTCTGGTAGTTGGTGAAGAAGCGGAAGCCGCGCTCGTCGGCGCCCTTCAGCAGCACGATGCGCGAGCTGACCCGGCCGGCCGCGTCGGCGGTGGCCAGGTTCGTCGCGGTGGGCTCGGGTTCGCCGGCCGCCTTGGCCTGGTCCAGCAGCAGCAGGAAGGTGTCCAGGATCTCGGGTTTCAGCATGGCTCTTGCATCGCGGCCGGCTCGCGCCATCATGGCGCGATGAACCCGGATGCTAGCATGCAGAACCAGGCCCTGGCCGGCCATCTGCTCGACCATTACGCGGGCCGCATCGCCCGCGCCAAGCGCCCCTACCTGCTGGGCCTGTCCGGCCTGCAGGGCAGCGGCAAGAGCACCCTGGCGCGGGTGATGAAGGCCGGCGCGGAGGCGCGCGGCTGGCCCACCGAGGTGCTCTCGCTGGACGACTTCTACTATTCCCGCGCCGAGCGCGAGACGCTGGCGCGCGAGGTGCATCCGCTGCTGCGCACCCGCGGCGTGCCGGGCACCCACGAGATCGAGCTGCTGCTGTCGGTGCTGGCCGCGCTGCCGCACGCCTCGGACAAGCTGCCGGTGGCCTGGCCGCGCTTCGACAAGGGCCGCGACACGCGCATCCCGCCCTCGCGCTGGCCCAAGGTGGTGCGCCCGCCGCGGCTGGTGATCCTGGAGGGCTGGGCGCTGGGCCTGCGCCCGCAGCTGCAGTCGGCGCTGGACCGGCCGGTCAACGCGCTGGAGCGCGCCGAGGACCCCGACGGCGCCTGGCGCCGCTGGGTCAACAAGCAGCTGCGCGCCTACCAGCCGCTGTGGCGCAAGCTCGATGCGCTGATCGTGCTGCAGGCGCCGAACTGGGACGTGGTGCGCCGCTGGCGCAGCGAGGAGGAGGAGCGCCTGCTCGCCCGCCACGCGCCGCTGGCGATGGACGCGGAGGCGATGGTGCGCTTCCTCGCCCACTTCGAGCGCCTGAGCCGGCACGCGCTGGCCACGCTGCCGGCGCTGGCCGACAGCGTGGTCGAGTACGACACCGAGCGCCACGTCACCGGGCTCAGCCACAACTGAGCCCGGCCGGCGCGCTCACTCCACCACGAAGTTGACGCGCATGTTGACGCGCCACTCGGTCACCTTGCCGTTCTCCGCGGTGACCACCTTGATGTCGTTGACCCAGGCGCCCTTGATGTGCTTCACCGACTCGGCGATCTTGGACAGGCCCTGCTGCACGGCATCCTCGATGCCCTTGCCGGACGAGGAGCTGATCTCGATGACCTTGGCGACGGACATGGCGTGAACCCTCCGCTGGTGCCGCGGCGAACGGCGCGGCGCGCTCCCCCTGGTCCGCGCAGTCTGAAGCCGCCGGCCGCGGCGGGCAAGCCGCGCCGCGGCAAGGCTCGGGCGACCGGCTCGGTCCGCGGCGCGTGCATGGCGCCCCGGGAGCCGGCCACGCGCCGCGCCGCTTCATCGGCGTCGTGGCGCGTGCCCGGCGCCGGCGGGCATCGCCGCGGCGTGGCGCCACCCGCGGGGTGCGCTCCCGCCTTCGCCGCCAGGCACGCCGCGCAACGCGTGGGCACACCGCGACCGCGCTCAGCCGTCCGCGCGCAGCAGGGCCGCATAGCCCGCGCGTGCGTCCGGCCAGCGCGGCGCCCAGCCGCTGGCGCGCAGGCGCGCGTTGCGCAGCCGCCTGCCGCCCGCGCCGTCCGGTGCCGGGGCCTGTGCCGGCAACGGCGCGCCGAGCAGGCGCGCGAGGTGGTCGTACAGCACGTCCAGCGGCAAGGGCGTGTCGTCGGCCCCGACATAGACCGGCGCCGCCCGCTCCAGCGCCAGCAGGTGCGCCACCGCCGCGGCCGCGTCGTCGACGTGGATGCGGTTGGCCCAGTGCGGCCGCGCCCGCGGCACGCGCACCCCGCCGCGGCGCAGGCGGTCGAGCAGCTGCCCTCGGCCCGGCCCGTACAGCCCGGCCAGGCGCAGCGTCACCGACGGCAGCGGCTGCGCCGCCAGCCAGCGCTCCGCCGCCAGCAGCGCGGCGCCGTTGAAGCCCGGCGGCGCGGGCGGCGTGTCCTCGTCCACCCAGGCCTCGCCATGCCCGCCGTACACCGCGCTGGAGGATACGAACAGCACGCGCCGCAACGCCGCGCCATCGAGCGCGCCAAGCAGGTGGCGCAGGCCGTCGACGAACAGCGCGCGATAGGCCGCCGCGTCGCGCACATCGGGCGCGGGGGCGTAGACCACGCCGGTGATGCCGCGCGGCAGCCCGCGCAGCGTGGCCGGCTGCCCAAGGTCGCCGGCGAGCCAGCGTACGCCGTCGCCGTCGCGCGCCGGCGGGCGGCGGCGCAGCGCGTGCACCTCGGCGCCGCGCGCGAGCAGCCGCGCGGCCGCGCGCCGCCCCAGGTCGCCGCAGCCGGCGATCAGTATCCGTTCGGACATCCAGACTCCTGCTGCTACATTGCGCGCATGAACCCGTCGCGCAACCTGTTCGTGATCGGTCCCACCGGCGCCGGCAAGACCTCGGTGGGCCGGCGCCTGGCCGCGCATTATGGCCTGTCCTTCCTCGATCTCGACCAGGAAATCGAGCGGCATTGCGGCGTGCCGGTGGCGACCATCTTCGAGATCGAGGGCGAGGCCGGCTTCCGCCAGCGCGAGAGCGCGCTGCTGGAGGCATGCAGCCGGCGCGAGGAGGTGCTGCTGGCCACCGGCGCCGGCGCGGTGCTCGACGCCGCCAACCGTCGCCGGCTGGCCGAGCGCGGCTTCGTGCTGTGGCTGGATGCCAGCGTGGAGCAGCAGCTCGAGCGCCTCGCGCGCGACCACAAGCGGCCGCTGCTGGCGGTCGCCGACCGCCGCGGCCGGCTGGAGGCGATGGCCGCGCAGCGCGGCCCGCTTTACCGCGAGGCCGCCGACCTCGTCGTGGCCGGTGCGCACGAGGACGTGGCCGCGGCCTGCGCGCGCTGCATCGCGCTGCTCGACCGGTGCTGGAAACGCCAGCACGCCGCATGAACGCCCCGCAGATACAGACCATCGACGTCGCGCTCGGCCGGCGCAGCTATCCGGTGTGGATCGGCCGCGGCCTGCTCGCCGACGCCGCCCGCTGGCGCGCTGCGCTGCGCGGCCGCCACGCGCTGGTGGTGAGCAACGCCACCGTGGCGCCGCTCTACCTCGACCGCGTGGCGGCCGGGCTGGACGGGCTGCGCTGGGCGAGCTTCCTGCTGGAGGACGGCGAGGCGCACAAGAGCTTCGCCAACGTCGGCCGTGCGCTGGAGGCGCTGGCGGCGCTGGGCGCCACCCGCGACGCCTGCGTGATCGCGCTGGGCGGCGGCGTGGTCGGCGACCTGGCCGGCTTCAGCGCGGCGTGCTGGATGCGCGGCATCGACTTCGTGCAGATGCCGACCACCCTGCTGGCGATGGTGGACTCCTCGGTGGGCGGCAAGACCGGCGTGAACCTGCCGGCGGGCAAGAACCTGGTCGGCGCCTTCCACCAGCCGCGCGCGGTGGTGGCCGACCTCGACGTCCTCGCCACCCTGCCGGCGCGCGAGTACCGCGCCGGGCTGGCCGAGGTGGTGAAGGGCGCGGCGATCGGCGACGAGCCGTTCTTCGCCTGGCTGGAGGCGCACGCCGACGCGCTCGCCGCGCGCGAGGAAGCCGCGCTGGCCGAGGCGATCGCGCGCAAGGTGCGCTACAAGGCCGGCGTGGTGGCCCGCGACGAGACCGAGCAGGGCGAGCGCGCCCTGCTCAACCTCGGCCACACCTTCGGCCACGCGTTGGAGACCGCCGGCAAGTACACCGCGCTGCTGCACGGCGAGGGCGTGGCGGTGGGCATGCTGCTGGCCGCGAAGCTGTCCGAGCGGCTGGGCATGGCCGCCGCCGCCGACACCGTGCGGCTCGCTCGCCTGCTCGAAAGACTCGGCCTGCCCACCGCGGTCCCCGCCGGCATGGAGCCGGACCAGCTGCTCGCGCTGATGCGGCTGGACAAGAAGAACGCCGCCGGCCGGCTGCGGCTGATCCTGTGGCGCGGCGTCGGCCGTGCGGAAATCGTGCCGGGTGTGGACGAGGGCGAGGTGCTGGCCGTGCTGCGCGCCGGCTCGGGCGGCTGACGGCGGACGCTCCCCGTGCGAGCCGCCGCCAGCTCCATGGGGAACGGCATCCGGCCGCGGCGACCCCGGCGCCAGGATCGCGTCGGGAGGCCGCCCCGCAGGGAGTCCTCCACGAAGGCCTGCCTTGCCGCCTTCCCACAAAGCTCCCCGGCCCTTCTACAATGCGCGCTTCTGCGGCCGTCCCGCCGCCCATGCCGAACCCCATGCGCCTCTACCTGCAAACCATGCCCGCCGCGGCCGAGGCGCCGCGCTACGTCCAGATCGTGCTGGAGCAGGACCTGCTCGGCGGCTGGACGCTGTACCGCGAGTCGGGCATGCAGGGCGGCAAGGCCACCCTGCGCCGCGAGCAGTTCCTGGAGCGCGACGCCGCCATCGCCGCCTTCGAGAAGGCGCGCGACAGCCAGCTGAAGCGCGGCTACCGCCTGATGTTCGCCCAGGGCCTCGACGGCCCGCACGGCCGCTGACCGCATGAACGCACCGCTGAAGAACGACCGCTTCCTGCGCGCGCTGCGCCGCGAGCCCACCGACACCACGCCGGTCTGGGTGATGCGCCAGGCCGGGCGCTACCTGCCCGAGTACCGCGCCACCCGCGCGCGCGCCGGCAGCTTCATGGCGCTGGCGCAGAACCCCGAGCTGGCCTGCGAGGTGACGCTGCAGCCGCTGCAGCGCTTCGAGCTCGACGCGGCGATCCTGTTCTCCGACATCCTCACCGTGCCCGACGCAATGGGCCTGGGGCTGTCCTTCGCGCAGGGCGAGGGCCCGCGGTTCGCGCACCCGGTGCGCACTGCCGCCGACATCGGGCGGCTGGCCGTGCCCGACATGGAGGGCGAGCTGCGCTACGTGATGGACGCGGTGCGGCTGATCCGCCGGGAGCTGGCCGGCCGCGTGCCGCTGATCGGCTTCTCCGGCAGCCCGTGGACGCTGGCCTGCTACATGGTCGAGGGCCAGGGCTCGCGCGACTTCGCCACGCCCAAGGCGATGTGCTGGGACGCGCCCGCGCTCGCCCACCGCCTGCTCGACGTGCTGGCGCGCAGCGTGGCGGCCTACCTCGCCGCGCAGGCCGCCGCCGGCGCGCAGGCGCTGATGGTGTTCGACACCTGGGGCGGACTGCTCGGCCCCGCGCCGTTCCGCGAGTTCTCGCTGCGCTACCTGGCGCAGGTGGTCGCGGCGCTGCGGGCCGACCCGCACGCGCGCGAGCTGCCGGTGATCCTGTTCTCCAAGGGCGCCCACGGCCACCTCGCCGAGCTGGCCGGCACCGGCTGCGCCGCGCTCGGCGTGGACTGGACCGTCGACCTGGCCGACGCGCGCCGCGCGGTGGACGGCCGGGTGGCGCTGCAGGGCAACCTGGACCCGGCCGTGCTGCGGGCCGGCCCCGAGGTGATCCGCCGCGAGGCGCGCGCGGTGCTGGACAGCTTCGGCCCGCATCCCGGCCACGTGTTCAACCTGGGCCACGGCATCACGCCGGAGGTCGACCCGGCGCACGTGAAGGTGCTGGTGGACGAGGTGCACGCCTACGGGCGCGCGCTGCGCGCCGGCTGACCCGCCCTTTCCCCGGCGGCGGCGGCCCGCGCATCCACCCCGCGCCGTGGCCGACCGCCATCGTCGTGGGCCTCCCCTTCCTCGAAGCGCGGCGCCGATGCCGTCCGCAAAGGCGCGGCGCGTCCAGCCCGGCCCGTCACGCCGTCGCCGCTTGGGGTCGCGCCCCGGCGACCGTACAATCCGCCCTTCACGTCCGCTGACAGCCACCGCGCGGCGCCCCGGGCGCCGCCACCGCGAGTCCCCGATGGAAAAGAGTTTCGAGCCCCGCCCGATCGAGTCGAAGTGGTACGCCCGCTGGGAAGCCCGCGGCGACTTCAGGCCCACCGGCCGGGGCGAGCCGTACTGCATCCTGCTGCCGCCGCCCAACGTCACCGGCACGCTGCACATGGGCCACGCCTTCCAGCAGACGGTGATGGACATGCTGGTGCGCTACCACCGCATGCGCGGCTTCGACACGCTGTGGCAGGTGGGCACCGACCACGCCGGCATCGCCACGCAGAAGATCGTGGAGAACCAGCTCGCCGCCGAGGGCAGGACCCGCCACGACCTGGGCCGCGCGCCCTTCGTCGAGCGCGTGTGGCGCTGGAAGGAGGAATCCGGCTCCACCATCACGAACCAGATGCGCCGCCTCGGCGTGGCCGCCGACTGGTCGCGCGAGCGCTTCACCATGGACGAGGGCCTGTCCGCCGCGGTGCGCAAGGTGTTCGTGGAGTGGTACCGCGCGGGGCTGATCTACCGCGGCAACCGCCTGGTGAACTGGGACCCGGCGCTGGGCACCGCGGTGTCCGACCTGGAAGTGAACAACGTCGAGCGCGACGGCCACCTGTGGTCGATCCGCTATCCCGTGGCCGGCGGCGACGCATCGCTGGTGGTCGCCACCACGCGCCCGGAGACCATGCTGGGCGACGTCGCCGTGGCCGTGCACCCGGAGGACGAGCGCTACGCGCACCTGGTCGGCAGGATGCTCAAGCTGCCGCTGAGCGGGCGCGAGATCCCGGTGATCGCCGACGACTACGTGGACCGCGAGTTCGGCACCGGCTGCGTGAAGATCACCCCCGCGCACGACTTCAACGACTACGCCATCGGCCAGCGCCACGGCCTCGCGCCGATCAGCATCTTCACGCTGGACGCCAGGGTCAACGACAACGCGCCGGCGAAGTACCGCGGCCTGGACCGCTACGAGGCGCGCAAGGCGGTGCTGGCCGACCTGGAGGCCGCGGGCCTGCTGGTCGAGACCAAACCGCACAAGCTGCAGGTGCCGGTGAGCCAGCGCTCCGACGCGGTGATCGAGCCGATGCTCACCGACCAGTGGTTCCTCGACCTCACCAGCGAGGCGCTGGCCGACGGCCGCCCCGGCGGCCGCAGGGCGATCACCGGGCCCGCGCTGGAGGCGGTGCGCTCGGGCGCCATCCAGTTCGTCCCCGAGAACTGGGCCGCCACCTACGCGCAGTGGCTGGAGAACATCCAGGACTGGTGCATCAGCCGCCAGCTGTGGTGGGGCCACCGCATCCCGGCCTGGTACGACGAGGCCGGCAACATCTTCGTGGGCGAGGACGAGGCCGACGCGCGCGCGCATGCGGGCATCGCGCCGGTCGGCGCGCTGCGCCAGGACGAGGACGTGCTGGACACCTGGTTCAGCTCCGCGCTGTGGCCGTTCTCCACGCTGGGCTGGCCGCTGGACGGCCCGGTGAAGGACGCCGACGGCAACGTGGTCGCCGACTGGTCGCACGACCGCATCTACCTGCCCAGCGCGGTGCTGGTCACCGGCTTCGACATCATCTTCTTCTGGGTCGCGCGGATGGTGATGGCGACCCTGTACTTCACCGGCAAGGTGCCGTTCCGCGAGGTGTACATCAACGCCATCGTGCGCGACGCCGAGGGCCAGAAGATGTCCAAGTCCAAGGGCAACACGCTGGACCCGCTGGACCTGATCGACGGCATCGCGCTGGAGCCGCTGGTGGAGAAGTCCACCCGCTCGCTGCTGATCCCGCAGGTGCGCGAGAAGGTGGACAAGCGCATCCGCAAGGAATACCCCGACGGCATCAAGGCGATCGGCACCGACGCGCTGCGCTTCACCTTCGCCGCGCTGGCCAGCTACAGCCGCACGATCAACTTCGACATCAGGCGCGCCGAGGGCTACAAGGCGTTCTGCAACAAGCTGTGGAACGCGGCGCGCTTCGTGCTGATGAACGTGCAAACCCCTCTCCCCTCGGGAGAGGGTGGCGCGGAGGCGCCGGGTGAGGGTCCGGCCGAAGCGCAAGTTTCCGGCACATCCGCGCCCTCATCCGGCGCTTCGCGCCACCTTCTCCCGGAGGGGGAAGGGAACAAGCCGGTCACCGAGGCCGAGCGCTGGATCCTCACGCGCCTGAAGCAAACCCTGGCCGAGGTCGAGCAGCACTTCGCCAGCTACCGCTTCGACCTGCTGGCGCAGGCGCTGTACGAGTTCGTGTGGAACGAGTACTGCGACTGGTTCCTGGAGCTGTCCAAGCCCGCGCTCAACGGCGGGGACGCCGCCGCCGCGGCGTCCACCCGCCACACCCTGCTGGTGGTGCTGGAGACGGTGCTGCGCGCGCTGCACCCGATCATCCCGTTCATCACCGAGGAAATCTGGCAATCGGTGGCGCCGCGGCTCGGCATCGACGCCGCGGGCGGCATCCTCGGCCAGCCGTGGCCGTCCGCCGACGCCATCGCGGCGGACGAGGCGGCCACGGCGGAGATCGAGTGGTTCAAGGCGGTGCTCTCCGGCATCCGCCGCATCCGCGCGGAAATGAACATCGCGCCGGGCAGGACGCTGCCGCTGCGGCTCGCCGGCGGCGACGCGGCGGACCGCGCGCGCGCGGCCAAGTTCGCCGCGCAGATCGCCTTCCTCGCCCGCACCGAGGCGCCGCAGTGGATCGAGCCCGGCGCCGACGAGCCGGCCGCCGCCGCCGCGGTGGTCGGCTCGCTGCGCGTGCTGATCCCGCTCGCCGGCCTGATCGACCTCGGCGCCGAGAAGGCGCGCCTGGCCAGGGAGATCGCCCGCATCGAGGGCGAGATCAGGAAGTGCGAGGGCAAGCTCGGCAACGCCAATTTCGTCGCCAACGCGCCGGCCGAGGTGGTGGCGCAGGAGCGCCAGCGCATCGTCGACTGGGGCACCCAGCTGGCCGCGCTGCGCGAGCAGGCGCGGAAACTGGGCTAGGCTACGGGGAAGCCAGCACCGGGGCGCCGCATGCAGAAGCTCGAGGTCGCCGTACTCATCCCCTGCTACAACGAGGCGACCACCATTGGCGACGTGGTGGCCGACTTCCGCGCCGCGCTGCCGGAAGCGCGCATCTACGTCTACGACAACAACTCCACCGACGGCACCGCCGCGGCGGCCGCCGCGGCCGGCGCGGTCGTCCGGCACGAGCCCGAGCAGGGCAAGGGCGCGGTGGTGCGCCGGATGTTCCGCGACGTCGAGGCGGACTTCTACCTGATGGTGGACGGCGACCGCACCTACGACGCGGCCTGCGCGCCGCGCATGCTGGCGCTGGCGCAGGAGCGGCTCTGCGACCTGGTGAACTGCGCGCGCGAGGAGGCCGACGACGGCGCCTACCGCGCCGGCCACCGCCTGGGCAACCGCATGCTCACCGGCGCGGTGCGGTGCATCTTCGGCAACCGGCTGCACGACATGCTGTCCGGCTACAAGCTGTTCTCGCGGCGCTTCGTGAAGTCGTTCCCGGCCACCTCGATCGGCTTCGGCATCGAGACCGAGCTGGCCGTGCACGCGCTCGAGCTGCACATGCCGATCGCCCACGTCGCCGGCCCGTACCGCGGCCGGCCGGCCGGCTCGACCAGCAAGCTCAGCACCTACCGCGACGGCCTGCGCATCCTGCTGCTGATCCTGCAGCTGTTCAAGCACGAGCGCCCGCTGCTGTTCTTCTCGGCGATCGGCGCGGCGCTGGTCGCGCTGTCGACGGCGCTCGGCATCCCGCTGCTGCAGGAATACCTGCGCACCGGCCTGGTGCCGCGCTTCCCCACCGCGATCCTGGCCACCGGCATCATGCTGCTGGGCTTCCTCGGCTTCGTCACCGGCCTGGTGCTCGACACGGTCACGCGCGGGCGGCGGGAGACGAAGATGCTCACCTATCTCAACCATCCCTTCCCGGCGCGGCATCTCGAATAGGGTGCACACGCCTCCGGACGCGGCATGAACCTTCCGAAGACGCCTCTGAAGAACCTCCTGCCGCCGCTGTTGCTGCTGCTCCTTCCCCTGCTGGTCAACCTGCCCGCCCTGGCCGGGTGGTACGTGACCGACCCGCTGGCCTTCTTCGGCGGCACGGGAGTGAGCGGGAAGCACCACGCCGGCTATCCCTGGATCGACCCGAACGTGGGCTTCCAGGCCCAGGCGCTGGGCAGGCTCTCGGCCGAGCAATGGCTCTCGGGCCGGGTTCCCTGGTGGAACCCGTACAACGGGGCCGGGCTTCCGCTGGCCGCGGAGGCGCAGCCCGCGGCCCTCTTCCTGCCGTTCATCCTGCTGATGCATTTCCAGTCGGGCGGGCTCTGGCTGGAGGTGCTGCTGCAGATGCTGGCCGGCATCGCCACGTATGCGCTGCTGCGCCGGATCGGCCTTTCCCGGACGGCGGCGCTGGGCGGGGCGCTGCTGTTCGAATTCAACGGCACGTTCGCCTGGCATGGCGCGCCGATCAGCACGCCCATCGCGTTCCTCCCGCTGCTGCTGCTGGGCATCGAGCAGCTGCGCGCGCGCGTGGCCGCCGACCGCGCCGGCGGCTGGCTGCTGGTTCCGGCGGCGCTGGCCTGGTCGATCTACGCCGGCTTTCCCGAAACCGCCTATATCGACGGCCTGTTCGCCGGGCTCTGGACCCTATCCCGGCTGGCCGGGCTGGAAAGGCGGCAACAGGTCCGCTTCGCAGGCCGGCTGTGCCTCGCCGTGGGCGTCGGCCTGCTGTGCTCGCTCCCGCAGATCGTGCCTTTCGCCGAATTCGTGGCGCTGTCCCACGTGGGCGGGCACGAGGGCTTCTTCGCGCACGTTCCGCTTCCCGCGCCCTCGCTCGCGCAGACCCTGATGCCATGGCTCTACGGGCCGATCTTCGCCTACGACGGCCCGGCCGGCGCCGTTGCCGCGAGCTGGCGCAACGTCGGCGGCTACTTCAGCGTGCCCGGGCTGTTCGTCGCCCTGCTCGGCCTGGCGTACGGCCGGCGAGGCCTGTGCCTGCCGCTGCTGGGCTGGATCGTCCTCTGCCTCGCCAAGACCTACGACGTGCGCCCGGTCAGCGACCTGGTCAACCTGCTGCCGATGATCAAGTCGGTCGCGTTCTTCCGCTACGCGCCGCCTTCCTGGGAGTTCGCGGGCGCCGTCCTCGCGGCGATGGCGCTGGACGGCATGCAGCGCCGGCCGCAGCCGGCGCACCTCGACGTCCTGGCCGCCCTCGCCGCGACGGCGCTGTGCGCGGCCGTCGCCCTGCGGCTCGCGGGCGATCCGGTTCGCGCCCTGCTGGAAGCCCCGCATCATGCCTTCACGACCGGCTCCCTCGCTTGGGCTGCATGCACGGCCGTCGTCGCCGCCGCGCTCGCGCTGTCGCACGGCCGTCTGCGGCGGGCGCCGCACCTGCTGGCCGTCCTGCTCGCGCTGGACGCCTGCCTGCTGTTCGTGCCGCCGATCCGCAGCGGTTTGCGCGAACCTGTCCAACACGGCCATGGGACCGCCTTCCTGCAAGCCCATGCCAGGCTGCAGCGGGTCTACTCGCTGGGGCCGCTGGCGCCGAACTACGGCGCTTTCTTCGGCGTCGCCCAGATCAACCACAACTATCTGCCCGTCACGCGCGATTGGGTGGACTACATCCATGCGCGGCTGGACCCGCAGGCCGACATGGTCACCTACACCGGCACCGCGAACCTGTCCGGCAAGGATTACGTCGCGGAACTGGCCGGCACCCGGCGCGGCGCCTATGAGGAGCTCGGCGTCAAATACGTGCTGGCCCAGGCGGGGACCCACCCGTTCGCGGAGGCCATGCTGGCAACCACCGCGCGAAGCCAGCCGACGCGCGCGTTGCCGCTGGAGCCCGACCGTCCGGTCGTCGTCGCATGGACGCCGGCCGCATCGTCATCCCTGTCGTTCGATGCCGTCACGGTGCTGATCGGCAACTACCGCGGCGAGTCCGACGGCGTGCTGAGGGCCCGGGTCTGTGTCGCCCTGGCGGATTGCGCCGAGGGCGAGCGGGCGCTCGCCGGTTCGGTCGACAATGCGCCGCTGGCGATCCGGCTGGACCGTCCGCTGCGCATCGACGCCTCCGGTCCGCATCCTCCTGTCGTCGAGGCGACGATCACCCAGGCCGGAAGCCGCCATCCGGTGGCGCTGTGGCTGATGGACGCGGACGAAGGGCGGCGAGCGCGCATGGACGGAAACCGCGCGACGCTGGTTCCGAAGCTCGGCCTGCTTCCCGCGCCGGGCCAGCAGGACACGCTGCCGCGCGCCGTCTACGAGGGCGACGACATGGCCATCTACGAATTGCCCGCTCCCAGGCCCTACTTCGAAGCCGAAGGCGGCGACTGCAGCCTGCAGCCGTCCGGCCGTACCCGGGTGTCCCTCCACTGCGAGGAACCGGCCCGCCTGCTCCGCCGCGAGGCGTTCTATCCCGGCTGGACCGCCACGGTGGACGGCCGGCCGGTACCGCTCGAGCGGGCCCACGGGCTGTTCCAGGGCCTTGCGGTCCCCGCTGGCACGCATGCGGTCGCCTTCGACTATCGCCCCACCCATGCGCTGCCGATGCTCGGCGGATTCGGCATCGGCCTGTTCGCCCTTGCGGCGGGAGGGGTGCGCGAATGGCGCAGGAAGCCGACTCAGCGCAACGGGGACGCCAGGTCCAGCTCCATCACGATGGCGTCCTCGCGCCCGTCGCGGGCCGGGTAGTAGCGCGGCCGGCGGCCGATCTCGCGGAAGCCGATGGAGTCGTAGAGCCGCTTGGCGACCGGGTTGGACGGCCGCACTTCCAGGAACACGCGCTCGGCGCCGTTCCAGCGCGCGATGTCGAGCAGGCGGCGCAGCAGGTGGCGGCCCAGGCCGCGGCCGCGCCAGTCGGCGCCGATGCACACGTTGAGCACGTGCGCCTCGCCCGCGCCGACGGAGAGGATGCCGTAGCCGGCGGTCTCGCCGTCCACGCGCAGCACCCAGCAGGGATGGCCGGCCTTCAGGCAGTCGGCGAAGATGCCCTGCGACCAGGGGAACTCGTAGGAGGCGTTCTCCAGCGCGCTCACCGCCGGCAGGTCCTCGCGGCGCATCGCGCGGATCTCGACCTCGGGCCGTGGGGCCGCGACCATCGCTCAGCCCCCCGCGCCCGCCAGCGCGCGGCGCAGCTGGCGCAGCGCGGTCCACAGGCGGCGCTTGCCGGCCGCGCCGGCCAGCAGCTGCGCCGGCTCGTCCACCAGCACGATCTGCGCGGCGTTCAGCGCCGCGGCCGGCAGCTCGCGGCCCAGCGCCTGCGCCTGCGCCGGGCCGAACACCAGGTAGGCCGGCAGCTCCGGCAGCGCGCCGGCGGGGCGGCCGTCCACCACCATGATGCGCGGCGCGCGCGCCAGCTCCGCGCCCGCGGCCAGCAGCGCGCGGCCGAGCAGGTCCAGCTCGCGCGCCGCGCAGCCGCCGGGCAGCAGCAGCGCGCAGCGGGCGGCGGCGATGGCATCGGCCGGCGACGGCGCGCCGGCCGGCGTGGCTTCGGCGGATGCGGGCAGGCGCAAGGTCCACGGCGTCAGACCCAGCGCCCGCAGCACGCGGGCGCGGCGGGCGGGCGCGGCGGCGGCCGGCGACGGGTTCATGCCGCCGCGCCGCGCCGCGCGCGCCGCCGGCTGGCCAGGCCCCACAGGGTCAGCACCGGGCCGGACAGCAGGTAGAGCGAGAACACCGCCAGCAGCACGGTCGGCGGGTCGAGGTAGAGCAGCACCAGCAGCAGCACCAGCACCACCACCCACCAGAACGGGATGCGCTCGCCGTGCCCCATCGGCAGCGACTTGAAGCTGTAGTAGCGGAAGCGGCTGACCATCAGCAGGCCCACCACCACCGCCAGGAACGGCGTGACGAAGCACAGCTCCGCGCCCGGCACGCCGAACTTCTCCATCGTCCAGACGAAGGACATGCACACCGCCGCCGCCGCCGGGCTGGCCAGGCCCTGGAAATAGCGCTTGTCGATCACGCCGACCTGGGTGTTGAAGCGCGCCAGCCGCAGCGCCGCGCAGGCGGCGTAGAGGAAGGCCGCCGCCCAGCCGATCTTGCCCCACAGCGGCCCGAAGCCCTTCAGCGCGGCCAGCGACCAGTCGTACAGCACCAGCGAGGGCGCCAGGCCGAAGCTGACCAGGTCCGACAGCGAGTCGTACTGCACGCCGAACTCGCTCTGCGTGCCGGTGAGCCGCGCCACGCGGCCGTCCATGCCGTCCAGCAGGGCCGCCACGAACACCGCCACGGCGGCCTCGGCGAAGCGGCCGTCGATGCTGGCCACGATCGCGTAGTAGCCGGCGAACATCGCGCCGGTGGTGAACAGGTTCGGCAGCAGGTAGATGCCGCGGTGGCGCGGCGTGCGGACGGGCGTGCTGTCGCTCATGAAACAATCCGTGACGGGCTGCGCGCAGTGTAAACCATGCGGCTTGAGTCCAGCCCGGCGGGGTGCTAACAAGGGCGGCGGAATCCAGACACCTCCGGAGAGGCCCATGCGTCGTCCCCTGCTCGCCCTCGCGCTGCTGCTGCTCGCGCCGCTCGCCGCCGCCCAGGTCTACAAGTGGACCGACGCCTCCGGCACCGTGCACTACTCCGAGACGCCGCCGCCGCAGGGCACCAAGTACCAGCAGATGACCCTCAGCGGCAGCGCCGAGCCGATCGCGCAGCCGTCGAGCAGCGAGTCGAGGGAGAACCGCCCCGAGCCCGAGGCGCCGGCCAGCGTCGCCGACACCCCGGCCAACCGCGCCAGGCTGTGCGCCTCGCTGAAGTCGAACCTGGAGACGCTCAAGGGCAGCGGCCCGGTGGTGATGCAGGAGGGCGGCCAGCAGAAGGTGCTGGACGACAGCCAGCGCAAGGCGCAGATCGACGCCGCCGGCCGGCAGTACCAGCAGTACTGCGCCGCGCAGTAGGCATTGCCTGCCGGCGCGGCGGGCTGCCGTCGCCATTCGGATTTGCCTTGCCTCGCACGCCTGCGTCATTCCCGCCTGCGCGGGAATGGCGCCCGTTTACTCCGTGCGCATCCGCGCGTATCGCCACCATTGAACCACTGACAATCGACGCCTGGAGAACCCGGGCACGACGCCGCCTCTGCCGCCCGGCCGCTGGCCCGCACGGACCGGCCAGGCGCCGGCCGCGCCCGCTATAATCGGCGCCTTTATCGCCGGAAATCCCAAAGCCCATGCGCCTCAGCCAATTCCACCTGGCCACCGTCAAGGAAGTGCCCGCCGACGCCGAGATCGCCAGCCACAAGCTGATGCTGCGCGCCGGCATGATCCGCAAGCTCGCCGCCGGCCTGTACACCTGGTCGCCGCTGGGCCTGCGCGTGCTGCGCAAGGTGGAGGCCGTGGTGCGCGAGGAGATGGACCGCGCCGGCGCGGTCGAGCTGCTGATGCCGACCATCCAGCCCCGCGAGCTGTGGGAGGAGAGCGGCCGCTGGGCGAAGTTCGGCCCGCAGCTGCTGAAGATCAGGGACCGCAAGGAGCAGGAATTCTGCTACGCGCCCACCGCGGAGGAAGTGATCACCGACTACGCGCGCAACGAGCTGAAGAGCTACAAGCAGCTGCCGGTGAACTTCTACCAGATCCAGACCAAGTTCCGCGACGAGATCCGCCCGCGCTTCGGCGTGATGCGCGCGCGCGAGTTCCTGATGAAGGACGCCTACTCCTTCCACCTCACGCAGGAGTCGCTGGCCGAGACCTACCAGGCGATGTACGACGCCTACGCGCGCATCTTCGCCCGCCTGGGCCTCGAGTTCCGCGCGGTGCAGGCCGACACCGGCGCGATCGGCGGCAACGCCAGCCACGAGTTCCAGGTGCTGGCCGATTCGGGCGAGGATGCGCTGGTCTTCTCCGACGGCTCCGACTACGCCGCCAACATCGAGAAGGCCGAGGCGCTGGCGCCGGCCGCCGCGCGCCCCGCGCCGGCGCAGGAGCTGAAGCGCGTGGACACCCCGCGCGTGCGCACCGTGGAGGACGTCGCCGCGCACTTCGGCGTCCCCGCGTCCGCCGTGCTCAAGACCCTCCTGGTGCAGGGCAAGGACGGCCTGGTCGCGCTGTGCCTGCGCGGCGACCACGAGATCAACGAGGTCAAGGTCGGCAAGCTGCCGGAAGTCGGCGGCGAGCCGGTGCTCGCCACCGAGGAGCAGATCCTCGCCGTCACCGGCACGCGCCCCGGCTTCATCGGCCCGGTCGGCCTGCCCGCCGAGGTGCCGGTGATCGTGGACCGCAGCGCCGCCGTGCTGGCCGACTTCGTCTGCGGCGGCAACGCCGACGACACCCACTACACCGGCGCCAACTGGGAGCGCGACGGCCGCGTCACCCGCGTGGAGGACATCCGCAACGTGGTCGAGGGCGACCCCTCGCCGGACGGCAAGGGCACGCTGCGCATGGCCCGCGGCATCGAGGTGGGCCACGTGTTCCAGCTCGGCGCCAAGTACGCCGAGGCGCTGGGCGCCACCGTGCAGGACGAGGCCGGCAAGCAGCGCGTCATGCTGATGGGCTGCTACGGCGTCGGCATCAGCCGCATCGTCGCCGCGGCGATCGAGCAGCGCCACGACGAGGCCGGCATCGTCTGGCCCGAGCCGATGGCGCCCTGGCGCGTGGCGGTGTGCGTGATCAACCCCAAGGGCGACGCCGCGGTCGCCGCGGCGGCCGAGTCGCTGTACGCGGAGCTGTCGGCGCGCGGCGTGGAGACCGTGCTGGACGACCGCGGCCTGCGCCCCGGCGCGATGTTCGCCGACATCGAGCTGATCGGCATCCCGCACCGCGTGGTGGTGAGCGAGCGCGGCCTGGCCGCCGGCACGCTGGAATACCGCAAGCGCGACGAGGCCGAGGCCCGCGCGATCACCCGCGACGAGCTGTTCGCGCTGCTGGACTGAACCGCGCGCCCTGCCGTGCGGCCGTCCGCGACGGCCGTGCGGCGGCCGGTCGCCGGTTATCTCCGGGCCAATGCCGGCCCGAATCCCGCGGCGTTCCCCGGCTTATCCCGCGCGGCAAGGCGCATTACCGCAAGGCGCGAGTGGGGCGCCAATTCCCGGCAAATGCCCGCCCCGGCATGCCGCTAATTGATGATTCCATCACACTGATTCGCCGGTTTTGCAATCATCCTCGGAATAAGCGAGAATTCGCCGCGAACCAGGAAGGCGCATTACCTGTCAATGACGACGGGCGACGTTTTTCCCTTTACTTTGCGCGATGGCTACCCGGAGATAAAACCATGGCGGTCGATATCAAAAGCCTAAACCACAATCAGCTCAACGACCTCATCAGCAAGGCGCAGCAGCGCCAGCAGGAACTGCGCAAGGAAAAGGTCGCCAAGCTGCGCGAGAAGATCCACGCGCTGATCAAGGCCGAGGGTTATGCCTTCGAGGACATTTTCGGCGGGCGCAGCAAGGGCCGCCGCAGCGGCGGCACCGTGGCGCCGAAATACCGCAACCCGGCCAACCCGGAGCAGACCTGGTCCGGTCGCGGCAAGCGGCCGCGCTGGTTCAACGATGCGCTGAAGGCCGGCAAGAAGGAAAAGGATCTGGCGATCTGAGCGCCATGTTCCGCGGGGATGAAAGACGCCGGCCTTGTGCCGGCGTTTTTTTGTGTCGTCTTGTCGGTGGCTTTTTTCGATTGACGCTGGCCGGAGAGGGGGGTTGGTCTCATGCCGGTGTCGTGTGATGCGTGCGGTGGCTTGGCATGCGCTTTCGCCGGGGTTCCGCCGTTGAACGGCGAGTGCCGATACTTGCGCCCTGCATTCCGTGCGAGCGTGCCGCGATTGGGCCGCCTGCGGCGGGTTTCGGTCGCCTGCCGGCGACCCAATCACTCTCGACGGGTTTACGCCGCCGAACGGTGAGTGCCGATACTTGCGTCCCGCATTCCGTGCGAGCGTGCCGCGATTGGGCCGCCTGCGGCGGGTTTCGGTCGCCTGCCGGTGACCCAATCACTCTCGACGGGTTTCCGCCGCCGAACGGTGAGTGCCGATACTTGCGCCCTGCATTCCGTGCGAGCGTGCCGCGATTGGGTCGCCTGCGGCGGGTTTCGGTCGCCTGCCGGCGACCCAATCACTCTCGACGGGTTTACGCCGCCGAACGGTGAGTGCCGATACTTGCGTCCCGCATTCCGTGCGAGCGTGCCGCGATTGGGCCGCCTGCGGCGGGTTTCGGTCGCCTGCCGGCGACCGAGCTACTTTTCTTTGCGGGCCCAAAGAAAAGTAGCCCAAAGAAACGGCCTCGATGAGCCCGCCGGGACTACCAGCCCGCTATGTCGAGGAGCCTGGATCAACGGGACGCCTCCCGATCTACGGTGCGGCCACCCCGCCCCGCTCGGGAACCGGGGCACAGGGTATCGCACCACGTGCGGTTGGGTTGGGTTGTGGGTGGGTGCGTGCGGCAGCTCGATGTCCCTGAGTGCAGCGTTCCGTCTCTCTTGCTTCGGTTCCCGAGCGGTCGCGGGGTCGCCGCGCCGGCTCCTCTGGAAGCCGCAAGCTGGCAAGGCAAGGCGCAGTCGTGCACGCTCTTTCCTTTCCCCGGGCTCATCCAGGCCGTTTCTTTCGGTTCCCTTTCTTTGGGCCAACAAGGAAAGGGAACTCGCTGGCCGGCAGGCGACCGAAACCCGCCGTAGGCGTCCCACTCGCGGAAGCCCATGGGCAGCGCCGAAGAAAACCCGACAAGCGCCCCCAGTGCCATCCCGGACGCGAGCTCAGAGCGATCGCCGCGGCGACACCAGCAGGTCGCCGAACAGCAGCCCCGCCACCAGCGAGATCAGCAGCGTCACCAGCAGGATGCCGGTATCCATCCCCAGCGTGGTGTCGCGCTCGAACAGGTAGGACACGCTGCGGAAGCCGACGCTGCCCGGCACCAGCAGGATGATGCCCGGCTCGCGGATCACCGCGCCGGGCCGGTGCGCGAAGCGCGCGTACAGGTTGGACAGGCCGCCCAGCAGCAGGCCGCCGAGGAAGACGCCGAACGGCGCGCCCGGGATCGCCCCGGAAATGGCGCCGCCCCAGCGCGTGGCGGCGTAGCCGAGCACCACCGCGCCCATCACCACCGGCCAGTCGCGCCAGGCCGCGCGGAACAGCAGCGCGAACGCCGCCGCGCCGAGCAGCAGCGCGGGATAGTCGGTCCACGCCGGCAGCGGCGGGAGCGCGTAGCTGCCGCCCTCGATGCCGAGCGCGGCGCACACCTGGCTGGCCGCCACGGTGCCGAAGGTGAGCTTGAGCAGGGTCGCCACCGCGCCGCCCATGCGCGCCACGCCCGACACCAGGTGCTGGCTGGAGATCTCGCGCACCGCGGTGGTCAGCGACATGCCGGGCACCAGCACGATCAGCGCGGCCAGCACCACCGACTTCACCGCCAGCGGCACCACGTAGGCGCTGACCAGGGTCGCCACGAAGGTCGCCACCAGCGCGCTGATCGCCTCGCTGGCGGCCGCCAGCCGCGGGCGCGTGGCCGACAGCACGGTGATCAGGCCGATCACCAGCCCGATCGCGCCGGCCGCGAGCAGGTCCGCCCAGGCGCTGTGCAGCAGCAGCGCCACCACGCTGGCGGCGGACAGGCCGTAGCTGCCGACCACCGCGGCCTGCGCGCGCCGCGTGTCCGGCCGGCCGAGCTCGCGCAGGCGGTGGAAGCCCTCGCGCAGGTCCAGCTCGCCGGCGATCGCGCGGTCGGCGATGTCGTCGGCCTCGCACAGCCGGGCCAGGTTGACGTCGCCCGGCGCCAGCCGCATCACCTGGGTGACCTTGGCCAGCGCCTCCTCGCCCTCGGCGAGATCGGCGAAGGAGATGATGATCGCGGTGGGGCTGGACCACACGTCGGCGACCAGGCCCAGCCGCTGCGCCGAACCGGCCACCGCCATCTCCAGGCGCGGCGCCGAGGTGCCGTACTGGTGCAGCCGGCGCGCCAGCTCGACCAGGAAGGCGATGCGCGCGTTGAGCGGCGCGGCGGCGGCCGGCGCCAGCACCGCCGGACTCATGCGGCCGGCCGCACGCGCAGCGTGGTGCCTTCCACGCCCGTCACTTCCACCGTCGCCCCCGCCGGCAGGTCCGGCCCGCTGACCAGCCACTGGCCGTCGCCCACCTGCGCCTTGCCGCGGCCGTTGACGATGGCCTCGGCCAGCACGTAGCGCTGGCCGATCATCTGCTCGCCGCGCCGGTTCAGCCGCTGCGCATGGCCGCCGTGGCGGCGCTGCAGGCGCGGCCGCAGCGCGTACCAGTACAGCGCGCAGGCGGCCAGCGCGAAGGCCGCGAAGGCCAGCGCCTGCGCCAGCGGCGACAGGCCGGGCACGAGCAGCAGCAAGGTGCCGGTGGCCGCGGCGCCGATGCCGATCCACAGCAGGAAGTAGCCGGGCAGCACGATTTCCGCCGCGATCAGCAGCAGCGCGACGATCCACCACAGGTAGTGCATGGCGAAGGTTGGCGACATCGTTGGTCCCCTGAAGCGTTGCGGGGCCGCGGCGGCCGCCGCGGCGTTGCGTCAGCCCACCGGCGGCGGCGCGCGGCGGCCGGCCGCCAGCTTCTCCTGCTGCTGGCCCAGCGATTCCCTGGCCAGCTCGGCGATGCCGGCCAGCGAGCCGAGCACGCCGGTGGCCTCGATCGGCAGCAGCAGCATCTTCTGGTTGGGCGAGTTGGCCATCTCCTTCAGCGCCTCCACGTACTTGTTGGCGACGAAGTAGTTGAGCGCGTTGACGTTGCCGCCGGCGATCGCCTCGGACACCATCCTGGTGGCCTGCGCCTCGGCCTCGGCCAGGCGGATGCGCGCCTCGGCCTCGCGGAAGGCCGCCTCCTTCCTGCCATCGGCGGCCAGGATCGCGCTCTGCTTCTCGCCGTCGGCCTTGAGGATCGCGGCCTGCTTGAAGCCCTCGGCCTCCAGGATGTTGGCGCGCTTCTCGCGCTCGGCCTTCATCTGCCGCGCCATCGAGTCGACCAGGTCGCGCGGCGGCGCGATGTCCTTGATCTCGATGCGGTTGACCTTGACGCCCCACGGGTGCGTGGCCTCGTCCACCACGCGCAGCAGCTGCGCGTTGATGGTGTCGCGCTTGCTCAGGGATTCGTCCAGGTCCATCGAGCCGAGCACGGTGCGGATGTTGGTCATCACCAGCGCCAGCGTGGCCTGCTCCAGGTTGGCCACCTCGTAGGCGGCCTTGGCCGCGTCCAGCACCTGGTAGAACACCACCCCGTCCACGCGCACCACCGCGTTGTCCTTGGTGATGACGTCCTGCGAGGGCACGTCCAGCACCTGCTCCATCATGTTCATCTTGCGGCCCACCGCCTGGTAGATCGGGACCAGGAAATGCAGGCCGGGCGTCAGCGTGCGGGTGTACTTGCCGAAGGTCTCCACCGTCCATTCGTAGCCCTGCGGCACCACGCGGACCAGCTTGGCCAGGCCGATCACCACCAGGGCGACGATCACCAGCGCGAATATCTGTCCCATCGACTTACCCCCTCCGTGTGACGTTCGGGCGAGTATAGGCGAGGTCGCGCGTGCGGCCGGAGTACGTCATTACATAACGGTGGCGGGGTGGCCTCGGTGCGAGCCGCCCCCTGCGGGAACAGTCTCTCGTGGGCAGCTTCCTGCGGGAGCGGCCCCTGTGGGCCGCGATGGCCCGCGGATCGCGGCCGGAGGCCGCTCCCACAAGGGTCATCCCCACGGAGGCAGGCCCCGCGAGGAAATGGCCCGCGCCCGCTTCAGCCGAGGCGCGCGAACAGGCTCCCGCTGCCGGGCAGGCGCAGGCGGCGGCCGTCGAGCGCGCCCTGCAGCAGGCCGTGGCCGTCGAGCGCGGCCGGCGGGGCCTCCAGCGGCAGCTCCAGCTCCACCGGCTCGCCGGAGAGGTTGAAGGCCACCAGCAGCTCCTGCCCGGCAACGCTGCGCACGAAGGCGAGCACCGGCTCGGCGGTGTCGAGGAAGCGGATCGCGCCCTCGCGCAGCGCCGGCTGCGTGTGGCGCCAGCGCAGGAAGGCGCGGAAGCCGTGCAGCGCCGAGCGCGGATCGGCCTCCTGCGCGTCCACCGCCAGCGCGCGGTGCTCCGGTGGCACCGGCAGCCACGGCGTGCCGCGGCTGAAGCCGGCGTTGGCGCCGTCCGCGGTCCACGGCATCGGCGTGCGGCAGCCGTCGCGGCCCTTGAAGTTCGGCCAGAAGGCGATGCCGTAGGGGTCCTGCAGCGCCTCGAACGGCACCTCGGCCTCGGTCAGGCCCAGCTCCTCGCCCTGGTACACGCACACCGAGCCGCGCAGCGAGCAGACCAGCGCGGTGAGCTGGTTGGCCAGCCGCGCCGACGGCCGCGCGCCGCCCCAGCGGCTGAGCACGCGCGCCACGTCGTGGTTGGAGATCGCCCAGCACGGCCAGCCCTTGCCCATCTGCGCCTCCAGCCGCTCCACCGTGCCGCGGATGTAGCCGGCGCTGAAGTCGTCGGTGAGCAGCTCGAAGCTGTAGCCCATGTGCAGGCGCCGGCCGCGGGTGTACTCGGCCATGGTGGCGAGCGAGTCCTCCGAGGAGATCTCGCCGAGCGCGGCGACGTCGGGATAGCGGTCGAGCAGCGCGCGCAGCTCCTCCAGGAAGCCGAGGTTCTCCGGCTGCGTGTTGTTGTACCAGTGGTACTGGAACGCATACGGGTTGTCCGGGCTGAAGCCGCGGCCCACGCGCGCCTGCGGCGGCTTGGGCGGGTTGTCGCGCAGCTGCGCGTCGTGGAAGCAGAAGTTGATCGCGTCCAGGCGCAGGCCGTCGACGCCGCGGTCGAGCCAGAACTTCACGCCGTCCAGGATCGCCGCGCGCACCGCGGGATTGTGGAAGTTGAGGTCGGGCTGCTGGGTCAGGAAGTTGTGCAGGTAGTACTGCCCGCGGCGCGGCTCCCACTGCCAGGCGCTGCCGCCGAACAGCGACAGCCAGTTGTTCGGCGGCGTGCCGTCCTCCCGCGCGTCGGCCCACACGTACCAGTCGGCCTTCGGGTTGCCGCGGCTCTGCCGGCTCTCGCGGAACCAGGCGTGCTCGGCCGAGGTGTGGCTGAGCACCTGGTCGATCATCACCTTCAGCCCCAGCGCGTGCGCCTTCGCCAGCAGGCGGTCGAAGTCGGCCAGCGTGCCGAACAGCGGGTCGACGTCGCGGTAGTCGGCGATGTCGTAGCCGAAGTCGGCCATCGGCGAGGTGAAGAACGGCGCGATCCAGATCGCGTCCACGCCCAGGCCGGCGACGTAGTCCAGGCGCTCGATGATGCCGGGCAGGTCGCCCACGCCGTCGCCGTCGGTGTCCTGGAAGCTGCGCGGGTAGATCTGGTAGATGACGGCGCCACGCCACCACGGTGAACCGGTCATTCAATAATCCCTGGCTTGGCCAGCTGCGCGGACGGCGCTCTGGCGGACCGGCGCAGCTTAGCCTCAGCGTCCCGACGCGACGCAGGGGCCTGCATACGTATTCATGCCTGCTGCGTGCGCACAAATGCGTCGGCGGGAAAACGTTTTCGCGGATCCGGCGCGTCGCGTGTCGCGCGCGGACGGGAGCTTGCCGGCGGCGGTCCCGCGAGCCCTGCTGCGGGCCGGCGCAGGGACCGACGGCGGCTTGTGCTGCATCGCAATGACACCGGTCGCGGGCACGGCATGAATACGTATGCAGGCCTGAGCTGCGCCGAAAACAACGTCACTATGATCCGCCCCGACACGCTCGACCAGAGAAGCGTGGACATTCGCCGCGGGAGCGCTGTCCCGCCACCACGCCGAGTGCGTGAACTCGAAGAGTTTTCCGGAGGGGAGAAAATGAGCAGATTTGAGCGCAACATCCTGGCGATGGCCATCGCTACCGCATGCTTCGGCATGGGCACCGTTGCCGTCGCGGGGGATGCGCCCACCGCGAACGCGGCGGGTCCGCGGCAGACCGCGCAGGACCAGGGCCAGGACCAGGCCAAGCCGGATGCGTCCGACAAGGACAAGGAGCGGCGCAAGGAGCCCAAGAAGCTTGAAGGGGTCGAGGTCAACGGCTTCGTCAGCAGCATCGAGAACGCCACCGCGCTCAAGCGCAACGCCGACACCATCGTCGAGGCGGTCTCGGCCGAGCAGGTCGGCAAGTTGCCGGGCGTGTCCATCGCCGACTCGCTGGGCCGCCTGCCTGGCCTGGCCGTGCAGACCGTCAGCGGCCGCCCGCAGGTGCTCACCATCCATGGTCTGGGCCCGGACTTCTCCACCGCGCTGGTCAACGGCGGCGAGCAGGTTTCCACCTCCAACAACCGCGACGTGCAGTTCGACCAGTATCCGTCGAGCTGGTTCGACAACGTCGTGGTGCACCTGTCCCCCGAGGCGAGCCTGATCGGCCAGGGCCTGGCGGGCACCGTGGACATGCGGACCATCCGCCCGCTCGAAAAGAGCGGCCCGGAGGCCGCCGTCAACGCCCATTACACCTGGGACAGCATTTCCCAGCTGTCGCCCGGCCCCGGCGTGGGCGACAGGGGCTACAACGTCAACGGCGTGTGGGTGAACCAGTTCGCCGACCACACGTTCGGCGTCACGCTCGGCGTGGACCTCGAATCGACGCCGTCGCAGATCGAACACCAGGCGCCGTGGGGCTACGCCACCACCGGCAATGGCGGGCTGGCGGTCGGCGGCTCGAAGAACTATGGCATCTCCGACCAGATGAACCGCAACGGCTTCCTGACCAGCCTCCAATGGCAGCCGAACGACCACTACACCAGCACGCTCGACCTGACCTACGACAAGTTCAAGGAAGTGCAGCAGGCCAAGGGCATGGAGGTTCCGCTGGGTTACGGCCCCGACGGCGTGACCTACCTGACGCCCAGCACGGTGGACGCGGACGGCTTCGTCAAGACCGGCAGCTACGACCACGTCAAGTCGGTGATCCGCAACGACTACAACCGCACCGACGCCAAGGTCTGGAACATCAACTGGAACAACGACATCAAGTTCAACGAGGACTGGTCGGCCTCGCTAGACGCGAATTATTCGCGCGCCCGTCGCAACGACATCCAGGTCGAAAGCTATGCCGGCACCGGCTATGGCACGAACAATACCGTCACTTCCGACAACGGTGCCTTCGACACGATCGGCTTCACCGAGCTTGGCAATGGCCTGCTGTACCTCGACCCGGCGCTCGATTACGGCTCCGGCATCGCGCTGACCGACCCGCAGGGCTGGGGCGCCGGCGGCACCCCGGCCGTGGTGCAGGCAGGCTTCATCAATGCGCCGCACACCGACGACCACCTAGCCAACCTGCGCGCCACCGTGAAGCGCGACTTCGTCGAGGGACCGTTCTCCAGCGTGGAGTTCGGCGTGGTGCGCGGCACGCGCCAGAAGACCTACGACATCGACCAGACCTTCCTGACCCTGGGCGGCGGCTACATCGACAAGGACGCCGATGGCAACGTCACCCACGTGCCCGTTCTCACGGCGCCCCTCGGCGGCGGCACCTGCGATCCGCTGTCGTGGATGGGCATAGGCTCGCAAGCCTGCTACAACCCGATGGACCTGATCGCCAGTGGCGTCTACACCCAGCTGCCGACCTCGCTGTCGTCGATCGCAGTACCGCCGAACTGGAAGGTGACCGAGCGCGACGTCACCTCTTACGTGCAGTTCAACCTCGACACCAGTCTCGGCGATGTCAGCCTGCGCGGCAACTTCGGCCTGCAGGTGGCGCACACCAGCCAGACGTCCAGCGGCTACCGTGTGACGGCCGGCGACGGCAGCAGCACCGCCGGCGACGCCTACGCCATGCTGGTGCCGGTGTCGGGCGGGACCAAATACACCCGCTACTTGCCCAGCGGCAACCTGATCTTTGGCTTCAGCGAGAACGACGACCTGCGCGTGAGCGCCGCACGCACGATGGCGCGTCCACGCATGGACCAGATGAGCGCCAGCCTCGGCGTCTCGGGCAACATCACGCACCTGACCGAGACCAACCCGAACCTGTCCTACTTCAGCGCCTCGGGCGGCAACGCCAAGCTGCTGCCGACCATGTCGGACAACTACAACGTCAGCTACGAGCACTACTTCTCTGCCCCGGCCTCCGGCTACCAGTGCAACGCGAACGACTCGAAGACCTCGGACCTGTGCCGCAGCGGCGGTGCCGGCTACTTCACGGCGTCGGCCTACTACCTGAAGCTGAAGGACTACATCGATCCGAACGCGGCCTACCTGTACGATTTCAGCGCTTTCGTCTCCTCCTACCTGACGCCCGAGCAGCAGCAGGAGCTGGGCACGACTCAGGGCATCGTCTCCGGCCCGGTGAACGACGGCCACGGCTACGTGAAGGGGGCCCAGGTCACCCTGAACCTGCCGCTGGGCATGATCATCCGGCCCCTCAACGGCTTCGGCATCATCCTGACCGGCGACTACACCAAGAGCTCGCTGAAATACGGCGACAACCCCGCGCCGATCAGCGTGCCCGGCCTGTCCAAGTGGGTGGCCAACGGGACGCTGTACTATCAGCACAACGGCTTCGAGGCGCGTGTCAGCGACAGCTACCGTTCCAGCTTCCTGGGGGAGGTGTCGGGCATCAGCGCTACGCGCATCGAGCAGGACATCGCCGGTGGCAGCACCTACGACGCGCAGGTCAGCTACAGCTTCGACAGCGGCAAACTGAAGGGACTGACCTTGATCGCGCAGGGATCGAACCTTTCCAACAAGATCTTCAAGACCTACCAGAACGGCGACGCGCGCCAGGTGCTGACCTGGGAACGTTATGGTCGCCGCTACGACGTGGGCATCTCCTACAAGTTTCAGTAATCCCGCCGGTGACTCCCAAGCGCCCCGCCGGACACCCTTCGGCGGGGCTTTTTTTCGGCCGCCGCGCGCCGCGACGGCGGCGCCGCGGAGTCGGGCAAGCGCGGCGGCCGCCGCCGGACGGTCCGGGTCCCGGGCATCTGCCGCCGCGGAATGCGCTTCCGCACGAGAGGTCATCATGGGCAACGAAACGAACGAGCAGCACATCCGCAACGTCGTCATCGTGGGCGGCGGCACCGCCGGCTGGATGACCGCGGCGCTGCTGGCCAAGGCGTTCGGCCCGCGGCTGTCGATCCGCCTGGTCGAGTCCGAGGAGATCGGCATCGTCGGGGTGGGCGAGGCGACCATCCCGCAGATCCGCCACGTCGGCCGCTTCCTCGGCATCGCCGAGGACGAGCTGCTCAGGGAAAGCCGCGGCACCATCAAGCTGGCGGTGCAGTTCAACGACTGGCGGCGGCGCGGCGACTCCTACCTGCACGCCTTCAGCGACGTCGGCCTGCCGCTGGGACTGGCCGCGTTCCAGCACTACTGGCTGCGCAGCCGGCGCGAGGACCCGCATGCGCCCGGCCTGTGGGCCTATTCGATCTGCGCGCAGGCCTGCCTGGCCAACCGCTTCGCGCCGCTGGAGAGCGTCGGCGGCAGCCCGCTCACCGGCATGCGCTACGCCTACCACTTCGACGCCAGCCGCTTCGGGCAGTTGCTGCGCCGGCACGCGCAAGGCAACGGCGTGGTGCGCACCGAAGGCAAGGTGGTCGACGTGGCGCTGCGCGGCACGGACGGCTTCATCGAATCGATCCGGCTGCACGGCGGCGAGGTGATCCCCGGCGACCTGTTCGTCGACTGCTCCGGCTTCCGCGGCCTGCTGATCGAGGGCGCGCTCAAGACCGGCTACGAGAGCTGGCAGCACTGGCTGCCGTGCGACAGCGCGGTGGTCGCGCCCAGCGAGCACGGCGGCACCATCCGCCCGTACACCCAGGCCAGCGCGCAGCAGGCCGGCTGGCAGTGGCGCATCCCGCTGCAGCACCTGGCCAGCAACGGCCACGTGTACTGCAGCCGCTTCGTCAGCGACGACGAGGCGGCCGCCACGCTGGTGCGCAACATGGAAGGCCCGGCGCTGGCCGCGCCGCGCCAGCTGCGCTTCCACACCGGCATCCGCAACAAGGTGTGGAACCGCAACTGCGTGGCGCTGGGCCTGGCCAGCGGCTTCATCGAGCCGCTGGAGTCGACCAGCATCCACCTGATGCAGTCGGCGGCCGGCCGCCTGCTGACGATGTTCCCCGACCGCGGCTTCGACCCCGCGCTGGTCGACGAGTACAACCGCCAGACCCGCGCCGAGTACGAGCAGACGCGCGACTTCATCATCCTGCACTACAAGGCCACCGAGCGCGACGACACGCCGTTCTGGCGACGGTGCGCGACGATGGACGTCCCCGAGGGGCTGGCGCGCCGCATCGGGCTGTTCCGCCGCACGGGCCACGTCTTCCGCGAGGGCGAGGAGCTGTTCACCCTGATGGGCTGGCTGCAGGTGTTCATCGGCCAGGGCATCGTCCCCGAGCGCCACCACCCGCTGGCCGACGCCCTGCCGAAGGCGCAGCTGGACGAATTCCTCGCCAACATCCGCACCCTGGTCGACCGCGCCGTGGCCGCGATGCCCACGCATGCCGAGTACATCGACCGCCACTTCAAGGCCGCCGACTGAGCGGTCCGGAGCCGTCCATGAGAAAGCGCACGCCCGCACGATCCTGCCTGTGGCTGCTGGCCTCCGCCGCGCTCGTCCTGGCGTCCGCCGCCCCCGCGCGGCAGGACGGCGGCGCGCGGCCGGACGCGCCCGCGACGGCGCAGCCGCCGTCCGGCGTGTGGTACGAGATCTTCGTGCGCGCCTGGTACGACACCGACGGCGACGGCATCGGCGACTTGAACGGCGTCACCGCCAAGCTCGACTACCTGAAGTCGCTGGGCGTGGACGGCCTCTGGCTGATGCCGGTCAACCCCTCGCCCAGCTACCACGGCTACGACGTCACCGACTACGAGGCGATCAACCCGCAGTACGGCAGCATGGCCGACTTCCGCCGCCTGCTCGCCGAGGCGCACAAGCGCGGCATGCGCGTGATCATCGACCTGGTGATCAACCACACCAGCGACCGGCACCCGTGGTTCCAGGCCGCGCGCGATCCCGCCGACCCGCACCACCGCTGGTACACGTGGGCCGGCACGCGCGCCGACCTCGGCGCCGTCAGCGCCACCGGCGGCCCGGCCTGGCACGCGCTGGACGGGCGGCACTACCTGGGCGTCTTCACCGGCGAGATGCCCGACCTCGACTACGACACGCCCGCCGTGCGCGAGGCCATGGTCGGCGTCGGCCGCTACTGGCTGGACCTGGGCGTGGACGGCTTCCGCCTCGACGCCGCGCAGCACATCTACCTCGACTTCCAGTCGCAGTGGGGCGACCCGCGCGCGGTGGCGAAGAACGTGCGCTGGTGGCAGGACTTCCGCGCCGGTCTCGCCGCGTCGAACCCGCGCGCCTACCTGGTCGGCGAGGTGACCCAGGACTCGCCCGCCGGGCTGGCCCCGTACGTGCGGCCGCTGGACGCGGTGTTCGACTTCCCGCTGGCGGTGCGGCTGATCGAGAGCGTGAAGCAGGAGCGCGACCGCGGCATCCTCGCCCAGGCGCTGCCGATGGCCGCGGCCTACGCCGCCGCCGGGCGCGCCACCGGCGACGCGCCGTTCCTGTCCAACCACGACCAGGAGCGCGTGATGAGCCGGCTGCAAGGCGACGCCAGGCACATGCGCGTGGCCGCCGCGCTGCTGCTCACCCTGCCCGGCGAGCCCTTCGTGTACTACGGCGAGGAGCTGGGCCTGCAGGGGAAGAAGCCCGATCCCGACCTGCGCGAGCCGATGCGCTGGAACCGCCGCGCCGACGCGCCCGGCGAGACGCGCTGGAAGCCGCTCACCGCCAACCGGGGCGGCGACGTCTCGGTGGAGGCGCAGGATGCCGACCCGCGCTCGCTGCTCAACCTCTACCGCACGCTGATCCACTGGCGCGCCGGGCTGCCCGCGCTGCGCGAGGGCGACCTGCACGGCTTCGACGCCGGCGATCCGCAGCTGGTGGCCTACACGCGCGCCACGCCGGGGCAGAAGCTGCTGGTGGTGCACAACCTGTCGGGGCGTGCGAAGACGCTGCCGCTCGCCCCGACGCAAGGCTTCGCCGAGCTGCTGCGCAGTACCAGCGCCGGCGCGCGGCTGGACCATGGCCGCCTGCTGCTGCCCGCCTACGCCAGCGCGGTGCTGCGCTAGCGCCGGCGTTGTTCCCTCTCCCCTCCGGGGAGAGGGTCAGGGTGAGGGGCCGGGGCTCGCCGTGGCGTCCCGATCGAAGCGCGCCAGGAACGGGCGTTGTCGCCAGATCGACCCCTCACCCCAGCCCTCTCCCCGGAGGGGAGAGGGAGCAAGGCGGCTTCGATGGAGCAACCTGCCGCACGCGCCGCGTCAACGCAGTGCCGCGCCAGCGCGAAAGCCATTCCCTCTCCCCAAAGGGGAGAGGGAGCAAATGCGTCACTCCGCTGGGGCCATCGGCGCCTCGCCGTCGTATACCGCCAGCCGCGGCCGCACGACCGGCACGGTGAGCATGGTGCTGGCCACCGCCATCAGCAGCAGCGCGGTGAAGGTCGCCGCGCTGATCACGCCGCGGTCGAGCAGGATGTTGGTGAAGATGATCATGATCAGCGCCTTGGTCTGCAGCAGCCAGCCGATCAGCCAGGCGTCGCCGCGCCGCCAGCCGAGCAGGCGGCCGGCCAGCGCCACGCCGGCCAGCTTGCCCGCCACCGCGGCGGCCAGCAGCGCGCCGGCGGCCAGGAACACCGCCGCGCCACCCACCGACCAGCTCGTGCGCAGTCCGGTGGAAAGGAAGAACACCGGCATCAGCACCAGCAGCACGTGGTGGCGCAGCAGGTCCATCTTCGCCAGCGCGAACCAGTCGCGGTCGAGCACCGCGCCGGCCAGGAAGGCGCCGACCATGAAGTGCAGCCCCGCGTAGTCGGCGGCGAAGCCGCAGGCGGCCAGCCATACCGGCACCACGTACCAGCGGTCGCGCTCGGGCAGCCGCCGCATCAGCGCGCGGAACGGCCAGGCCAGCGCCACGAAGCCCCCCAGGAAGGCAATCTGCCGCCCCACCCGCTCCCAGTCGAGCAGGATCAGCCCCAGCACCGCCCAGATCGCCAGGTCGTCCAGGCTGGCGTAGCGCAGCACGCGCTGGCCCAGCGGCGCGCGCAGGATGCCGAGCTTCTCCATCAGCAGCATCAGGATCGGCAGCGCGGTCACCGCGCAGGCCATGCCCACGCCCAGCACGAACTGCCACGGCCGCCCCGCCGGACCGGTCCAGCCCGCACCCGCGGCGAGCAGGCCGACCGCGGCGAGCGCGCCGGACAGCAGCGGCACGCCCAGCGCGCAGCCGGCGGTGAGCACCGTCTCGCGCCGGTGCAGCCAGCTCTGCTTCAAATCGAGCTCGATGCCGGCGATGCACACGAACAGCATCACCGCCCACCACGCCACGCCGTTGAGCGCCTGGATCACCGGCGGGCTGAACACGGTGGCGTAGTAGTGCGGGAACGCCGCGCCCAGCACGCCGGGCCCGAGCACGATGCCCAGCAGGATCTGCACCACCACCAGCGGCGCGACGTAGTCGGTGCGCCCGAGCCGCCAGATCAGGTAGGGCAGCCCGAAGATGATCGTCATCGCGATCAGGAAGGTTTCCGTGGTCCCCATGCGTTCTCCCCTGCGGTGCGGGCGATTGTCGGGGCGCGCCGCGCCGGGGCGCAATCGCGCCGTCCCGTCGCTGCGCTGCACCACGAAAAAGCGCGGCGCGAAGCCGATGAATACGTATGCACGATGGCGAGCGCGGCGCCGCGCTGGCCTACCATCCGGGCAGGCCCGTCACCGGCGCAGCGCGCGCCGCCATCGTCATCGCAGGAGTCCACGGTGTCCCCACGTCCGATCCTCGCCCCGCTGTTCGCCGCCCTGCTCGCCGCGCTCCCGCCCGTCCACGCCGCGGACGCGCAACCCGCGGACAATGCGACAGACAGCGCCTTCGACCTGCCGCTCGGCGCCGACGCGCTGCACGTGGAACTGCTCGCGCCGAACATCGTGCACCTCGCCTACCGCGCGCACGGCGCGGCGGCGGCGCCGACGCTGGTGATCGACCCGGCGCTGCGCGCCGGGGCCCCCGCCGACGCGAAGCGCAGCGAGGACGGCGCGGCGATCGAGCTGGCCTCCGCCGGGCTGCGCGTGCGCTGGGACCGCAAGACGCGCACGCTCGCCGTGCTGGACGCCGCCGGCCGCACGCTGCTGCGCGCGGACGACCCCGCCTCGCTCGCGCGTGGCGAGCTGTCGCTGCGCCACGACGCCGGCCAGCCGATGTACGGCGTGGGCGGCTACGACGCCTTCGCCAGGGACGTCTCCGCCGGCCTGCTGCGCAAGGGCAGGCTGCGCGCCGAGGCGGGCCAGCAGGGCAACGCCGGCGCGCCCTTCGTGTGGAGCACCGCCGGCTACGGCGTGCTGCTGGACAGCCTGGGCGCGGACGTGCGCCTCGACGACACGCGCATCGGCCTGCGCGGCAAGGCGGCGCGCGACGCCTACATCCTCGTCGGCCGCCCCGCCGAGATCTTCGCCGGCATCGCCAGGATCAGCGGCCCCACGCCGCTGTTCCCGAAATGGGCGATGGGCTTCACCAACAGCCAGTGGGGCATCGACCAGAAGGAACTGCTGCAGATCGTCGGCACCTACCGCGCCAAGCACATCCCGATCGACAACTTCACCCTGGACTTCGACTGGAAGGCCTGGGGCGAGGACTGGGGCGAGTTCCGCTGGAACACCGCCAAGTTCCCGGACGGCCCCGACGGCGGGCTCAAGCGCACGCTCGACGCGCAGGGCATGCACCTGACCGGCATCATGAAGCCGCGCGTGCACGTGGACACGGTGGAGGGCCGCTACGCCACCGCGCACGGCTTCTGGTCGCCGGCCAGCAAGGAGGCGCCGGACTACTTCTCCAAGAAGCCGATCCGCGAGCTGGACTTCGACCTGCCGGCGGTGCGCGCCTGGTTCTTCAACGACCAGCTCAGGCACTCCTTCGACACCGGCATCGTCGGCTGGTGGAACGACGAGGCCGACGACATCGGCAGCAACACCCAGTTCACCAACATGCAGCGCGCGATGTACGACGGCCAGCGCGCCCATTCGCCGCTGCGCGTGTGGTCGATCAACCGCAACTTCTACCTGGGCGCGCAGCGCTACGCCTACGGCCTGTGGTCGGGCGACATCGCCACCGGCTTCGCCAGCATGGCCGGCCAGCGCGCGCGCATGCTCAGCGCCATCGACGTGGGCGCGATGCAGTGGGGCATGGACGGCGGCGGCTTCCGCGACGGCACGCCGACGCCGGAGAACTACGCGCGCTGGGTCCAGTTCGGCGCGTTCACGCCGGTCTTCCGCGTGCACGGCGAGCTGGGGCAGAAACGCCAGCCGTGGGTGTACGGCCCGGTGGCCGAGCGCGCCGCCACCGCCGCGATCCGCCTGCGCTACGCGCTGATCCCCTACGTCTACAGCTACGAGTACGCGCGCCGCGCCACCGGCGTGGGCCTGGTGCGGCCGCTCACCTTCGACTGGCCGGACGACGCCAACGTGCGCAACGACGTCGACGCCTGGCTGTTCGGCGACTGGCTGCTGGTCTCGCCGGTGGTCGAGCAGGGCCAGACGTCCAAGCCGGTCTACCTGCCGGCCGGCGAATGGTTCGACTGGTTCACCGGCGAGCGCCACGAGGGCGGCCGCGCCGTCACGCACGCGGCGGACGCGAAGAACTGGAGCGACATCCCGCTGTTCGTGCGCGCCGGCGCGATCATCCCGACCCAGCCGCCGGAGGACTACGTCGGCCAGCATCCGCTCGTGCAGCTCGACGTGGAGATCTTCCCCGCCGCGCGGCCGAGCCGCTTCACGTACTACGACGACGACGGCACGACCTACGCCTACGAGCATGGCGAGGATTACCGCCAGGCCATCGCCGTGCGGCGCGACGGCGCGGCCGTGCAGGTCGACATCGATGCCGCCGAGGGCGGCTACAGGCCGGCGCTGAAGACCTACCTGCTGAAGGTCCACGGCATCGCCGCCGCGCAGGTCGCGGGCGGCGGCGCGCTGCAGCGCCACGACAGCCTCGACGCCCTGCGGAAGGCGGACGGCGAAGGCTGGGCCGCCGGCCGCGACCGCTTCGGCGAGGTCACCTGGGTCAAGGTGGCCGCCGCGGACGCGCGCCACGTCACGCTGACACCGGGGCACTGACGCATGTAGACCCGCGTCGGCCGCCCCTCGGGGAAGCCCCCGGTCACTTCGCCTCCTCCCGCCCCGGCAGCGGGAATCCGCGATCGCATCGGGCGTTTCCGATGTGCCCGCCGAACCGCGGGCAATCCCACTGGAGGAGAAAAGCGATGTCAGGCAACGGCAAGAAAGCGCACGGCCCGCGGGCCGTGCTGTGGCTCTCCCTCGGCGCCGCGCTCGCGGCGGGCTGCGCCAGCCTGCCGGCGCAGGCGGCCAGCAACGACAACAACGTGGAGTGGAACGGCCTGTTCCACGACCAGGGCCCGCTGTTCGACGACCACCCCGAGCCCACCGCCGCGCAGGCGGTGACGCTGACCCTGCGCACCTTCAAGGGCGACATCACCAGCGCCAACATCAAGTACTACGACAGCGCCGACGGCCAGTTCCACTGGGTGGCGATGCACTGGGCGTCCAACGACCCCACCGGCGTGTTCGACTACTGGCAGGGCACCGTGCCGGCCAGCGGCTCGGAGAAGTACTACCGCTTCCAGATCAACGACGGCAGCGCCACCGCCTGGTACAACGCGGCGGGCATCACCTCGTCGGAGCCCTCCGCCGGCGACTTCTTCATCGTGCCCGGCTTCAAGACGCCGGACTGGATGAAGAACGGCGTGATCTACCAGATCTTCCCCGACCGCTTCTACAACGGCGACGCCGGCAACGACGTGAGCAACGGCCAGTACACCTACGCCGGCTGCGCCACCGAGAAGCACGCCTGGGGCGGCAGCGTCACCTCCAACGTGGGCGGCTGCAACAGCGTGGTGTTCTTCGGCGGCGACCTCGCCGGCGTGGACCAGAAGCTCGGCTACATCAAGAACACGCTGGGCGCGAACATCGTCTACCTCAACCCGGTCTTCCGCTCGCCGACCAACCACAAGTACGACACCGAGGACTACATGACGGTGGACCCGGCGTTCGGCAGCAACGCCACGCTGCAGACGCTGATCGCCGACATCCACAGCAGCGCGAACGGGCCGAAGGGCTACGTGATCCTCGACGGCGTGTTCAACCACACCGGCGACACCCACCAGTGGTTCGACCGCTACAACTGGTGGAGCACCAGTGGCGCATACGAGTCGCAATCCAGCCAGTGGTACGGCTGGTATACCTTCCAGAGCTGGCCGAACAGCTATTCCGGCTTCTTCGGCATCGCCAGCATGCCCAAGCTCGACTACGGCGCCAGCGGCTCGGCCGTGCGCAACGCGATCTACGGCTCCGCCGGCTCGGTGGTGAAGACCTACCTGAAGCCGCCCTACTCCATCGACGGCTGGCGGCTGGACGCGGCGCAGTACCTCGACGCCGGCGGCAACGACGGCAGCGACGCGACCAACCACCAGATCATGGCCGAGCTGCGCAGCGCGGTGAAGTCGGTGAACGCCAACGCCGAGATCCTCGGCGAGTTCTGGGGCAACGCCGGCCCGTGGACCGACGGCGGCGACCAGTGGGACGGCGCGATGAACTACGACGGCTTCATGCAGCCGGTCTCCGAGTGGATCACCGGCAAGGACTACGGCGGCGGCAGCGCCTCCATCCCGGTCAGCCAGTTCGACAGCTGGCTGCGCGGCACCCGCGCCAACTACCCCACCAACGTGCAGCAGACCATGAGCAACGCGCTGGGCAGCCACGACGTCACCCGCTTCGGCACCCGCGCCGGCGGCGACATCTGGAAGACCTACCTGGCGCTGTTCTTCCAGATGACCTACGTGGGCACGCCGACCATCTACTACGGCGACGAGTACGGCATGCAGGGCGGCGCCGACCCCGACAACCGGCGCACCTTCGACTGGAACGCCGGCACCATCACCAACAGCGCGGTGGCGCTGACCCAGAAGCTGATCGGCATCCGCAACCAGTACGCGGCGCTGCGCACCGGCTCGTTCATGACCCTGCTCACCGACGACGCCAACAAGCTCTACGCCTACGGCCGCTTCGACGCCAGCCACCGCATCGCGGTGGCGCTCAACAACGACAGCGTCTCGCACAGCGTCACCGTGCCGGTGTGGCAGCTCAGCATGGCCAACGGCAGCGGCGTCACCGACCTGGTCAGCGGCAGCCACTACACGGTCAGCGGCGGCAGCGTCACCGTGACCGTGAACGGGCACTACGGCGCGATCCTCGCCCAGTAGCCCCGGCGGGCCGGGCGCCGCTGGCGCCCGGCCACGCAGCCGTCCGCCGCTTTCCGCGCCGGCCGCCGATGCTGCGGCCGCACTACAACTTGCCCACGCGACATGCCATAAACGTCTCCCACCGCAAGGGGCCTGCACGATGACCACGAACCGCCGACTCCCCGCTCCCGCGGAGCGCCCATGCTGAGCGCCGTCCTGATCGCGGCGCTCGCCGCCGGCCCGGCGGCCGACGGCGCCTGGCGCACCGAGCTGCGCTGGCACGGCCAGCAGGCGCGCATGCAGGCGCAGGCGGGCGGCCGCTACCTGCTGAGCGGCCCCTTCGGCCAGCGCGCGGTGAACGCCGGCGCGATGCGCGCCGACACCGCCAGCCCGCTGTTCGACGGCCTGTTCCAGATGGCGCAGGACGACCTCGCGCAGGACGTGGTGGACGCGATCCGCGACCCCGCCTACGACCACGGCCGGCCGATCCCCTGCCACTGCTACGTCACCGGCGTGAAGTGGCCGTACGTGTGGACGCGCGACCTGTCCTACTCGATCGACCTGGGCCTGTGGCGGCTCGACCCGGAGCGCGCGCGCAACGGCCTGCGCTTCAAGCTGTCCGCGGCGCGCGCGCCGGGCGCGCCCGGCCTGTACGCGATGCAGGACACCGGCTCGGGCGGCAGCTGGCCGATCAGCACCGACCGCGTGGTGTGGTTCCTCGGCGCGCGCCACCTGCTCGGCGACAAGGGCTTCGCCGGCGCGACCTGGCGCGCGCTGCGCGACACGCTGGCGCAGGAGCGGCGCTACGCCTTCGACGCCGCGCTCGGCCTGTACCGCGGCGAGACCTCGTTCCTCGACTGGCGCGAGCAGACCTATCCGGCGTGGACGGCGGACAACGTGGCCTTCATCGGCCAGTCCTTCGCGCTGTCCACCAACGTGCTGCACTACCAGGCGCTCGACCTCGCCGCCGCGCAGGCGCGCGCGCGCGGCGACGCCGGGGCCGCCGCGGACTACCGCGCCCAGGCCGACGCGCTGAAGGCCGCGATCAACGCGCGTTTCTGGCGCGCCGACCGCGGCCTGTACATGAGCTACCTCGGCGGCGACGGCACCCCCTACGACACCTACGACCTGCTCGGCACCGCGCTCGCCGTCACCAGCGGCGTGGCCGAGGGCGAGCGCGCGCGGCAGGCGCTGGCCAACTACCCGACCTGGGACGCCGGCAGCCCGGTGATCTGGCCCGAGCGGCGCGACCAGCCGGTCTACCACAACCGCGCGATCTGGCCCTTCGTCAGCGCCTACGCGCTGCGCGCCGCGCGCGCCACGGACGACCCGGCGCGGATCGCGCACGAGCTGCGCTCGATCATGCGCGGCGCCGCGCTGGCCGGCTCCAACATGGAGAACTACGAGCTCGAGAGCCAGGCCGTGCACGTGGACGAGGGCAGGCTGAGCGGCCCGGTGGTCAACTCGCCGCGCCAGCTGTGGTCGGTGGCCGCCTACATCGCCGCGGTGACCGAGGGCGTGTTCGGCCTCGCCGACGACGGCCGCGTCGAGCCCAAGCTGCCCGCCGCGCTGGTGCCGATGCTGTTCGGCGAGCGCAAGGCCATCGCGCTCGACCTGCCCGGCCGGCGCATCGTGCTGCAGCGCCCGGAGCGCATCGACGGCGACCTGCTGGTGGCGGACGCCACGACCACGCAGGGCGACACCACCACGGTGACGCTGAAGGCGATCGCCGTGAAGGCGCCGCCGCTGCGCACCGGCGCCACGCTGTACGCGCCCGACGCCCCGCCCGCCCCCGTCGCGCAGGCCGACCGCGACGGCTGGCGCGTGCGGGTGGACGGCAAGGCGGTGCTGTACGCCAACGGCCGCCGCATCGGCGCGGTGGACGGCCAGGCGCAGCTGCCGAAACAGGCCGGCCTGCTCTGCCTGAGCGCCACCCGCATCGACGCGAATGGCCTGGAGTCGCTGCACAGCCCCGACACCTGCGTCGGTGCCGCCGCGAACGTCGGCGGCGCCTGGCCGCGCGCGTGGAAGGCGCCCGCGGGCGGCCGCTACCGCGTCGCCTTCGACTACGCCAACCCGCACGGCCCGATCAACACCGGCATCACCGCCGCGGTGAAGACGCTGGTGGCCAGCTGCGACGGCGCCGCGCCGCAGCGCGTGCCGCTGGTGATGCCGCACAGCGTGGGCACGCAGCGCTCCACCTGGGGCACGTTCGCCGCCAAGGCCGGCGCCACGTGCCGCTTCGCGCTGGAGGACGGCTTCAACATGAGCTACCTCGCCCACGCCGTGCACTACACCGGCGGCAAGGGAGGCGACAAGCCGCTCAACGAGGCGGAGCTCGGCGACCTGGTCATCGCGCCGCTGCCGGCACGGGACACGCCATGAGCCGGGGGCGCGCCAGACAGGCGGCCACGCATGACGACCGCCCTCCATTCCAGGCGAAGCGCCCTCTCCCCTCCGGGGAGAGGGCTGGGGTGAGGGGACACTCTCGCCGTGGCGCTGGAAGATGCGAGGGGTTTTCGCGTGAGAGCTTTCGATGCCGGGCGCTTTCGCCAGGCTGGCCCCTCACCCCGACCCTCTTCCCGGAGGGGAGAGGGAGCCGTCGCGGCGGCGGCCTTCCACGGCAACACATGACGCGCCCTCGCCACCGCAGCACGGTGCCGGGGGTCATTCCAGGCCCCTGTCCCCGACGCGCCGCGCAGCCCGCATGACCGCCACGCCTCCCCGCCCGGCGCCCGCCAAGCCCGCCCTGTCGTTCTGGCAGATCTGGAACATGTGCTTCGGCTTCCTCGGCATCCAGTTCGGGCTGGCGCTGCAGAACGCCAACGTCAGCCGCATCTTCCAGACGCTGGGCGCGGACGTCGCCTCGATCCCCGGCCTGTGGATCGCCGCGCCGGCCACCGGGCTGATCGTGCAGCCGATCATCGGCTACTGCTCCGACCGCACCTGGACGCGGCTGGGCCGGCGCCGGCCCTACTTCCTCGCCGGCGCGGTGCTCGCCACGCTGGCGCTGCTGGCGATGCCCAACGCGCCCGCGCTGTGGATCGCCGCGGGGCTGCTGTGGATCATGGACGCCTCCATCAACGTATCGATGGAGCCGTTCCGCGCCTTCGTCGGCGACCAGCTGCCGGAGCGCCAGCGTCCGCTCGGCTACACCATGCAGAGCTTCTTCATCGGCGTGGGCGCGGTGGTCGCCTCGCTGCTGCCGTGGCTGCTGGCGCGGCTGGGCGTGGCCAACGTCGCGCCGGCCGACGGCATCCCGGACACGGTGAAGTACTCCTTCTACCTGGGCGGCCTGGTGCTGCTCGGCTCGGTGCTGTGGACCATCGTGCGCAGCCGCGAGTACTCGCCCGGCGAGCTGCGCGGCTTCGCCGGCGGCGAGGACGGCGCGGCGCCGGCGGACGCCTCGCGCGCCTGGCGCTTCGGCCTGCTGCTGCTCGCGGTGGGCGTGGCGGTGCTGTTCGCGATCCGCCGCTTCGCGCTGGAGCGGGAGATGTACCTGCTCGCCGGCGGTCTGGTCGTGTTCGGGCTGCTGTTCGCCTGGCGCAGCGTCACCCGCAGCCGCGGCATGCTCGCGCAGGTGATGGGCGACCTGTACGGCATGCCCGACACCATGCGCCGGCTGGCCTGGGTGCAGCTGTTCACCTGGTTCGCGCTGTTCGCGCTGTGGATCTACGCCACCGCGGCGGTGACCGCGGTGCACTTCGGCAGCGCCGACCCGCATTCGGCGGCCTACAACGAGGGCGCCAACTGGGTCGGCGTGCTGTTCGCCGCCTACAACGGCTTCGCCGCGCTGGCGGCGATCGCGATCCCGTGGATGGTGCGGCGCTGGGGCCTGCGCATCAGCCACCTGCTCAACCTGTGGCTGGGCGGCGCGGGGCTGCTGTCGTTCCTGCTGGTCCGCGATCCGCACTGGCTGCTCGCCTCGATGGTGGGCGTGGGCTTCGCCTGGGCCTCGATCCTGTCGCTGCCCTACGCGCTGCTCTCCGACGACCTGCCGGCGGCGAAGATGGGCGTGTACATGGGCATCTTCAACTTCTTCATCGTGATCCCCCAGCTGCTCGCCGCCAGCGTGCTGGGCCTGCTGCTGCGGCTGTGCTTCCACGGCCAGGCGATCTGGGCGCTGGCGCTGGGCGGGGCCAGCCTGATCGTGGCCGGGTTGTTCACGTTGCGGGTGCGGGAGCCGGCGCGGGAGGCCGGCGCGTAGGGGAGTCGGGCGTTGCCGCTGCACCGCCAGCAGCAATGAGCGCCGCCGCGAGCCCCGCCCCTCGCCCCAACCCTCTCCCCGGAGGGGAGAGGGCGCAAGGCGCGGCACGTCCGAAAGTCCCGCCCTGATTCGCCCCACCATTCACTTCTCACCACTCGCTGCTCGCCTCTCGTCCCTCGCTTCCCGCTTCTCGCTTCTCGCTCGCGCAGCGAGCGTGAGAGGAGTGCGCGCAGGAAGCGCGCTGCTCTTTCGGGGCCCCTATGGCGCGGCGGGTGGGCGGCGGACCAGCCCGGAGGGTGGCCCGCAGGGAGGCGGGCCAGTTTTTCGTCGGCACAGGGACTGTGCCGTCGAAAAACCCCGCCGCCCACCCGCGCACCTTCCGGGCAGAGCCTGCCCCGGACTTGATCCGGGGACGCCCGGAAGGCGCGCCATCGGGGGGCCTTTTCTCTTGGGCTACTGCTCTTTACTCCGGGCATCCTGCCCTCCGCCCTTCGGGCCGGCTTCGCCGTTCGCTCACGCTCCAAGCGCGCGCGTGGGCAAGCAAAGAGAAGTAGCCCGCCCGCCGGCAGGCGGAACCCCGCCGGAGGCGGTCCAGGTTCCGACCGGGCTCGTAGCAGGCGGCAGCCACACCAAAAAAAGCAACATGGATTCCCGCTTGCGCGGGAATGACGCCATGTGGAGCTGCAGATATTGCTGGCGGGAGTTGACCGCGCGCCGCCCGTGGCCTACAGACTCACCCTAGCGCGGACACGGCGCCCGAAAGCGCAGCCCGACCGCGACCGGAAGAAAAGCGGCTGCAGACGATCGACAACCAACGACCGGACGCCGACCACCCCGGGCAGCGGCAAAACCCCGCTCAGCGCTCCTGCTTCCACAAGCTGGAGCGCCGCACCTTCAGCGTCACCGGCAACATCGCGCTCTCCACCACCTCGCCGCGGATCAACCGCAACAGGGCATCGACCAGCAGCCGCCCCGCCTGCTGGGTATCCTGCAGCACCGTGGTCAGCGGCGGATTGACGAAGCTGGCCATCGGGATGTCGTCGAAGCCGGCCAGCGCCACGTCGCGCGGCACCTGCAGGCCGCGCGCGTTGAGCGCCTGCAGCGCGCCGATGGCGATCAGGTCGCTGGCCGCGAACACCGCGTCGAACCGCTCGCCGCGCGCCAGCAGCGTCTCCACCGCCTCGTAGCCGGAGCGCTCGGTGCTCTCGGCGTCGGCCTGCAGCGCCTGGTCGGCCGCCAGCCCGGCCTGCTCCAGCGCCTCGGCATAGCCGAGGTAGCGCGCGAAGAATTCCGGGTAGTGGGTGGAAGCCTCGCCCAGGAAGGCGATGCGCCGGCAGCCCTGCGCCAGCAGGTGCTCGGTGACCATCCTCCCGCCGGCGTGGTTGTCGCAGCCGATCGAGACGTCCGGCTGGTCGGGCAGCACCGCGCCCCAGCGCACCGAGCGGGTGCCCTGCTCGGCCAGCTTGCGCAGCTTGTCGCGGTAGGCCAGGTAGTCGCCGTAGCCGAGCAGGATGATGCCGTCGGCCTTCTTGGTGTCGGCGTAGTCGGCGTGCCAGTCGTGCGAGAGCTGCTGGAACGACACCAGGAGGTCGTAGCCCTCCTGCGCGCAGGCGCGGGTGATCGAGCCCAGCATCGACAGGAAGAACGGGTTGATGTGCGACTCGTCGGCGGTCGGGTCCTCGAACAGCAGCAGCGCCAGCGTGCCCGAGTGCTTGCGGCGCAGGCTGGAGGCGTTCTTGTCGACCTTGTAGTTGAGCTCCTCCACCGCCGCCTGGATGCGCCGGCGGGTTTCCTCGTTCACCAGCGGGCTGCCGCGCAGCGCGCGCGAGACGGTGGATTGCGACACGCCCGCCCGGTGGGCGATGTCGAACGAGGTGATCTTGTTTTTCTCGCGCACGGGTTGGACCAAGCCGCCCTCCGGTTGCGTGCCGCGGGCGGCGTCGCTCAGCTGCCGGGCACCTGGCGGATTGTAGCCTCGCGCCCGGAGGCGCCATGCTGCGGTAGCAGCAAAGTCACCCGCAGGCCGCCGCCGTCGCGGTTGGCCAGCGCGATGCGCCCGCCATGCGCCTCCACGATCTCGCGCGCCAGCGCCAGGCCCAGGCCCGTGCCGGAGCGCTTGGTCGAATAGAACGGCAGCAGCGCCTGCGCCAGCACGTTCTCGCTCATGCCGGGGCCGCGGTCGGCCACCTCGATGCGCAGGTCCTGCCCGACCAGGTCCAGCCCCAGCGTCACGCCGTCCTCCGGGCTGCCGGACTCGTGCGCGTTCTTGACCAGGTTGATCAGCACCTGCTCGACCTGCGCGGCGTCGAACCAGCCCGGCTGCGCCGGCGGCTCGCCGCGCAGGGTGAAGCGGCAGTGCAGCGCCAGGCTCTCCAGGAACGCCGGCCAGGCCACCTCCGCCGGGCGCGGCGCGGGCAGCTTGGCGAAGCTGGCGTAGCCGGCGATGAAGCCGTGCAGGTGGCGCACGCGCTCGCCGATGCTGGCGAACACGCCGGGCAGGCGCTCCACCTGGCCGCGCCGCGCCAGCTCGGCGCCGGAGTGCGCCAGCGAGGAGATCGGCGCCAGCGAGTTGTTGAGCTCGTGGCTGATCACCCGGATCACCCGCTTCCAGGTCACCACCTCCTGCCGCGACAGCTCGCGCGTCATGCGCCGGAACAGCTGCAGCCGGTGCGGCCGCCCCTGCAGGCGGAACGCGCGCTGGGAGATGTGGAAGGTCTCCTCGTGGCCGTCCATCTCCACCGTGAGCAGCGCGTCGGCGCCGCCCTCCACCGCGCGGCGCAGCGCCTCGGGCGCGCCGGCCAGCACCTCGTTGAAGTCCAGCCCGTTGAGGCTGCGCCCCTCGTTGAACAGGTGCCGCGCGGCGATGTTGGCGTAGGCGACGCGGCCGGCGGCGTTGGTCAGCACCAGCGCCACCGGGGTGTTCTGCACCACCGTGTCCAGCAGCAGCTCGCGCTGCACCAGGTGCTGGCGCTGCTCGCGCAGGGTCTGGCCCAGCGCGTTGTGCATGCGGATCAGCTCGCCCAGCTCGTCGCGGCGGTCGGCGGCGATGGAGAAGCTGAAGTCGCCGTCGCGGTAGCTGGCCACCGCGCCCTCCAGCGCGCGCAGCAGGCGCTTGATCGGGCTCATCACCACGCCGGCCATCCAGAACGCCAGCGGCAGCAGCACCACCAGGCTGGCCAGCAGGGCGCCGGAGGTGCCCTGCGGCGTGGTGCGCAGCGCCAGGCCCAGGTCCTTGTGCGCCCAGGCCAGCAGCTGCGGCAGCGGCCACTGGGTGATGCCGGCGAAAACCAGCGCGCCGGCAAGGCCGGCCAGCGCGAGCAGCGCGGTGAGCCGCGCCTCCAGCGAACTCAGGCGCCGCAGCATGCGGCGCCCTGGCGCGGGTCGCGGCCGCTCAGTGGCACGACGGGTCCATCGGCGTGCTGGCGCAGTTCACCGTGGGGCGGCCGTCGCGGCCCATCTCCATGCCGCCGCCCACCGGCGCCTTGCCGGACTGCTGCTGCGCGGCGTTGGTCCGCGGCGCCTGCGCGGGGTTGCGGCGTTCCTTGAACTTGAAGTGCGAGTCGCCGTCACCGGCGAGCCGGTGCGCGGGGTCGCTCGCATAGGAGGTCGAGGCGGCGGACGCGGGCCGGCTCCAGCTGTCGCTGGCGCCGCCGGCCGGTGGCGCGCTCTGCGCGATGGCGAATGCCGGCAGCAACGCGGCGATCGGCAGAAGGAGGGTACGGCATCGCATGGCAATGGCTCCTGGAGTTCGGGTACGCGGATCATGGCACCGGCGGCACCGCAAGGCTCCCTCTCCCCTCCGGGAAGAGGGCCGGGGTGAGGGGGCGCGCTTGCCTCGGTCCCTGTCGCTGTTGATGTCTTCCTGCGCAAAAAACGCGGCGGACGGACGTTCCCGCCAGAGTGGCCCCTCGCCCTGCCTCTCCTCCCGGAGGGGAGAGGGCACGAGCATGCCCGGCCGGCGCCACGCGATCATCCGCGCACGCCGATGCGCCCGCAAGCGCCAGGCGTCACGCTCTTCCCGGCGCGTGCCGCGTCAGCCCGGCGTCGCCAGCCCGTAGCGCTCCATGCGCCGGTACAGCGCCTGGCGCGACAGGCCCAGCGCCTGCGCGGCACGGCTGACCACCCCGTCGGCCTTGTGCAGCGCCGCCTCCACCGCCTCGCGGCTGGGCTCGTCCAGGTTGCGCGCGGCGGGCACGGCGACTTGCGGCAGGTTGAGCAGCTCCGGGGTCACCGGGCCGCTGCCGGCCAGCAGCGCGGCGCGCTCGATCGCGTTCTTCAGCTCGCGCACGTTGCCCGGCCAGGGATAGGCCAGCAGCGCCTCGCGCGCGGCGTCGCCCAGCTCGGCGCGGCCGCCGAGGAAGTGCTCGGCCAGCGGCAGGATGTCGTCCGGACGCTCGCTGAGCGGCGGCAGGTTCACCTCGATCACGTTGAGGCGGTAGTAGAGGTCCTCGCGGAAGCTGCCGGCGCGCACCATCGCCTTGAGGTCGGCGTTGGTGGCGGACAGCACGCGCACCTTCACCTGGCGCGTGCGGCCGGAGCCGAGCCGCTCGAACTGCCCGGTCTCCAGCACGCGCAGCAGCTTCACCTGGCCCGGCAGCGGCAGGTTGCCGATCTCGTCGAGGAACAGCGTGCCGCCGTCGGCCAGCTCGAAGCGGCCCTCGCGCGCCTTGTTGGCGCCGGTGTAGGCACCGGCCTCGGCGCCGAACAGCTCGGCCTCGATCAGCTCGCCCGGCAGCGCGCCGCAGTTCACCGCCACGAACGGCCCGCGGCGCACCGCGGAGTTCATGTGCACGATGTTGGCGATGCGCTCCTTGCCCGCGCCGTTGGGGCCGGTGACCAGCACCGGCACGTCCGAGCGCGCCACCTGGCAGGCCAGCTCCAGCACGCGCGCCATCGCGTCGGAGGCGAACACCAGCCCGTCCAGCTCGTAGCTCTCGCGCAGCTTCTCGCGCCGCCGCCGCCGCTCGTTGCGCGCGCGCGCCACCTCGCGGGTGGACTCGGACAGCTCCAGCAGGTTCTCCACCGTGGTCAGCAGCTTGCTGTCGTCCCACGGCTTGGCCACGTAGTCGGCGGCGCCGGCCTTGACCAGTTCCACGGCGGTCTCCAGGTGGGTCCAGGCGGTGAGCAGGATCACCGGCAGGTCGGCGTGGCGCTGGCGGATGGCGCGGAACAGCGCCACGCCCTCCTCGCCGGAGGTGGTGTCGGCGGTGAAGTTCATGTCCTGGATCACCACGTCCACGCTCTCGCGCTCCAGCAGCGCCAGGCCCTCGCCGGGAGTGAGCGCCACCAGCGGGCGGATCTCGTGCAGCGAGAGCGCCAGCGACAGCGCTTCGCCCACGGCCGGGTTGTCGTCGATGATCAGGACAGTTCGCATCTTTCGTCTGCACATGCCGCCATGGATGCGGCCCGGAACCAAAAGGTTGCCATGACTCGAGGCATGGCGTCGCGTCCGGCACCGTGCCGTCGCACCACTGCAGCTGGAGGCCCGCCTTCCTGCCGATCCTCGCCCGGCGGCTCGACCGGAGGTGACGTTGCGCGGCGCCGCGCCTGCGCACGTCGCCCGGCCCGATCCCGTTGGCCTCGTCCAGGCGCGTGACGCGGCCGCCGCAGGCAGTCGGGCCGGCAGCCCAGCCCCTGCCCGGCCCGCCTCCTCCGTCGCTGCGTCCGTCCGCCCAAAGGCACCGGGGAGCTCATGCCGGGCGCGTCGCCGCCACCGGCGGCACGGACGCCGCGCGCAGCGCGGGCGCCAGCACCGACAACTGCCCGAGCGCCCACAGCGCCAGCGCGCCCACGGGCAGGTAGGACAGCGGCAGGCGCGGCAGCTCGTAGCGGCGCATCAGCAGCAGATTCAGCGCGAGCGCGAGCGCCATGCCCAGCACGGCGCCGGTGCCCACGATCAGGCCGTTCTCGGCCTGGAAATAGCGCAGGATGTCGCCGCGCGTGGCGCCGATGGCGCGGCGGATGCCGATGGTCCGCCGCCGCTGCTGCACCCAGAAGTTCGCCAGCCCCGCGATGCCCAGCGCGGTGACGAACAAGAGGCCCAGCGCCGAGGCGACCAGCAGGCCGACCATGGTGACGTCGCGCTGGAAGTATTCGGCGCGGACCTGCGCGTAGGTGCGGACCTGCCCGGCGGGTACGATGCGCTCGGGGTCGGCCGCCAGCAGCGCCGCCACGGCGGCCTTGAGCACGCCGGCCCGCTCCCGCGGCGCGCTGCGCAGCACGTAGGTGATGCCGGCATCGTCGGGCAGCTGCGGCACCAGCAGGCTGTCGCCCTCGTCGCCGGGCTGACCCAGCGCGGGACGCAACAGGGTATCGACCACGCCGACCACGCGCATCGGCTTGTCGCCGCCGTAGAGGGCCCGTCCCAGCGCATCCTTGTCCGGATAAAGCCGCTTCGCCAACGCGCGGGTGACGATCGCGACCGCCGGCGAGCCGGTGGTGTAGTCCCCGGGCGCGAAGTCGCGGCCCTCGACCAGCCGCAGCCCCAGCGTGGCGACCAGCCCCGGCGTGCCGTCGTAGATGCTGGGCGCGGCGCAGCCGGTGCCGTCCAGCGACCCGCGCTGCATCGCGCGGTCCAGCGCCGCCTGGTCCGGGCACACGCCGCTGGTGGAGCTGTTCCGGTTCAGCGGCAGGGAAAAGCTCACCGCCGCCACGGACCTCACGCCGGGAATCGTACGCAGCCTGTCCAGATCGGCCGCATGCCTGATCGACGGTGTCATGTCCTTGCGGGCATCGGCGCTGTAGACCACCGACAGCTCGTCCTCGGCCACGCCGCTCGGGAGCGACAGCCGCGCCATGCGTCCGGCGAGCATGAAGGCCACGTTGCACGCGATGGCGCAGGTGAAGGCCACCTGCAGCACCAGCAGCAGCGCGGTGAGCCGGTGGTGGCGGAGCGTGGAGAGTATCGGTCGCAAGGGTATATCCATGGTTCGCAGTCCGTCATGTGGTCTTCCTGGATGGCGCGGCCATGGCCGGCCGTCTCGCCGTCGCGCGGCAGCGGTGCGTCACAGCGTCTTCAACTGCAGCGCCGGCGCCACGCGGCAGGCGCGCCACGCGGGCAGCAGCCCGGCCAGCGCACTGGCGGTGACGGCCAGCGCGAAGGTGCTTGTCAGCATGGCGACGTCCATGCTCGCCAGCTGCGCGTAGTCGTCCGGCCGGTGTCGCACGCTCCACAGGCCGAGCTGCGCGATCAGCAGCCCCAGCACGCCGCCGGCCAGCCCGATCGCCACCGACTCCAAGCCGAGCTGCGCGAAGATGTCGCGCCGCCGCGCGCCCAGTGCGCGGCGCACGCTGATCTCGCCGCTGCGACGCAGGAACTTCGCCAGCAGCAGCGCCACGATGTTCACCATGCACACGAACAGGAACCCCAGCGCGAGCCACAACTGCATGCGCAAGTCGGCGGGCACCAGGTTCTCGTACGCCAGCCAGTCCATCAGGCCGTAGAGACGGGCGGCGCTTTCCGGCTTTTTCTCGAACCGGCCCGGCGCCTTCTGCTGCGCGGCATAGTCCGCCAGGAACCGGCGATAGGCGGCCACCTGCGCCGGCGTATCCAGCTGCACCCAGACCTGCAGCCAGGACAGGTTGTCGCTGTAGCGCGCGCGATCGCCCTCGGCCTTGCCCCAGCCGGACTGGTTGCCGGTGACCGCCAGATTCAGTTCCGCCGCCGTCGCCAGCGGCAGGAAGAACTCGTCGGCGTCGCTGTACAGCTTGCCCGCGCTGTCCGCGTAGAACTGCGGACGCGGCCGCCAGTCGCCGGCGACACCGACCACGCGGTAGTCGGCATCGCCCATCCGCACGGTACGGCCGACGCCGCCCTCGCCGCCGAACAGCTTGCGCGCCAGTTCCCGGCCGAGCACCACCACGCGCGCATGCGCCTGGTCGTCCGCCGCCGACCAGGCGTGCCCCTGCATCAGCGGCACGCCGAACATCGCGAAGAAATCCGCCGTGGCGTAGCGCCCCGTCGCATAGAACGGATGCAGCTCCGCACGCTGCGGACGCACCAGCAACAGGCCACCGGCCATCGCCGCCTGGCGCACGGCGCGGTGCGCCCTGAGCAAGGCCATCGCGTCGACCCAGGTGAAATCGTCCGCCGGGTTCGGCGCGCCCGCGCGAACGCCGTAGCTCTCCGGCAGCGGATCCAGGCGCGGATGGAACAGTCGCGCGCTGCGTGCCGGCAGCGGGTCGCCGGTCATCACGTGCAGCACGGTGACCATCGTCATGCTCGCGCCGATGCCCAGGCCGATCGCCAGCACCATCAGCGCCGTCATCACCGGCGCGCGCCGCAGGCTGCGCAGGGCCAAGCCGAAGTAGTAACCGATCATCGCCATTCCTCGTCAATGCCAGTGTTGCCGCGCTTCCCTCCCCCACCGGCGGAAGGGCCGCGGGTGGGCCCGGACCAGCGCGCAGCGCGCCGCTGCAGCCGTACCCTCACCCGCCTTTCGGGCACCCGCTCCCGGCAGCAGGGGAAACAGCTCATACCGACCGCGTGGCCACCACCGGCGGCACCGCCGCCGCGCGGCGCGCCGGGCCGAGCACCGCGAGCTGGCCGAGCACCCACAGCGCCAGCGCGCCGACCGGCAGGGAGGAGCACGGCAGGCGCTCCAGCTCGTAATGGCGCATCAGGAACAGGTTGATCGCGTAGGCCAGCACCATGCCGAACGCCACGCCGGCGCCGACGATCAGGAAGTTCTCGGCGAGGAAGTAGGCGAGGATGTCGCGCCTGCGCGCGCCCAGCGCGCGGCGGATGCCGATCTGCCGGGTGCGCTGCTGCACCCAGTAACCGGTGAGGCCCATGATGCCCACCGCGGTGACGATGACCACCACCACGCACACCGTGGCCAGCAGCCACACCGCCGCGCGCCAGCTGCTGAACACGCCGTCGCGGATGTCTTCGTAGCCGCGCACCTGGATGTCGATGCCCGGCATCAGGCCTGCGCCGAGCTGCGCTTTGACCACCCCGGGAATCGCCTTGATCACGCGCCCGCGCGCCCGCGCATCGGTGCGCACGGCGTAGCTCAGCAGCGGCGAGCCGGTGATGCGCGTCGGCACCAGCACGCTGTTCTCCGCGCGCCCGTCGGCGGCGGCGTCCATCTTGTAGCGCAGCAGGTGGCGCACCACGCCGACCACTACCTCGCCGGGGCCGTCCTTGTCGTTCACGCGCGTCAGTGGCCGGCCCAGCGCCTGGCCGTGCGCATAGAGCCGGTCGGCCAGCGCCCGTGTGATGATGACCGGCGTGGGCGCGGCCCGCTGCTTGCCGTCGCCGATGCCCATGCCGCCGTCCTCGTAGTCGGCCTCGGTGAAGTTGCGGCCCGCCACCAGCTGCAGGCCCAGCGCGTCCACCATGTCGTCGCCCATGTAGACGTCCACGTCGGTCTTGGTGCCGTCCGGTCCGGCCACCAGGCCGGTGATCTGCATCGAGCTGGCCAGCGGAATGCCCATCACCGGGGTGGCGAACTTCACGCCGGGGATCGCGCGCAGCGCCTGCGTGGTGCGCTCGATCTCGGCGCGGCTCCACGAGCGCCCGCTAGCGATGATCTGGTCCACCCCGATCACCTCGCCGGGTGCGATGCCGTCGGGCACCAGCATCGGCCCCACGCGCTGGTAGAGCAGGAACAGGGCGTTGCACAGGATGGCGCAGGCGATCGCCACCTGCGCGACCAGCAGCAGCGGCATCAGCCGGTTGCGGCGCAGGCTGGACACGATATGACGCACGGACATGGCGGTCTCCTCAGGCGCTCTTGACCTGCAGGCCCGGCTCGACGCGGCAGGCGCGCCAGGCCGGCAGCACGCCGACCAGCACGCCCGCGCCGAGCGCCAGCGCGAACAGGGCGGCGAACATGGCCGGGTCCAGCCGGGCCAGCTCGGTGTAGCCGAGGTTCTGCCGGCGTACGATCCACAGCCCGAACAGGGTCAGCGGCAATGCCAGCATGCCCCCGGCGAGGCCGGCCAGGCCGGCCTCGCCCAGGCATTGCGCGAAGATGGCCCGGCGTGGCGCGCCCAGCGCGCGGCGCACGCCGATCTCGGTCGAGCGGCGCAGGAAGCGCGCCGCCAGCAGGCCCGCCACGTTGACCAGGCACAACAGCAGGAAGCCGCCGGCCAGCCACACGTTGAGGCGCACGTTGTCGGGCACCACGTGGTTGAGCTCCAGCCATGCCGGCACGCCGTACAGCTCGGCGCGCGGCGCGCGCTCGAAGCGCCCGGCGGCCTTCTGCTGGCCGGCGTAGTCGCGCAGGAAGCGCCGGTAGCCCGCCACCTGCTCCGCCGTGTCGAGCTGCGTCCACACGGTGAGCCAGCGGCAGCGCTGCACGTCCACCTTGCCGAAGGTCACCGTCTTCACCTCGCGGTCGCAGTCGCCGCCCATGAAGGGGCCCATGCCCGCATCCAGCAGGGCGCCGACCGGAACGAATACGCTGTCCACCACGTTAAAAACATTGCCCACGCGCAACTGGTGGAAGTGCGGATTCGGCGCCCAGGTGCCGCTCACGCCGATCACACGGAACGGCTTGCCGTTCATCTTCACCGTGCGGCCCACGCCGTTCGCGGTGCCGAACAGCTTTTCGCTCAGCCCGGCGGCGATCACCGCCACCGGCGCATGGGCGTCGTCCTCCTGCATCGTCCAGTAGCGGCCGTAGCTCAGCGGGATGCCGAACATGGGAAACAGCTCGCTGCTGGCCGCCAGTCCCATCTGCCCGCCCTGGCTGCGGCTGCCGTCCTCGTTGCCGACGTTCTGCAGGAACTCGCTCATCATCGCCTGGCGCGTGGCGCGGTGCGCCGCCACCAGCGCCCGCGCGTCGACCAGGGTCAGCGCGGAGGGCACGCCGGGATCGTCCGATTCGTCGGCCCGCAAGGCCTGCCGGGAGTCCACCCATGCCAGGTACAGGTGCTGGCTGATGCCGGGCAGCGGGTCGGCCGAGAGCACGTGCAGCAGGGTCAGCGTGGTCAGCGCCGAGGCCAGCCCGAGCGCCATCGTCAGCACCACCAGCAGCGTGGTGCGCGGATGCCGCCGCAGGCCGTGCCAGGACAATGCGAAGTTGTAGGCGAGCATACCGTTCTCCTTTGCGTTGCGTAGCCCCCTCTCCCGCCAGGAGAAGGCGCCGCCCCGTTCACACCGACCGCGTGGCCACCACCGGCGGCACCGCCGCCGCGCGCAGCGCCGGGCCCAGCGCGGCCAGCTGCCCCAGTGCCCACAGCACCAGCGCGCCGGCGCCGAGCCACGCCGGCGGCATGTGCGCCAGCTCGTAGCGCTTCATCAGCCAGAGGTTGAGCCCCACCGCGCCGAGCGAGCCGATCGCGATGCCCAGGCTGACGATCAGGAAGTTCTCAGCCTGGAAATAGCGCAGGATGTCGCCGCGCGTGGCGCCGATGGCGCGGCGGATGCCGATCTGCCGCGTGCGCTGCTGCACCCAGAAGCTGGAAAGGCCGACCACGCCGAGCGCGGTCAGCGCCAGCAGGCAGCCGACCACCGACAGCAGCAGCCAGATCAGCGCGCGGTCGTCGTGAAAATAGTCCGCGACGGTCCGCGCGTAGACCTCGTTGCCGGTGACGATGCGCTGGTCGTCCACGCGGTCGAGCACTGCCGGCAGGTCGCGCGAGACGGCGTCGCGCAGCGCCGGATCGACGCGCATCACGTACATGCCGCCGGCCACGGCGGTGACGGGGATGAACATGTTCCAGCCGCCGTGCCCGTTCGCCTCCAGGTCCGGGTTGAGCAGGTGATCGACCACGCCGACCACGTGGGCGACGTACTTGCCCTTGTCGCCGAAGTAGAGCGGCTTGCCGATCGGATTCTGGCCAGGCCACGCGCGCTCGGCCAGGGCGCGCGAGACCAGTACCGACGGCGGCGGCGGCTTGTCGTCGAACAGGCTCCACGCCTGGAAGTCCTGCGGCAGGAAGCCGCGCCCCTGCGCCAGCCGCACGCCCATCGTCTCCAGTGCGCCCGGCGTGCCGGCGTAGATGCGCACGGTGCAGAGCGAATCCTGCTTGTCTTCGCCGGGTTTCAATTGCAGGCAGGTGCCCCAGGAATGGCGCCTGGCCAACGGCAACGTGTTCACCTGCGCCACCGACTTCACGCCAGGCATGGCGCGCAGCGCGGCCATGTCGGCGGCGGCAAGGCTGGCCACGCTTTCGGGCGTGGCGTTCTCGCGCAGACCGCTGCTCATCGCCCAGACCAGTTCGTCGTCGGCCACGCCGGTGACGACATGCATGCCGGCGACGCGGTCGCCGATGATGAATAGCGCGTTGGTGACGATGGCGCAGGTCAGCGCGATCTCCAGCGCGACCAGGACCACGGCGGTCTTGTGATGCTTCAGTGCGGCGATGATGGGATGCACGTCGGTGTCCTCACTGGATCTTCAACAGGCGGGCGGGCGACAGGCAGCAGGCGCGCCACGCCGGAAAGACGGCAGCGGCCAGCGTCGCGGTGATGGCCAACGCCAGCGTGCCGAGCAGCATCGGCACGTCGGCGTGCGCCAGCCCGGCGTATTCGGACGGCTGCTGGCGCAGTAGCCACAGCCCGCCAAGGCTGAGCAGCAGGCCGAGCGCGCCACCGGCCAGGCCGACCAGCCCGGACTCGGTAAGCAGTTGCACGAATACCGCGCGCCGCGACGCGCCCAGCGCGCGCCGCACGCTCAGCTCGCCGCCGCGGCGCAGGAACTTCACCAACAGCAGCGCCACCGTGTTGATCAGGCACACCAGCAGGAAGCCCAGCGCCAGCAGCGTCTGCAACTGCACGCTGCCGGGCACCACGTGGTTGTAGTCCAGCCAGCCCATCACGTCGCGCAGGCGCACGTTGGGCGGTCGCTGGAAACGGCCCAGCGCTTTCTGCTGCTCGGAGTAGTGGACGAGGAACTCGCGGTAGTCCTTCGCCTGCGCCGGCGTGTCCAGCCGCACCCAGAACTGCAGCCACACGCAGTCGGACTTCGTCATGTCGCCGTCGTCCGGCATGTTGCCCCAGCAGCTCATGCTGCCGTAGGTCGACTGCTTGAGGCCGATCGCCGTCTCCAGCGGCAGGAACACGTCCTCGCTGTCTTGGTAGCTGCCGACGCTGACGTCGTAGAAATGCGGCTGCGGGTTCCAGCGGTCGATCACGCCGATCACGCGGAACGTGTCCTTGCCCAGCCGCAGGTCCTGCCCCACCGCGCGGTCGGCACCATAGAGCTTGTCGGCCAGCCCGCGCGAGAGCACCGCCACGCGCGCCCGTCGCGCGTCGTCGTCCGCGCTCCAGCCGTTGCCGTGCAGGAACGGCACGCCGAACATCGCGAAGAAGTCGGCCGAGGTGTAGCGCGCGCTGGCGAAGAACGCCCGGCCCTCGCCCTGCGGCGGGCGCACCACCACCTGGCCGTGCACCATCGCCGCCTGGCGCGCGCCGCGGCGCGCATGCAGCAGATTCATCGCGTCGATCCAGTCGAGCTGGTCGGGCGGATCGCCGTCCGCCGTGAAGCCGTCCTTGCCCTGCGGATCGATCTGCGGGTAGTAGAGCTGCGCGCTGCGGCCCGGCAGCGGGTCGGCGGTCATCAGGCGCAGCACGGTGAGCATGGTCATGCTGGCGCCGATGCCAAGCGCGATCGCCAGCACCATCAGCGCGGTGAGCGCCCGGTTGCGCTTGAGGCTGCGCAGCGCGAGGTCGAGGTAGTAGCCGAGCATCGTTGTTCCTTGGTCCGTACTTGCGTTGCATTCACTTCCCTCTCCCGCCGGGAAAGGGGTCGGGGGCGAGGGACCGGTCGATGCGCGGCGGCGCGCCCCGTCCGTACCCTCGCCGGCCCTTCGGGCACCCCCTCCCGGCGAGAGAGGGAAGAACTCATACCGACCGCGTGGCCACCACCGGCGGCACCGCCGCCGCGCGCAGCGCCGGTCCCAGCACCGCGAGCTGGCCGAGCAGCCACAGCGCCAGCGCGCCCACCGGCAGGTAGGACAGCGGCAGCCGCGGCAGCTCGTAGTGCTTCATCAGCAGCAGGTTCAGCGCATAGGCCAGCAGCATGCCGGCCGCGATGCCGGCGCCCACCAGCAGCAGGTTCTCCAGCTGGAAATAGCGCAGGATGTCGCCGCGAGTGGCGCCCAGCGCGCGGCGGATGCCGATCTGCCGGCTGCGCTGCGACACCCAGAAGCTGGTCAGGCCGACGATGCCCAGCGCGGTGATCGCCAGCAGGCCGGCGCAGACGGCGGCGAGCAGCCAGGCCATCGCCCGGTCCTGCCTGAAGTACGCCGCGCGCAATTCGGCGTAGGTGCCCTTGTCGTTGACCAGCATGGTCGGGTTGAGCCGCAGCAGCGTGTCGGCCGCTTCGCGCACGATGCGGCCGCGGGCCGCCGGGTCGACGCGCAGCACGTACAGTCCCGAGAACAGCCGGTTCGGCCTCGCGGCCATCATCACGGCGTATTCCGAGGCGCTGCCGCGCAGGTCGCCGCGCACCAGGTGGTCCACCACGCCGATCACGGCGTAGCGCCTGCCGCCGACCCAGAACGCCTGGCCCAGCGGATCCTGCCCGGGCCACAGCCGCGCGGCCAGCGCGCGGGTCACCAGCATCGCCGGCGAACGCGGCTGCCAGGAATCCATCGCGTCGTACTCGGCGGCGGCGAAGTCGCGGCCCGCCACCCGCTTGACGCCCAGCGTGTCGAGGTAGCCGGGGCTGCCCAGGTACATGCCGATGTTGGGACCGTGCTTCGTCCCGGCCGCATCCAGCTCGGGATTGAAGTTCATCGAGGTATTGGCCAGCGGCAGCGGGAACGCCAGCGCCGCCGAGCGCACCCCGGCCAGGCCGCGCAGCGCGGCGAGGTTGCGCTCGAGCCGCGCGCCGGCGTCGTCGCCGTCGATGCCGTCGGTCTTGATCCAGACCAGCTCGTGCTCCGCCACGCCCGTGGTCACCTGCATGCGCTGCAGGCGCTCGCGGATGACGAACACGGCGTTGCACAGGATCGCGCAGGCCACCGCGATCTCCAGCACGATCAGCAGCGCGGCCAGCTTGTGCCGTCGCAGCGAGGAAAGGATGGGATGGAGGGCCATCTCAGTTCACCTTCAGTTGCAGCGCGGGCGGCACCTGGCAGGCGCGCCAGGCCGGCAGCAGGCCGGCCAGCAGGCTGGCGCAGACGGCCAGCGCAAACGTGACGCCCAGCATGGTGGCGTCCAGCTGCGCCAGGCGCGCGTAGTCGCTGGGCGAATGCCGCACCGCCCACAGTCCCGCCAGCGCCAGCAGCAGGCCGAGACCGCCGCCGGCCAGACCCACCGTGCCCGACTCCACCAGCAGCTGGCCGAACACGTCCAGCCGCGAGGCGCCGAGGGCGCGGCGCACGCCGATCTCGCCGCGCCGGCGCAGGAACCTGGCCAGCAGCAGGCCCACCGTGTTGAGCAGGCAGACCAGCAGGAAGCCGAAGGCCAGCCAGGCCTGCAGGCGCACGTCGGCGGGCACCACCTGGTTGTAGGCCAGCCATTCCATCAGGTCGCGCAGCGCCACGTGCGCATGGGTGTAGCGGCCCAGCGCCTTCTGCTGCATGGCGTAGCGGCGCAGGTAGTCGCGGTAGGCGGCCGCGCGCGCGGGCGTATCCAGCTCGACCCAGTACTGCAGCCACAGGCAGGGCTGGTTCTCCAGGTGCACCTCGTCGGTGAGCTGGCCCCAGCAGTCCACGCCGGCCCCCTGGATGCCCAGTTCGGCCAGGTCGCGCGAGGTGGCGAAGGGAATGAACACGTCGTCGCCACCGGCGAAGGCGCCCGCGCCGAGCAGGTCGTAGAAGCGCGGCTGCGGATGCCAGGCGCCGAGCACGCCGACGATGCGGAAATCCCATCGGTCCAGCCGGATGCTGCGCCCGACGCTGTCGGCGCCGCCGAACAGCCTGTCGTTGAGCGCCGCGGAGATCACCGCCACCCGCGCCTTGTCGCGGTCCTCGTCCGCGGACCAGGCGGCCCCATGGGCGAACGGCACGCCGAACATGGGGAAGAAGTCGGCCGTGGTCGCCACCGTCGACACCCCCTGCGGCCGCGCGCCGGGCTGCGGACCGAACACCTTGACGTTGGCGCTGACCACGATGGCCTGGCGGTCGGCGCGGTGCTCGCGCCACAGGTTCGCCGCGTCGAGGTAGGTCATCAGTGCCTCCGGCTCGGTGTTGCGGCGGCCGGTCGGGTCCAGCTGCGGGTAGTACAGCCGTCCGCTCCGGCCCGGCAGCGGATCGCCCGACAGCACCCGCAGCACCGTCAGCGTGGTGATGCACGCGCCGATGCCCATGCCGATGGCCAGCACCATCAGCGCCGTCAGCACCGGCGTGCGCCGCAGGCTGCGCAGGGCCAAGCCGAAGTAGTAACCGAACATCGCCATCCCTCGTCCGAAACGTGCATGGCCTGCGCTCCCTCTCCTGCCGGAGGAGGAGCCGGGGGCAGGGTTCCGGCCAGCGCGCAACGCGACGCGACGTCCGGGCCCTTGCCCGCCCTTCGGGCACCCTCTCCCGCGGGAGAGGGCAAGACTCACACCGACCGCGTCGCCACCACGGGCGGCACCGCCGCCGCGCGCAGCGCCGGGGCCAGCACGGCGAGCTGGCCCAGCGCCCACAGCGCCAGCGCGCCGACCGGCAGGTAGAACAGCGGCAGCCGCGGCAGCTCGTAGAACTTCATCAGCGACACGTTGAGCGCATAGGCCAGCAGCATGCCCAGCGCGATGCCGAAACCGACGATCAGGAAGTTCTCGATCTGGAAGTAGCGCAGGATGTCGACGCGGGTGGCACCCAGCGCACGGCGCACGCCGATCTGCTTGCGCCGCTGGCCGACCCAGAAGCTGGCCAGGCCCACGATGCCCAACGCGGTGACCAGCAGCAGTGCGACGATCACCCCGACCAGGATGCCGGCCATCGCGCGGTCGGCCTGGAAATAGGCCTCGCGCAGTTCGCCGATGCTGCGGCTGGCCTGCTGGTCGAGCACGGCCTCGGGCGCGAGCCTGGCCGCCGCCGCGCGCGCCTCGCGCAGCACCTGCGTCAGCCGCCCCGGTTCGGCGCGCAGCAGGTACACGCCGGAAAGATCCTTGCCCGGCAGTGCCGGCACGAACACCGACCATTCGCGGGTGGCCGGCCCGCCTTCGCCGCCGCCCGGCCGCGCCAGATGCGCCAGCACGCCGGCCACGCGGAAACGGAAGTGGTCCATCCAGAACTCCTTGCCCAGCGGGCTCGCGCCAGGCCACAGGTGATCGGCCAGCGCGCGGGTCACCCATACCGGCGCGTTCGCGGGAACGAAGCCGTCCACCGGCTGGTAGTCGTCCGGCGCCGGCAGCGGACCGGCCACCAGCTTCAGGCCCAGCGCCTGGAAGCTGCCCGGCCCGGCGACGTAGAAGTCCACCACGCCGCCGAAGCGCTGGCCCGCCGCGTCGAGCGTGATGCCGGCGGTGCCGGCGTGGTCGCCGAACGGCACCGCGTTGATCACGCTCACCGAGCGCACGCCCGGAAGCTTGCCAAGGCCGGCCAGCACCCGTGCATTGAGGTCGCTGCCGTTGCAGTCGTCGCAGTCCAGCTTGATCTGCGCGAGCTCGGCCTCGTCCACGCCGCTGTGGAGCTTCATCGCGCCCACGCGCGTGGCGATCAGGAAGCAGGCATTGCACAGCACCGCGCAGGCCAGCGCGATCTCCATCGCGATCAGCAGGGTGGCGAGGCGGTGCTTGCGTAGTGCGGCGAGGATGGGCTTGATCTGCATGGGTGGACTACCTTTCGGGAAGCGCGCTTTCCGCGGCGGTCGCGGCGGCGGCAGGCCGCGCTCCGCGCCGGACAGCGCATCACAGCGTTTTCAGTTGCAGCGCCGGCGCGATCCGGCTGGCGCGCGCCGCGGGCAGCAGGCCGGCGAGCAGGCTGCTCGCGACCGCCAGCACGAAGGTCGTAAGCAGCATCGGCAGGTCGAGATGCACCAGGTCGGCGTAATCGGTCGGCTGCCGGCGCACCAGCCACAGCCCGGCCAGCGTAAGCAGCCAGCCGCCGATGCCGCCCAGCAGGCCGACAGCCACACCGGGTACAGCAGGGTCTGGCGCGTGGCCTGGTGCGCCCGCATCAGCGCCATGGCGTCGACGTAGTTCAGCGCATAGGGCGGCTCGCCGTGGATGTTGTGCTGCGGCCCCCAGCTGTCGATCTGCGGCGTAAACAGCCGCTCCGACTTCTCCGGGATCGGGTTGCCGGATACCGCGCGGAACACCGCGTAGGTGATCATCGAGGCGGCCACGCCGAAGCCGATCGCCATCACCATCAGCGCGGTCAGCGCCGGGTTGCGGCGCAGGCTGCGCAGGCCGAGGCGGAAGTAGTAGCCGAGCATCGTCGTTCCTCTGTCCCAAACTTGCCTTGCTGCTCCCCTCTCCCGCCGGGAGAGGGGCCGGGGGTGAGGGTCGGACGAAGCGCGGTGCTGCGCCCGTACCCTCATCCGCCGCTGCGCGGCGCCTTCTCCCGGAGGGAGACGGCACCGCCGTCACACCGACCGCGTCGCCTCCACCGGCGGCACGTTGGAGGCGCGCCGCGCCGGGCCGTACACCGCGGCCTGGCCCAGCGCCAGCACCACCGCCACGCCGGCCAGCACGTAGGGCACCGGCAGGTGCTCCATCTCGAAGTACTTCATCAGCAGCAGGTTGAGGCCGATGGCCAGGGCGATGCCGAGCACCGTGCCGGCGCCGGCGATCAGCAGGTTCTCGGCCTGGAAGTAGCGCAGGATGTCCACCTTGCGCGCGCCCAGCGCGCGGCGCACGCCGATCTGCTTGCGCCGCTGGCCGACCCAGAAGCTGGTCAGGCCGACGATGCCCGCCGCGGTGACCGCGATCAGGACCAGGCAGATCGCGCCCATCAGCGCCGCCATGCCCACGTCGGCGCGGTAGGCGCTCTGGCGGATCTCGGCGAAGGAGCGCACGCCGTCCTTGTCGTCGATCACGCGCATGGGGTCGACCTTGTACAGCGCCGGCACCGCCGCCCGCATGGCCGCGGCCAGCCGCCCCGGCTTGGCGCGCACCGCGTAGCGCGAGAAGTTGGCGTTCAGGCGCACCGGCTGGATCGACGAGTACCAGGTGAAGCTGTTGGTCCAGCTGCCGGTGCCCGGCACCTGCAACCGCTCCACCACGCCCACGATCGTGCTCGGCGTGCTGCCGCCGTCGAAGTAGACGACCTTGCCGACCGCCTGGCCGTCGGGGAACAGCTTGTCGGCCAGCGCCTTGGTCAGCATCGCCACGGGGGCCACGCTCTGGTCGCGGAAGGCGCGGTGCTGCACGTCGCCGGCGTCGAAGGCGCGGCCGGCCACCAGCTTCAGGCCCAGCGTGGCCATCAGCCGCTCGTCGGCGAAGTAGTACGTGGTGCGCGCCTTGCCGTCGAAGTCACCGTGCCCGGGCTTCAGCGCGACCGCGCCGTTCCAGGAGGAATTGAGCAGCGGCAGCGAGTTGATCGGCGTCACCGCGGCCACGTCCGGCAGCGCGGCCAGCGCGGCCAGGTCCTCGCGCAGCTTGGCGTCGAGCTTCTCCGCGCCGGCCGGGTCGTCGCCGCTGGGCGCGCCCACCCACTGCTGCTGGATCAGGAACAGGTCGTTCTCCTCGATGCCGGTGGGCCGGTGCACGCGCTCGATGCGCTGGCCGATGATGAACACCGCGTTGCACACGATCGCCAGGGTCAGGGCGATCTGCGCGGCGATCAGGATCGTGCCCGCCTTGTGCTTGCGCAGCGCCGCGATGATGGGATGCACGCTCATGTCGACGCTCCTCAGTTGCTCTTGAGCTGCCAGGCCGGCTGCACCCGCGCGGCGCGGAAGGTGGGATACAGGCCGGCCAGCACCGCGGCGATCACCGCCAGCAGCAGGGTCAGCAGCAGCAGCGGCACGTCCAGCCGCGCCAGCGCGGCGATGTCCTCCGGCAGCACCCAGCCCACGCCGGCCACGCCCGCGCCGGTGAGCAGCAGGCCGAGCAGGCCGCCGGCCAGGCCCACCATCGAGGCCTCGCTGAGGAACTGCGTGTAGATCTCGCGCCGCGAGGCGCCCAGCGCGCGGCGCACGCCGATCTCCGGCGCGCGGCGCAGGAACTTGGCCAGCAGCAGGCCGGCGGTGTTGACCAGGCACACGACCAGCAGGCCCAGCGCGACCAGCAGCGAGATCTTGGTGTCGCTCGGCACCACCTGCTCGAAGTCGAGGAACTCCGGCACGCTGCGCAGGCGGTTGTTCGGCGGCCAGGCGAAGCGCCCGGCCTGCTGCTGTTCGCGCGCGTAGCCGTCCAGGAACCGGCGGTACGCGGCGACCTGCGCCGCGTCGTCCAGCTCGGCCATGAAGGCCAGCCACACGCAGCTGGAATGCTGCAGGCCGACGAAGCCGGACTCCTTGGGCGTCTCGCTGCAGTTGGTGTTGCCGTCGTTGGGCATGCCCGCGTCGATCGCGGTGTTGAACGGCAGGAACACGTCGTCGGTGCCGGTGCTGAAGCCGCCGCTGTTGACCACGTCGTAGAAGCGCGGCTGCGGGTTCCACGGCTCCAGCACGCCGACCACGCGGTAGGGCCGTCCCTCGACGTCCAGCGTCCGCCCCACGCTGTTGGCGCCGCCGAACACCTTCTCGTTGAGCTTGCCGCTGATCACCACCACCTGCGCGCGGCGCTCGTCGTCCTCGGCGCTCCAGCCGCTGCCGTAGCGGAACGGCGCGTCCACCATCGGGAAGAACTCGCCGAACACCGCGTGGCCGCCGACGTTGATCGGGTGCTGGCCGGCCTGCGCGGGCACCACCGAGGGCGACACCTGGTACAGCGCCGACTGCCGCGTCGCGCGGTGCGCGCGCATCAGCGCCACCGCGTCGGCGTAGTCCATCGCGTCGGTCGGCTCGTTGCGGCTGTCGCCGCCGCGGCGCGACTTCGGGCCCCAAACGTCGATCTGCGGCACGAACAGCTTCGACGACTTCCACGGGATCGGGTCGCCCGACACCGCGCGGAACACCGAGTAGGTGGTCATCGACGCGCCCACGCCGAAGCCGATCGCCATGATCATCAGAGCGGTCAGCACCGGGTTGCGGCGCAGGCTGCGCAGGCCGAGCCGGAGGTAGTAGGCAAGCATGGGGGGTTCTCTGGTGGGTCCGGGGTGCCGTCGTCGCGCCGCGCCGCTCATTCGAGCAGGCGGTTGACGTCCTCCAGGTCGTGCACGTCGATCGTGCCGGCGGCCTGCTTGAGCAACAGCTTGTTGAGGATGAACTGGTGGCGCACGTAGCTGTATTCGGTCTGCACGTTGGCCAGCGTCTCGATCGCCACCACCACGTTGGTCAGGCTCTGCGTGCCGATCTCGTAGCCGGCGCGCATCGAGGTCACCGACTTCTTGGCCGCCTGCACCGAGTCGCGCGCGCTCTGCACCTGCTCGATGCCGTCCAGCACCAGGTTGTAGTAGTTGCTGGCGTCGCGCGCGGCCTGGCGGCGCTGGGTCTCCAGCAGCCCCGCGTCCTCGTCGCGCTGGTGGATCGCCTGGCGCACCTGCGACTGGGTCAGCCCGCCGCTGAACAGCGGCACGCTCAGGGTCAGGCCCACCGTGGTGGTGCCCGGCCCGTAGCCGGCGGCACCGCGCTCGACGTTGGACCAGCTGCCGTACTTGCTGTAGCCGACGTTGGCGTTGATCGTGGGCAGGTGGTTCGCGCGCGCTGCGTTGATGCGGTGCTCGTCCGCGTCCACCGCGTGGCGCGCGGCGAGGATGGCCGGGTTGGTCTGCATCGCCGCGCCCACCCAGGCCTTCGGGTCGGCCGGCTCGGGCGGCTGCATCGGCAGGTCCTCGCGCAGCCTCTTCAGGGAGCCGACCGGCTTGCCGGTGATCTGCTCCAGCGCGCGGCGGGCGTCCTTGAGCTGGTCCTGCGCGCTGATCCGCTGCGACTTGATGTACAGGTAGTAGGCCTGCGACTGGCTCACGTCCGCCGCGGTGACCAGCCCGTTCTTGAAGCGCTCGCTGGACTGCTGGAACTCCTGCTTGTAGGCGTCCTCGTAGGACTGGTACACGGCCAGGTTGTCCTCGGCCACCAGCACGCCGAAGTAGGCGTTGGCCACGCGCACGTAGAGGTTCTGCAGCGCGGCGCGGTAGGTCTCCTCCTGCGCGTCGCGCTGCGACTGCGCGGCGCGCAGGCTGGCGATGCTGGACAGGTCCAGGATCGGCTGCACCAGCTCGCCGTTGAGGCTGCGGCTGCGCGTGTGGCCGCTGGCGCCGGCGGTGACGATGTTGCCGTTGGCGTCCGTGGTCGCCCCGCCGCCGCCGTGCAGCTGCTCCAGGCTGAGTCCGGCGGACAGCTGCGGCAGCAGCGCCGCGCGCGCCTGCGGCACGCCCTCGGCCACCACCAGCCGCGCGGCGTCGGCGGTGGCCAGCACCGGGTCGTTGGCGACGGCGTCGCGGTAGGCGTCCATCAGGTCCTCGCCGTGGCCGGCCAGCGGCAGCAGGGCGAGCAGCGTCAGCGGCAGCAGTCTCAGGCGCATGGATCGGCCTCGCGGGCGGCGGGTGGCGACGGGCACGGGGCGCTCCCTCAGGCGTTCTGCGAGGCGCTGGCGGCGCGCACCGCGGCGTGGAAGCGCGGGTCCTCGGCGAGGTCCACCACCTGGCCGTCGATGATGTGCACGTTGCGCTGCGCGCGCGCGGCCAGCTCCGGGTCGTGCGTCACCATCACGATGGTGGCGCCGTCGCGGTGGATCTCCTCCAGCAGCTCCATCACGCCGCGCGCCATCTGCGTGTCGAGGTTGCCGGTGGGCTCGTCGGCGAGCAGCAGGCGCGGGCTGCCGGCCAGCGCGCGGGCGATCGCCACGCGCTGCTGCTGGCCGCCGGAGAGCTCCGCCGGGTAGTGCTTGAAGCGCGAGGCCAGGCCCACGCGCTCCAGCGACTGCATGATGCGCTCCTTGCGCTCGGCCGCCTTCATGCCGCGGTAGCGCAGCGGCACCTCCACGTTGTCGTACACGTTGAGGTCGGGGATCAGGTTGAAGGCCTGGAAGATGAAGCCGATCTTCTCGTTGCGGATCTTCGAACGGGCGTTGTCGTCCAGGTGGCTGACGTCCACGCCGTCCAGGTGGTAGGTGCCGCCGGTGAAGGTCTCCAGCAGGCCCGCGATGGTGAGGAAGGTGGTCTTGCCCGAGCCGGACGGCCCGGTGACGGCGACGAACTCGCCCTCCTTCACGTCGATGTTGAAGTCGCGCAGCGCGTAGGTCTCCACCACTTCGGTGCGGTAGACCTTGGACAGGTGGGTCATCTTGAGCATGGGGTCGTTTTCCTCGGTGGTGGATCGTTCGCTTGAGCCCCTCTCCCGCCGGGAGAGGGGTCGGGGTGAGGGTTCGGCGCTCGCGCAGGTCCCGGGAACCTCCGCTCCGCCCGCACCCTCATCCGCCCTGCGGGCACCTTCTCCCGAGAGGGAGAAGGCAAAAGCTCAGTTGCTGATCGCGACACGCGCCGCGTCCTTGAAGCTGTCGGTGCCGGAGATCACGATGCGGTCGCCTTCCTTCAGGCCGTCGAGGATCTCCACCTTGTCGATGCTGCTGGCGCCCACGCGGATCGGCTTCTTCTCGGCGATGCCGTCGTGCACCACGTAGGCGTAGTTGCCGCCGGACTCGTCCACGAAGGAGCCGCGCTGCACGGTCAGCACGTTGTCGCGCTTGTCGAGCAGGATGCGCACGGACAGGCGCTGGTTCTGCCGCAGCTGCCTGGGCGTGGCGCCCTCGAAGCGCAGCCGCGCGGCCACCTCGCCGTTGACCACCTCGGGCGAGATCGCGCTGACCAGGCCCTTCCAGGTGTTGCCGTTGCCGGTGATCTCGCCGCTCATGCCGATGCCGAGGTCGCGCGCGAAGCTCTCCGGCACCTTCATCTCCACCTCCAGCGCGGTGAGGTCGATCACGCTGAGCAGCTGCGCGTCCTTGGCCACGGTGGCGCGCTCGGCGACGAACAGCTGGCCGACCTGGCCGTCCACCGGCGACTTCACGTCGAGGTCGTCGACCTGGCGCTGCAGGTCCTGCACCACCAGCATCTGGTTGTCGTGCGCCAGCTTCTTGGACTGCACGTTGAAGCGCAGGCTGTCCTCGTTCATGCCGAGGTCGGCCTTGGCGTGGGCCAGCGCGATGCGCGCCTTCTCCAGCGCGTCCTTGGCCTGGTCCACCGCCACGCCGGTGCCGGCGCCGGCGTCGAACGCCTTCTGCTCGCGGGACAGGTTGGTCTCGGCGCTCTTCTCGTCGATGCGGGCGTTGTCGTAGGCCTTCTCCAGCTCGCCGCGCTTGCTGCGCGCGTCCACCTGCGCCTGCAGGTAGTCCACCTGCATGGCGTCGGCCTTGGACTGCTCCTGCGCCAGCTTGCTGGTCAGCTCGGGGCTGTCGATCACCGCCAGCACCTGGCCCTTCTTCACGCTGTCGCCGGCGTGCACCTTCAGCGTCACCGCGCCGCCGTAGGTGGCGTAGAGCGTGGGGCTGTTGGCCGCCACCACCTTGCCCTCGGCGGCGATGTCGCGCACGAACGGGCCACGCTCGACGGTGGCGAAGGCCAGCCGCGAGCTGCTCACCGAGGCGTCGGCGGAGAACAGGCGCATCGCGCTGGGCGCCAGCAGGCCCAGCACGAGCAGCGCGGCGACGCCGCCGCCGATCAGCAGCAGGCGTCGCTTGCGGTTGGGTTTGACCTCGACCAGGCGGTCTTGCGCGGAGGTGTCGCGGATCATCGGGCTGTCCTTAACGGCCACGCGCCGGGTGGCCACAGGCAGCTTTCAGCAAGCGCCGTGCCAGCGCCCCGGCCGGCAAGGAAAGCCTTGCGCATCAAACGTTTGCGTCGACGCGGCCGGCCGGCGTCCGCTGTCCGCGGACACTCCGCCGGACAGGCGGACAAGCCGCGGACAGCTCAGCCGGACAGCGCCGCCTGCAGGGCCACCGCCTCCTGCCGCGCGATGCCCGCGGCGAGGCGGTGCCCCAGCCCGGACAGGCCGGGCGCCGCGGTGCCGATCAGGCCCAGGCCGCCGAGCCGGCGGTGGGTGAAGCGCAGCAGCCGCGCGCCGGCGGCGCGGAAGGGCTCGGCCGCCGGGGCGGCGGGGCCGCCGCAGGTCCTGGCCGGCCCGCCGAGGCAGGCGTCCCAGGCGCAGTAGTCGGTGTCCGGCAGCAGGTAGAGGCGCATCTGCACGCGGCCGTGCGCGTCGGCGCCGTCGATCCATTCGCGCGGCCCCTCGGGCGTGACCGCGCTCGAGCCGCGCAGCGCGCGCACGCGCAGCAGCGGCGCCAGCTCCAAGCTCTCGACCAGGATGCCGGCGGCGCCGGGCAGGCCGTCGCAGGGCGCCTGCCGCCCCGGCAGGTAGAGCACGCCGCCGAGCTGCGGCAGCCACTCGGCCAGCCGCCGCGGCGTCGCGGGCAGCCACGGCGTGGCGGACGTGTTGAAGCGCGCGCGGTCGCACAAGCCGAAAGCGGCGAGCCAGCCGAACACGGGGCACCTCCTGCGCGGAAGACGGCCTGGCTGGGCGCGCGCGGCGCTGGCGGTGGCCGGGGGAGAAAGGGAAAGGTCGCGTGCGCCGCCGGACCGGCGGCGCGGGATCACTTGGTGAGGATCAGCTTGTCGTTGCGGGTCAGGCGCAGGTGGTACTCGCCGCCCTGGTGCTGGATGACCAGCTCGCGGGAACCCTCCAGCAATTGCTGGCTGGAGATGCGCCGCACGCCGGCCGGGACGGCGGCGACCGGCTGCGGTTGCGGCCGGGGGCGGGCCAGCGCGAGAAGGGGGCGGGTAAGACCGAGGCTTGTCGACATGGCAGTGACTCCGGCGGCGGAAAGAGTAGGCAGCGATCAAATGATAATAATTCTCATTTGATCGTCAAGCACTCTTTTCGTGATGGGTTGCCGCAGATTGGCCATCGGGGTCGCGGCGGCCGCCTTTCGCTCGCCCTGCTCTCCCGCCGGGACTACCGCCGATGGCGCTTCCCCCATGGGTCGGCGCGGCAGTTCGCCGACCGATGCCCCTATCGTCGCCGCGCGGGAAATCGGAATGCGCGAGCCTGGCGCCGGCGCTCGGATGCGAGTCATCCGATGGCCGCCCGGCCTGTACGGGGCCGCGCCGCTGCTGGAACCCGGCCCGCGCCGGGATGACGGGCGGAAGTTGTCGCATCAGCGTGAGACGTCCTGCGTCGCGGATGCGCCGAAGCATCCCGGACAGCAAGTGGGCCTGCGTCGGGGCGGCGATCAGGCGCGAAGCTCGCGGTGCGTCTGCGCAAGGAGTGAACGCAGCGAGTCATCCAATGGCCGCGTGGCCTGTACGGGTCGCGTCGTTGCTGGGTCCTGGCTCGCGCCGGGATGACGAGTGGGGGTTGCGGCATCAACGTAGCGCCCAGCGTCGCAAGCGCATCTGGGCCGCGTTGCATCACGAGGCTGATGCGGGCCCGCGCCGAAACCGGCTCCGGGGCGGTGCTTTCGCCAGCCCCGCCCTCACCCTGTCCTGCCCCGGGCGACGGCGGATGCAACCCACGCGCCGCCCGGCCGCGTCGACTCATGCCTGCCGCAGGGTCTTGAGCATCCGCGCGTAGTCCCGGCGGTACTGCCGGGCGAGCCGGCGCTTCTGCGCCTCGCCGAGGATCTTGCCGGAGACCTGGAAGAACTTCTTCTCCTCCTCGCGCAGGTGGTGGTGCACCTTGTGCGAGAGCGCGCGCGCCGTCGCCATCCAGCCGCGGCTGGACGGCTCGGACTGCTGCAGCCGCTCGACCAGCTCGTCCATCTCGTGGTGCTCGTGCAGCGCGTGGCGCGAGGCGTCGAGCCCCGCGTCGTGCATCAGGATCGGCGCGTACAGGAAGCGCTCCTCCGCCGCGGCGTGCGCCGCCAGCTCGATGCGCAGCGCGGCGAAGACGTCGCGGCGGTGCTGCGTGTGCGGCCTGGACAGCAGCAGCCGGCGGCACAGCGAGCGCTGCAGGCGGTGGCTTTCGCGCAGGGCGTCGTAGATCGTGTCGCTCATGCCGGCCTCCCGTCCCCCTCGCGGCCGCCCGCCGCGGCGGCGGCATGGCCGTTGACGGCGCGGACGCCGCTGGCCCGGCGCCCGTCGCCGTCCACCGGCGGCAGCGGCTCCGCCACGCGGGTGCGCCCCAGCGTGATGTTCTTGCTGGCGCGCACGTCGCGGTTGGCGAAGGTCCACACCTCGCCGGTGGCGGTGATGAACACCGTCCAGTACAGGTCGGACTCCGGCCCGTAGTCGATCAGGATGTGGGCGTAGCCCTCGCCCTTGGGGGTGAGCATCGGCAGCGGCGGATTGAGCTGCAGCATGGCTTTGGTCTCCTTGGATCCGTGGATCGGCGCGGCCCGCCGCGCCGACGGCTTCATGCCAGCGTGCGCAGCCTGGGCTCGCGGTCCCACTGCCGGGTGGCGGCGGCCTTGAGGAAGGCGCGCGCGTCGGCGGCCTTCACCACGCCCGCGTCCTTCGCCACGCCGCCGGCCTGCAGCAGCGACTGCGCGCCCTCGTCGAAGGCGATCGCCTTGAGGTGGCCGTAGGCGTCGCGCACCCAGTCCACCGCGGCGGCCTCCTTCGCCAGCGCCTTGCCGGCGGCGGCGGACAGCACCACCGCCACCGCGTCGAACACCACCGAGGGCGTGCCGGCGAGCTGGCCGTCGGCGGCGAGTTTCCTGCCGTCGCCGAGCTTGGCGCCGCCCACCCTGGGCGCGACGATCTTCACCGCCGCGCCGGCGTCCTCCGCCGCCTTGCGCAGCGCGCGCACCGTCGCCGCGTCGGAGCCGTCGTCGACCAGGATGCCCACGCTGCGGCCCTGCAGCGTGGGCTTGGCCTTGCCGATGATCTGCAGCGCCGGCGAGGGCGGCATGTCGATCGGCTTCACCGCGGCCGGCGGCGCCGGCGGCAGCGCGTCCAGGCCCAGCCCGGCGGCGACGCGCCTGGCGAGGTCGCCGTCGATGTGGCGCAGGTGCCCGACGACGGCCTCGCGCACGTGCGGCGTCTCCACCTTGGACAGCTCGAACACCAGCGCCGAGGCGATGTGCGCCTGCTCCGGCGCGCTCTGGCTGCGGTAGAACAGCCGCGCCTGGCTGTAGTGGTCGGCGAAGCTCTCCGCGCGCACGCGGCCCTTGGCGCCCTCGTCGGCCGGCTGCGCGTGGCTGCGGAAGCCCTCGGCCGTCTCGCGCGGGCTGTCCGCCTGCAGCGAGCTCGGCTCGTAGTTCACCCGCCCCTTGGGCACGTGCACCTGCATGTGGCCGTCGCGCTGCAGGTTGGCGAACGGGCACTTGGGCGCGTTGATCGGGATCTGGTGGAAGTTCGGCGAGCCCAGCCGCGACAGCTGCGTGTCGAGGTAGGAGAACAGCCGCCCCTGCAGCAGCGGGTCGTTGCTGAAGTCGATGCCGGGCACGATGTTGGCGGGGCAGAACGCCACCTGCTCGGTCTCGGCGAAGAAGTTGTCCGGCCAGCGGTCCAGCACCATGCGGCCGACGATCTGCAATGGCACCAGCTCCTCGGGGATCAGCTTGGTCGGGTCGAGGTGGTCGAACGGGAACTTCGCGGCCTGCTCCTCGGTGAACAGCTGCACGCCGAACTCCCATTCCGGGTAGTCGCCGCGCTGGATCGCCTCGAACAGGTCGCGGCGGTGGAAGTCCGGGTCGGCGCCGGCGAGCTTCACCGCCTCGTCCCAGACCGTGGATTGCAGGCCCAGCTTCGGCCGCCAGTGGAACTTCACGAAGGTCGACCCGCCCTTGGCGTCGAGCAGGCGGAAGCTGTGGATGCCGAAGCCCTCGATCATGCGCAGCGAGCGCGGGATGGCGCGGTCGCTCATCGCCCACATGATCATGTGCATGGCCTCGGGGGTGAGCGAGATGAAGTCCCAGAAGGTGTCGTGCGCGCTGGCCGCCTGCGGGAAGCCGCGGTCGGGCTCCATCTTCACCGCGTGCACCAGGTCGGGGAACTTGATCGCGTCCTGGATGAAGAACACCGGGATGTTGTTGCCCACCAGGTCCCAGTTGCCCTCCTTGGTATAGAACTTCACCGCAAAGCCGCGCACGTCGCGCGGCGTGTCGATCGAGCCGGCGCCGCCGGCCACGGTGGAGAAGCGCACGAACACCGGCGTCTTCTCGCCCACCTCGGTGAGCAGCTTCGCGGTGGTGTACTTGCGCAGCGACTTGGTCAGCTCGAAGTAGCCGTGCGCCGCCGAGCCGCGCGCGTGCACGATGCGCTCGGGGATGCGCTCGTGGTCGAAGTGGGTGATCTTCTCGCGGAGGACGAAGTCCTCCAGCAGGGTCGGCCCGCGCGGCGTCGCGCGCAGCGAGTTCTGGTTGTCGGCGACCGGGATGCCCTGGTTGGTGGTCAGCGGCGGGTGGCGGCCGCCGGCCGGCTGGTGCAGTTCGTCGCCCTGCCCGCGGCGGTCGGCCGCGCCGCGGCGGGAGGAGGATGCGGAGGTGCGGGGGGTGCCTGTCTTGGCCATGGCCTGGGCTCTCCTTGAAGGATGGCTGCCGTGGAATCCGTGGCCGGATGCGGCGTCCGGACTCCGCCACGACGGAAGCGGAGCGGCCGCGGGGATGGCGTTTCCTGCCGTGCCCGCGTCGCGGGCCGCCGGCGGCTTGCGCGGGGATGCCCACGGGCCGTTGTTCCATCGGTCGACGCCAGGGCGTCGCCGCGGAAATAAAGCCGAATTCCGGTGAAGGCCGCGTATCCGGCCGATGGCGCGCGGCGCGGCCGGCGCGAAAGCGGAAAACGGAACCGTCGGAGCGCGCCTTCGCTGCCGCCCTCGCGCCCCGGCCGGGCGGCCGCGGGCGGGCACCGGCTTTCCATGCCGCTCGGGCCGTGCCGGGCATCGAAGCCTGGCGGACGACCCATCACGTGCGTCCGGTCAGTGGAGCAACCGCAACAGTACCGCCAGCGCCACCGCCGCGAACGCGCCGGCCACCGCGTCGTCCGCCATCACGCCCAGGCCGCCCTTGAGGCGGCGGTCCAGCCAGCCGATCGGCCAGGGCTTCCACACGTCGAACAGGCGGAACAGCGCGAAGCCGAGCGCCACCGCCCACCACGGCGCCCACAGCGCGGGCGCCAGCGCGATCCACTGGCCGACGAACTCGTCCCACACCAGGCTGCGGTGGTCGTCCACGCCCAGCGCGCGGCCGGCCACGTCGCAGGCCCAAACGCCGACGGCGAAGGCGACCAGCAGCACGAAGGCGTACATCCACGGCGCCAGGTCGCGCAGCAGCAGCCAGGGCAGGATCGCCGCCAGCGAGCCGAAGGTGCCCTGCGCCACCGGCGCGAGGCCGGAGCCGAAGCCGCAGGCCAGCCAGCCGGCCGGGGTGGCGAGCAGCAGGCGGCGCTGCTCGGGGGTGAGGGTCTTGCGGTCGCTCATGCGGGTCTCGGAAGCCTGGGGGGTCTCGGCGGCCGTTCGATGGACATGCCCGACGGCGCCGCGCAGCGTGAGCCTGCCATGCCGCCGCCTTCGCGCAAACCTCCCGGTCCTCCCTTCCTCGCCGTCCTCCCTGCCCTCGCCACCCCGCGCCCCTCCCCCACGCACAGGAATCTCGTCGAAGGAGCGGATGTCGTGGAGGCTGCGGCCACGGGAACGAATGGATGCTTGCACGCGCGTCGAAGCGGAAAGCCGACGGCCGCGCACACCCGCGCCTGGCTCATGCCGCGAAATGGTCCCAGCCCCGCCGCGCCGGCGCCAGCCACGCGCCGTCCGCGCCGCGCACGCGCACGCCCGCACCCTCCACGATGCGGCCGATGCGGGCGGCGCCGCAGCCCAGCCGGGCCAGGTCGGCCTGCACCTCGGCCACGCGCGCGGCGGGCACGGTGAAGCACAGCTCGTAGTCGTCGCCGCCGGCCAGCGCGAAGTCGAGCGCGGCCGCCTCGTCGAACAGGCCGAGCAGCGCGGGCGAGCGCGGCAGCAGCGCGGCCTCGATCTCCGCGCCCGCGCCGCTGGCCGCGCAGACGTGGCCGAGGTCGGCGAGCAGCCCGTCGGAGACGTCGATGCAGGCGCTGGCGCGGCCGCGCAGCGCCAGCCCCGCCGCCAGCCGCGGCGTCGGGCGGTTGAGCCGTCCGACCAGCGGCGCGGCGCGCGCGTCGTCCGCGCCGATGCCCTGCTGCAGCAGCCGCAGCCCGGCCGCCGCGTCGCCCAGCGTGCCGGTGACCAGCACCGCATCGCCCGCCCGCGCGCCGGCGCGCGCGAGCGCCTGCCCCGGCGGCACGAAGCCGTGCACCGCCACGCTGACGGCGAGCGGCCCGCGCGTGGTGTCGCCGCCCACCAGCGCCAGCCGCTGCGGCTGCGCCAGCGCCGCGAAGCCGTCCGCGAAGCCGTCCACGAAGGCCTCGCGCGCCGCGGCGTCCATCGCCTCGGGCAGGGTCAGCGCGAGCAGCGCCCAGGCCGGCGTGGCGCCCATCGCGGCCAGGTCGGACAGGTTCGCCGCCAGCGCCTTCCAGCCGAGGTCGGCGGGCGAGGTGCCGCGCGGGAAGTGCACGCCCTCGACCAGGGTGTCGATCGCCACCGCCAGCTCCATCCCGGCGGGCACGGCGAGCAGCGCGGCGTCGTCGCCGATGCCCAGGCGCACGTCCTCGCGGCCCTGCGCGGTGCGCTCGCGGATGCGGTCGATCAGGCGGAATTCCATGGCGGGCCGGGAGACGGGACGGCGCATGAGCAGACCATCCGCGCGCGCGCGGCGCAAGCCGTGGGAGCGGCCTGCGGCCGCGATCGGCTTCCAGACCACCCGCGTGGGGCGCGCGCCCATGACCTGCGGCGCATGCGCGCGCGCCGCGCGCGTGCGATGGTCGGCCGGCCATTCCGCCGCGGAGCCCACGCCATGCGCCATCGCCTCCCTCTCGCCGCTGCCCGCCGCGCGCCGGCGCTGCTCGGCCTCGCCGCCCTGCTGGCCTGGACCGGGCCGGCCGCGGCGGCCACGCCGCAGGAACAGGCCGTGCTGGCGCCGGTGCATGCGTTCTTCGCCGCGATGTCCCGCTACGACCAGGCCGCGATGCGCGCGCAGGTGCTGCCCGAGGGCGGCGCCACGCTGATGCGGCACGGCAAGCCGGTGCAGCTCGGCCTCGGCGCCTTCGTCGACCACGTGAAGCCGGGCAAGCAGCGCATCGAGGAGCGCATCCGCGATCCGCTCGTCCGCATCGACGACGACATCGCGGTGGTGTGGGCGCCCTACGTCTTCCTGGTCGACGGCAAGCCGCACCACTGCGGCACGGACGTGTTCAACCTCGCGCGGGTGGACGGCCGCTGGCTGATCGCGGGGATCGCCGACAACAGCCGCGAGGATTGCCGCCAGGCGCGGCCGCGGCCTCAGCGCGCGCGCTTCTCCGCCGCGCGCAGCTCGCCGGCCAGCTTGTCCAGCACGCCGTTGACGTAGCTGTGGCCGTGGTCGGCGCCGAAGCGCTTGGTGACCTCGATGGCCTCGTTGAGGATCACCCGGTACGGCACGTCCAGGCGGAACTTCAGCTCGTAGGCGGCCAGGCGCAGCGCGGCGCGCTCGATCGGATCGATCTGCTCCACCTCGCGGTCCACGTAGGGCTCGAGCGCGGCGTCCAGCTCGCCGACGTGCCCCTCCACGCCGTGCAGCAGGTCCTCGAAGTATTCGAGGTCGGCCACTTCCATGTCCTGCTCGTGGCGGAACTGCTCGATCACCGCGGCCATGCGGCTGCCGCTCATCTGCCACGCATACAGCGCCTGCAGCGCGCGCCGGCGCGCGCGCGAGCGCGCGGCGAGATCGACGCCCTGCGGCGCGCTCACGGCAGCTTCCCGTACAGGTTGGCCATCTCCAGCGCGGCCAGCGCGGCGTCGGCGCCCTTGTTGCCGGCCTTGGTGCCGGCGCGCTCGATGGCCTGCTCGATGCTGTCGGTGGTGAGCACGCCGAAGGCCACCGGCACGCCGCTGTCCAGCGCGGCCCGGGCCAGGCCCTTGGCGCACTCGCCGGCCACGTAGTCGAAGTGCGGCGTGGCGCCGCGGATCACCGCGCCCAGCGCGATCACCGCCGCGTACCGGCCGGAGGCGGCCAGCTTGTGCGCGGCCAGCGCGATCTCCCAGGCGCCGGGCACGCGCACCAGCTCGATGTCGTCGTCCTTGACGCCGTGGCGCGCCAGCGCGTCGCGCGCGCCAGCCACCAGCGGCTCGACGACGAAGCCGTTGAAGCGGCCGGCGACGATGGCGAAGCGGCCTGGGGGCGTGGCGAAGTCGCCTTCGATGGTCTTCATGCGGATTCCTTGGGGAACGGGCAGCCCGCGAGGGGCCGGGTATTCTACGGGTTTTCGGCCGGCGCGGCCGGCAGGTGCGGGTAGCCGGAGAAATCCAGCCGCGCCGCGCCGCCGCCCACGCGCAGGCGCGCGGGCGCGCCGAACGGCAGGGTCAGCTGGCCGGGGCCGTGGCCGTGCGGCAGGCCGTCGACCACCGGGATGCCGGCCACCGCGCGCAGCTGGGCGAACGCGGCGTCCAGCGCGTAGCCGTTGTCGCGCGGGCCCGGGCGGCAGTCGCTGAAGCGGCCCAGCAGCAGCGCGCGCTGGCGGCCCAGCACGCCGGACAGGTGCAGCTGGTACAGCAGCCGCTCGATGCGGTACGGCGGCTCGCCCACGTCCTCCACGAACAGGATGCCGCCGTCGATGCGCGGGAAGTACGGCGTGCCGAGCAGGCTGCACAGCACCGCCAGGTTGCCGCCCCACAGCGGACCTTCCGTGTCGAGCTCCACGTCGGCGGCGCACGGCCAGTCCGCGCCGGAGGCGGGCGAGCGCAGCGTGCGCCAGAAGTGGCTCCAGGTGCCCTCGTCGCGCGGCTCGGCGCCGAGGTCGGCCAGCAGCGGGCCGCCGAAGCTGGGCAGCCCGCTCCTGGCGTACAGCGCCAGCTGCAGCGCGGTGAAGTCGCTGTGGCCGACCAGCGCGGGCGGCGCGCCCGCCAGCCGCTCGCGCAGCGCGTCGTAGCGCAGGTGCTCGAGCAGGCGCGCCGCGCCGTAGCCGCCGCGCGTGACCAGGGCGATGTCGGGCAGCGCGTCCCGCTCCGCCAGCGCGTTGATGTCCTGCGCGCGCTCGGCGTCGCTGCCGGCGAAGCGCAGCTGCGTGCGCTCCAGCACTTCCAATCCCTCCACCGCGCAGCCGGCCGCGCGCAGGCGCGCCACGCCGCGCGCCATCGCGGCGGGATCGGCGGCGTAGCCGGAGGGAGCGATCAGGCGGATGCGCGTTGCGGTCATGGCTGTGGCGGTGGGCGGAGTTCCGGCGAGTATGCCGTGGGTGCGGGGGCGCGGCGTGGCCGGTCGAAGGTAGCGGTGTGGAAAAGCGGCCTCTGCGGGAGTGACCTTTGTGGGGTGAGCTCTGGGGGAGCGGCCTCCGGCCGCGATCCGGGGGCCAGGCCATCGCGGCCGGAGGCCGCTCCCGCAACGACCGCTCCCACAGGCGGTTTCCCGTAGGGATTCAGACGTACTCCACCACCTCCAGCCCGAAGCCGCCCAGGCCCACCAGCTTGCGCGGCGTGCCCAGCACGCGCAGGCGGCGCACGCCGAGGTCGGCCAGCATCTGCGCGCCCAGGCCGAGCTGGCGCCACTCGTGCTGCCGCGCGTCCTGCGGCGCCAGCGCGGACGGCTGGCCCTGCAGGCGCGCGAGCAGCGCCTCGGGCGTGTCCTCGCCGGACAGCACCAGCAGCACGCCGCGGCCCTCGTCGGCGATGCGCCGCAGCGCCGCGGTGACGGTGAGGCCGAGGTCGTCGCGCTTCAGGTGCAGCACGTCGGACAGCGTGTTGCGCACGTGCACGCGGGTCAGCGCCGGCGCGCCGTCGTCCACCGCGCCGCGCACCAGCGCGAAGTGCAGGCCGCGGCGGATCGCGTCGCGGTAGGCCAGCAGCCGGAACGGGCCGAACTCGGTGTCCACCTCGGCCTCGTGCACGCGCTCGACGGTCTTCTCGGTTTCCAGGCGGTAGCGGATCAGGTCGGCGATGGTGCCGATCTTCAGGCCGTGCTTGCGCGCGAACGCCTCCAGCTCGGGGCGGCGCGCCATCGAGCCGTCCTCGTGCAGGATCTCGATCAGCACCGCCGCCGGCTCCAGCCCCGCCAGCGCGGCGAGGTCGCAGCCCGCCTCGGTGTGGCCGGCGCGGGTGAGCACGCCGCCGGGCTGCGCGGTGAGCGGGAACACGTGGCCGGGCTGCGAGAGGTCCTGCGGTCTGGCGTCGCTCTTCACCGCCACCTGGATGGTGCGCGCGCGGTCGTGCGCGGAGATGCCGGTGGTGACGCCCTCGGCCGCCTCGATCGAGACGGTGAAGTTGGTGTGGTACGGCGAGGTGTTGTCGCTGACCATGGGCTTGAGGCCCAGCTGGCGCGTGCGCTGCTCGGTGAGGGTGAGGCACAGCAGGCCGCGCGCCTCGCGCACCATGAAGTTGACGTCCTCCGGCCGCACCATCTGCGCGGCCATGACGAGGTCGCCCTCGTTCTCGCGGTCCTCGTCGTCGAGGATCACCACCATGCGGCCGGCGCGGATGTCTTCGAGGATTTCGGGGATGGTGTTGAAGGGCATGGATGACGTGTCCGTGTGTGGTTCTTCCCTCTCCCCTCGGGAGAAGGTGCCCCGCAGGGGCGGATGAGGGTGCGGGCGGAGCGAAGCGTCGCGCTTCGCCCGCACCCTCACCCCAACCCCTCTCCCGAGGGGAGAGGGGCTCCAAAAGCTCAGGCGAAGCCGTGCCGCTGGAGGAACGCCTCGTCGAGGCGCGGCGCCTCGCCGGCGCCGAGCAGCCGCTCGACGTAGCGCGCGATCAGGTCCACCTCGACGTTCACCGCGTCGCCGGCGCGGCGCGCGTGGAAGGCGGTGTGCTCGATGGTGTGCGGGATCAGGTTGACGCCGAAGCGCGCGCCGTCCACCGCGTTGACGGTGAGGCTGGTGCCGTCGATGCAGACCGAGCCCTTGGCGGCGATGTAGCGCGCCAGCGCGGGCGGCGCCTCGAAGGTCCAGCGCTGCGAGCGGCCGTCCGGCGCGATGGACACCACCTTGCCCACGCCGTCCACGTGGCCGGAGACGAGATGGCCGCCCAGGCGGTCGGCCAGGCGCAGCGCCTTCTCCAGGTTCACCGGGTCGCCGGGCTTCAGCGCGCCCAGCGTGGTCAGCGAGAGCGTCTCGTTGGAGACGTCGGCGGCGAAGCCGCGCGGCGCCAGCGCCACCGCGGTGAGGCACACGCCGGACACGGCGATGGAATCGCCGGGCGCGACGTCGGACAGGTCGAGGCCGGCGGTATCGACGTGCAGGCGCACGTCGCCGCCGCGCGGTTCGAGCCGCGCGACGCGGCCCACGGACTGCACGATGCCGGTGAACATCAGCACGCCTCCCGGTCGGGAAGGGAGGCTGCCTTTTGCGGAATGGCGGCGGTCATGAAACGTTCTCCGTAGGACATGCGAGAACGCCCCAAGGCATGAGGCCGGCGCGCAGCCGCGGGCCGCGCGTCGAACCGTCTTCTTTCATCCGGACTGTGACCGTCGGCTCCGGCGTTCGACCGGATCTGCTGTCCCTCCGCCGTGCGGCGAAGGCGCTCGCGGGCTCGTCCCGAAGGACCTACCGCCGGTGGGGAATTCCGCCCCGCCCTGAAGACGTCGTGGTGGTCTGGCCGGCGAACCGGCCGCGGGGCAGTCTAGCACCAACGCTGGCCGGCCCGGTCCTGAGCGGCGCGCGTGCGACACCGGCGCGGCCCGCCGGTCAGTCGCTCAGCCCGGGCGGCGCGTACAGCAGGATGGTGATCTCCCGTCCCTGGCGGATCTGCTCGGCCGGCGCGCCCAGCGCGGCCAGCTGCTGCTCGAGCGCCGCCGGCGGCAGCCGCCGCCCCAGCCCGGTGCGCCCGTTCACCGCCCACACGCGGCCGCCCCCGCGCCCTCGCGCCAGCGCCTCGTCCAGGCGGGAGGTCACCTGCGCCACCTGGCCGAGCGGCGGCGCGCCGCGCGGGCGCAGCACGTCCAGCATGGTGGGCGCGTTGGGGTCGGCGGTGAACACGGTGTCGCCCGGGCGCACGCCGGCGGCCAGCGTGGCGGCCGCCAGGTCCCAGCGCGGCTTGGTCTCCTGCCGGTACAGCGGCGCCAGGTTGGCCGCGCCCAGCAGCAGCAGCACCGCCGCCGCGAACGGCAGCGCGCGCCGCGGCAGCGCGGCGGCGCCCGCCCCGGCCAGCACCAGGAACGGCGCCGCGCTCCACAGCAGGTAGCGCGGCACCAGCATCGAGCGGAACGGCGCCAGCGCCAGCACCAGCAGCGGCAGCACGGCGAAGGCGAGCAGCAGCACGCGCCCCTCGGTGCGCCCGCGCAGGCGCAGCATCCCGGCCACCGCCAGCGCCAGCACCAGCCAGCCCAGCAGCGGCACCGAGCCGGGCAGCAGGCCCAGCCGCACCACCGCGGCCATGCGCATCAGGTAGACGCTGCCGGCCGCCACCCACACGCCGTGCGGGCTCACCGGCGGCACCCAGTCGAAGTGCCGCAGCAGTTGCCCGCCGCCGGCCAGCCAGATCGCGGCGTACAGCGGCAGGCAGCCGGCCAGCACCGCGGCGAACGCGAACAGCGCGTTGCGCCGGAAGCCCGCGCACGCCGGCGGCGCCTCCGCGCGCAGGCGGCGCCACACCAGCCAGAACGCCAAGGCGGAGACGGCCAGCCAGGGCAAGGCGTCGCCCAGCACGTCCAGCGCGCCGACGGTGCCGAACAGGTAGGCGCCCCAGCCGAGCCGGTCCGCCGCGGGATCGGCCAGGCCGCACGCGGCGCGGCGCGGGTCCTGCGCCAGCCGCACCAGGCCCCACAGCGCGACCGCGATCAGCAGCACGACCAGCGCATACGAGCGCGCCTCCTGGCCGTACTGCACCTGCAACGGCGACAGCGCCATCAGCAGCCCCGCCACGACCGCCGCGCGCAGGCCGCCGACGCGGCGCGCCACCGCGAACACCACGCCCGCCGAGAGCGCGCCGAACAGCGCGGACGGCAGGCGCAGCAGGGCGCCGTCCGCGTCGAACGGCAGCAGCAGGCGCAGCAGCAGGAAATAGCCGGGCATGTGCCGGCTGGCGAAGCTGTCGGCGACCAGACCGGCCAGGTCGAGGTGGATGCGCTGCAGGGTCAGCGCCTCGTCCAGCCACAGCGGCTGCCGCCCGATGTGCAGCAGCCTGGCCAGCAGGCCGAGCCCCAGCACCAGCAGCAGCCAGGCGCGCGCGCCGTCCCGCGCCGCTGCGCGGGCGCGCGGCGGCGCCGGGGGCAGCGCCGCGGGCGGCGGATACCGGACGGGACGATCCATGGCGGCCGCCACGTTGGCGGCCGAATGCGGCAGGGGCATGACAGCGCGGCCTTCCGTTCAGCGGCTCGTGGGGTGACAACGCGATGTCCCCGCGCGCCGTTGGCGGCGCAAGTTCCCGCGTTGGCGGGGCATTCAGGGACGACCGGCGATCTGACCGGCGCAGTGCGCGGCAGGCGCCACGAGACGGACGAGAAGGAATCGTTGCGCCACGACATCCAGTGGAGCCGCGGTCGGCAGCGTGCAAGCGCGCGTCGCCGCCGCGCGACGTGGCCTTCTTCAAGCGCCCGCCAGCGCAGCAGCCAGGTAGTCGATCAGGCGCCGCAGCGCGGGCGCGCGCGGGCGGCGCCCAGTTGCCGCGCTTTCCCGCCTACCTCCATTGAGGTCGCGCCATGCGGCGATGTGTCTGACGCGGTGTCGCGCGATGCGCGCCGCCCGGCTTTCAGGCTTCCGGGCGCAGGCGCAGGCGCAGGTCCGCGCCCAACGGGCGCAGGTCCAGCAGGCGCAGGTTCCAGCGCTCGTCCATCGAGCGCAGCGCGGGCAGGTGCAGCAACGGGCGCGCGTCGTCGCCCAGCAGCGAGGGAGCGACGTAGAGCAGCAGCTCGTCGGCCAGCCCCTCGGCGAGCAGCGCGCCGCACAGGGCGGGGCCGGCCTCGACGTGCACCTCGTTGCACTCGCGTGCGGCCAGGTGCGCCAGCACGGCGGGGAGCGCCAGCTTGCCGTCCCTCTCCGCCACCGGCCGGCATTCGGCGCGCGCGAAGCGGTCGTCCGCGCAGGCGGCGCCGTCGCCATGCAGCACCAGCGTCGGCGCCGAGCCGTCCAGCACGTGGCTGCCGGCCGGCGTGCGCAGGCGGCGGTCGAGCACCACGCGCAGCGGCGGCACGAAGGCCGCGGCCGGCACCTCGGTCCAATCCGTCGCATGCGCCGTCCCCTCGCCCTGCCCCCGGGCCGGGTCCGCGACGGACTCCCTTCCCGGCGGGGGGAGCGAGGCATCTTCGTCCAGGCGCACGGTGAGGCGCGGGTCGTCGGCCAGCACGGTGCCGCTGCCGGTGAGGATGGCCGAGCTGCGCGCGCGCCAGCGCTGCACGTCGGCGCGCGCGGCCGCGCCGGTGATCCATTTCGACTCGCCGTTGCCCAGCGCGGTGCGGCCGTCCAGGCTCATCGCCAGCTTCAGGCGCACCCACGGGCGGCCGCGCTCGTGGCGGCTGAAGAAGCCGACGTTGAGCTCGCGCGCCGCCTCGCGCAGCAGCCCCGTCTCCACCGCGATGCCGGCGGCGCGCAGCTTTTCGATGCCGCGGCCGTCCACCTGCGGGAACGGGTCTTCCGCCGCCACCACCACGCGCGCCACGCCGGCGGCGGCCAGCGCGTCCGCGCACGGCGGCGTGCGGCCGTGGTGCGCGCACGGCTCCAGCGTCACGTAGGCGGTGGCGCCGCGCGCGCGTTCGCCCGCCGCGCGCAGCGCGCACACTTCCGCGTGCGGCCCGCCGGCGCGCTGGTGCCAGCCCGCGCCCACCACCTCGGCGCCGTGCGCGATCACGCAGCCGACGCGCGGGTTGGGCTGGGTGGTGAACAGGCCGCGCTCGGCCAGGCGCAGCGCGTGCGCCATGTGCTGGTGGTCGAGGGCGGTGAAGGTCATGCTCGTGCTTGTCTTGCTCTCCCCTCCGGGGAGAGGACCGAGGTGAGGGAGCGGTGCTGGCGATAGTGTCGCATCGAAGCGCGCTTCGGGCATGCGGCGGGGCGAGGTCGGCCACTCACCCCAGCCCTCTCCCCGCAGGGGAGAGGGAGCCTAGGCGCTCAGCCCTTGCGGGGGCGGCGCGGCTCCGCGCCGTCGCCGCCGCCCAGCAGCGAGAGCTGCAGCTTCTCCAGCTCGGGCAGGTCGCGCTCCAGCTTCTCGATCTCCTCGCGGAACGCCTGCACGTCCTCGAAGCGGCGGTACACGGAGGCGAAGCGCACGTAGGCCACCTGGTCGAGCTTCTTCAGCTCGCGCATCACCAGCTCGCCGACCTGGCGCGAGGGTACCTCGCGCTCGCCGCTCTTGCGCAGGTCGTCGATCACCGCGCGCACGGCGGCGTCCACCGCGGCGCTCGCCACCGGGCGCTTCTGCAGCGCGCGCTCGAAGCTCACCCGCAGCTTGCGCTCGTCGAACGCCTCGCGCCGGTCGCCGCTCTTGACGATCGCCGGCAGCTTCAGCTCCGCCGTCTCGAAGGTGTTGAAGCGCTCGCCGCACTGCGGGCACTCGCGCCGGCGGCGCACGGTGGCGCCGTCCTCGGCGAGCCGCGAGTCGATCACGCGGGTGTCTTCGTGCTGGCAGAAGGGGCAGTGCATCAGGGAGACGGGAACCGGGAACGGGGGACGGGGAACGGATGGTTTGCGGACAACTTCGAGGACAGGGTCTTTTTCAGCGCCTGCAGCTTGCGGGCAAGGCGATGCGGGGGCGGCAGCAAGGTCGACATGGCTTCCTCGGACAAGTAACCGAAGCGCCGGGAGCGCAGCAACTGCGTTTCGACCTCGGCAAGCGACCCGGAAGACATCGACAGGAACCTCGAATAATCACGTGTGGAACCGCGTGCGTTGCCCTCGGCGATGCATCCGGTCAGCCCGAAGCGCTCTTCAGGCGGAAATGCCTTGGTCGCCGCGTACACCGCCCCGGCCAAGTCCATGGCCTCCTGCCAAACCTGCAACTCCCTGCAATCCCAAGCCACCGGAACCTCCCCGGTTCCCCGTTCCCCCGTCAACCGTAAACCGGAAACTTCCTGCACTGCGCCTCGACCTTCCCGCGCACCTCGGCGATCACCGCCTCGTCGCCCGGCGCGTCCAGCACGTCGCAGATCCAGTGGGTCAGCTCGATCGCGTCCGCTTCCCGGTAGCCGCGGGTGGTGATGGCCGGCGTGCCCACGCGCAGGCCCGAGGTGACGAACGGCTTGCGGGGGTCGTTCGGCACGGCATTCTTGTTGACCGTGATGTGCGCCCGGCCCAGCGCCTCCTCCGCGTCCTTGCCGGTGACCTCGCGGCCGATCAGGTCGACCAGCATCAGGTGGTTCTCGGTGCCGCCGGAGACGATCTTGTAGCCGCGCTCGACGAAGGTGCGCGCCATCGCCTTGGCGTTCTTCACCACCTGCTGCTGGTAGGTCCTGAACTCCGGCTCCAGCGCCTCCTTGAAGGCCACCGCCTTGGCGGCGATCACGTGCATCAGCGGGCCGCCCTGGATGCCGGGGAACACGATCGACTGCAGCTTCTTCTCGATCTCCTCGGCGCCCTCGCCCATGCCCTGCCGGCTCGCCACGATGATGCCGCCGCGCGGGCCGCGCAGGGTCTTGTGGGTGGTGGAGGTGACCACGTGCGCGTGCGGCAGCGGGCTCGGGTACACGCCCGCGGCGACCAGGCCGGCGACGTGCGCCATGTCCACGAACAGGTAGGCGCCGACCTTGTCGGCGATGGCGCGGAAACGCGCCCAGTCCATCACCTGCGAGTAGGCGCTGAAGCCGGCCACGATCATCTTCGGCCGGTGCTCCGCGGCCAGGCGCTCGACCTCGTCCATGTCGACGATGCCGTTGGCGTCCACGCCGTACTGCACGGCGTTGAGGATCTTGCCCGACAGGTTGACCTTGGCGCCGTGGGTGAGGTGGCCGCCGTGGGCCAGCGACATGCCGAGGATGGTGTCGCCCGGGTTGAGCAGCGCGAAGTACACCGCCTGGTTGGCCTGCGAGCCGGAGTGCGGCTGCACGTTGGCGTAGTCGGCGCCGAACAGCTGCTTCACGCGCTCGATGGCGAGGCGCTCGGCCACGTCCACGTACTCGCAGCCGCCGTAGTAGCGCTTGCCCGGGTAGCCCTCGGCGTACTTGTTGGTGAGCACGCTGCCCTGCGCCTCCATCACCCGCGGGCTGGCGTAGTTCTCCGAGGCGATCAGCTCGACGTGGTCTTCCTGGCGGCGGGCCTCGTCCGCGATGGCCTTGGCCAGTTCGTTGTCGTAACCGGCGATCGTCTCGTGCTTCGGGAACATCCTGACCTCGTGGGGGTGGCTGCAGGGCTGGAACGCAAAAGTGTAGCCGTCGCGTGCCAGGGGGGCCACCGACGGGCACTTGCGCATCTATTGCGTACAACGTACCGTACATCGCACGCAATCACTCGCCCCCAAGGACTCCGCACCATGCCGATGCCTCCGCCCCGCGCCCCGGCGCACCCGCTGCCGCAGCTGCTCCGCCTGCTCGCGCTGGCGCTGTTCCTGCTGGCTCCCCCCGCCGCCTCCGCCGGGAGCGCCACCGGCGTCGGCATCGCGCCCATCCGCATCCCCGACCCGGTCAACGGCGGCCAGACGGACGGCTACGTGTTCTATCCCTCCGCGCAGCCGGTGCGCGGCACCACGGCGATGGGACCGTACGACGTGGCCGCCACGCCGGACGCGCCGGCCATCCCGGGCGCCAAGCCGCTGGTGGTGATCTCGCACGGCAACGGCGGCAGCGACCTCGGGCACCACGACCTGGCGGCGTATCTCGCCAGCCACGGCTTCGTGGTCGCCACGCTCAACCATCCCGGCGACTATTTCCGCGACACCAGCGGCGTCGGCCACATCGAGGTGCTGGCCGGGCGGCCGATCCAGGTGAAGTCGACCATCAGCACGCTGCTCGCCGACCCGCGCTGGAAAAGCCTGGTCGACCCGCGGCGGATCGGCGTCGCGGGCTTCTCCGCCGGCGGCTACACCGCGCTGATGGTGGCCGGGGCCAGGCCGCGCTTCGACCGCTTCATCGCCTTCTGCGAGCGCTATCCCGACGACAAGGACGTGTGCGGCCACGCCGCCGAGTTCAGGGCGGCCGCCGCGCGCCAGGGCATGACGCTGGAGCAGGTGTTCGACGGCATGCAGAAGCAGCTGGGCCGCTACGGCGACACCGCCGACCCGCGCGTGAGGGCCGCGTTCGTGATGGCGCCGCTCAGCCTGCTGTTCGACGGGCACGGCTTCGACGGCGTGCGCATCCCGGTCTACCTCTACTACGGCGCGAACGACCGCGTGCTGCCGCCCGAGGCCAACGCCAGGCACATCGCGCCGCTGATCCGCACGCTGGCGGCGATGAAGGAAGTGCCGCACGCCGACCACTGGGTGTTCCTGCCGCCCTGCTCGCCCGCGCTGGCGCGCGAGATCCCGGACCTGTGCCGCGACCCCGCCGGCGTGGACCGCGCCAAGGTGCACGCGCAGGCCAACGCCGATGCGCTGGCGTTCTTCCGCAAGGCGCTCGGCGCGGGCCGCTGACATGCCCCGGGCGCTGAGCGAGCGGGAAACCGAGGCGTTCCGCGAGCGCCTGTGCGAGGCGGCGGCACGGCTGTACGTGGAGGAAGGCCCCGCCGCCGTCACCATGCGCCGCCTCGCCGCGCAGCTCGGCGTGGGCACGATGACGCCGTACCGCTACTTCGCCAACAAGGAAGAGATCGTCACGGCCGTGCGCACGCGCGGCCTCGACCGCTTCTCCGAGGCGCTGGAACGCGCGCTCGACACGCCCGGCGACGGCCGCACGCGCAGCCGCGCCGTGCGCGACGCCTACATCGCCTTCGCGCGCGCGAACACCGCGACCTACCGCCTGATGTTCGAATACCCGGAGACGCGGCGCGACGACCCGGCCTACCGCCGGGCGCACGAGCGCATGTGGCGCACCATCGCCGCGCACGTGGAGGTGCTGGCCGGGGAAGGCACGGTGGACGCCGATCCGGCCATCCTCGGCCACCAGATCTGGGCCGCGCTGCACGGCGCCGTGATGCTGGAGATCGCCGGCCTGCTGCCCGACGGCTACGACGCCGCGTCGCTGCACACGCGCACCGTCAGCGCCCTGCTCGACGCCGCCCGGCCCCGGTAGGCAACGAACGCCCGCGCCGTCACGGCGCCGCGCCGTCGCCGCGCCGCCCGCGCGCGGGCGGCTCCCGCAGGTCGCGCCGGTGGTTGGCCGACACCAGCACGTAGCTGATCACCAGCAGCAGCAGCCACGCGCCGAGCTTGCCCAGGGGCACCATGGTCCAGCCGTGGCGCTGCGCGGGATAGCGCCAGGCGGCGGCGAACGTGCCCACGTTCTCGGCCAGCCAGATGAACAGCGCCACCAGCGCGAAGCCGAGCAGCAGCGGCATGCGCCGGTGCGCGTCGCGCACGCGGAACAGGATCCAGGTGCGCCCGAACAGGCACGCCAGCGCGGCGAACAGCACCCAGCGCAGGTCGGGCAGGAAGTGGTGGGCGAAGAAATTGGCGTAGATGGCCAGCGCCAGCCACGCGGTCGCCGCGAACGGCGGATGCCGCACGAAGCGGAAATCGAACAGCCGCCAGGCCCGCGCGATGTAGCTGCCGACCGCGCCGTACATGAAGCCGGTGAACAGCGGCACGCCGCCGATGCGCAGCAACGAGGGCTCCGGGTAGACCCACGAGCCCATCGCCGTCTTGAACACCTCCATCACGGTGCCCACCAGGTGGAAGCCCAGGATCACCCGCGCCTCCTCGCGCGTCTCCAGGCCCAGCGCCAGCAGGGCAGCCTGCAGCGCCAGCGCGGCGAGCACCAGGAAGTCGTAGCGGGCCAGCCACGCATGGGCGGGATACCAGGCCCAGGTGCCCAGCAGCAGCGCCAGCATGCACCCGCCGAACAGGCAGGCGCGCGCCTGCTTCACGCCGAAGCAGGCCAGCTCGTGCAGCGCCACGGCCCAGACGCCGCGCCGCCGCGCCCATCCGGCCGCCCTGTCGTCCAGCGCCGCCGCCAGCCGCGCCAGCGGCATCCGGGCGGAAACCTGCGTCCCGGCCATCCGGCCTCCCCCGTCGGAAAAGGCCAGCCTGGCCGGGCCGGCGGGCGGCCCGCGGCGCGAGGCATGGCCGGATGCGGGCGTTCCGGCCGCCGGCATGGGGCGGCAGGGTTCGCGGGAAGTTCCGCTTCGCGGGACGGCGGGCATCGCTGGCGGCCTTGCGCCTCCGCTCCGCGCCGATCCATGTGCGATGCGCCGGAAGCGCCCCGGAAACGCGCGCCGCGGGCCGCTTCGGGAAGGCCGGAGGCCGGCGCGGCGCGGACGCGGAACCGCCCGGATGGCGCGCCGCGCTCCCGGCCGGGATTGCCCCGCGCCCGCGCGCCCACACATTCCCATCCGGCGCCGCATCGCAGGGGCGCCCCGCGACCCGCTACAATGCGCGGTTTCTTACCCATTCCGACGCACGGCCCGCCTGCCGCGGCCGGTGTCGTGCACGCCGCCGGAGGCTCCATGCAGTACATCTACACCATGAACGGGGTGAGCAAGATCGTTCCCCCGAAGCGCCAGATCATCAAGGACATCTCGCTCAGCTTCTTCCCCGGCGCCAAGATCGGCCTGCTGGGCCTGAACGGCGCGGGCAAGTCCACGGTGCTGCGCATCATGGCCGGCGTGGACACCGACTACCAGGGCGAGGCGCGCCCGCAGCCCGGCATCAAGGTCGGCTACCTGGCGCAGGAGCCGGAGATGGACCTCACCAAGACCGTGCGCGAGGTGGTCGAGGAAGGCGTCGCCGAGATCCTCGACGCGCAGCGGCGCCTGGAGGAGGTCTACGCCGCCTACGCCGAGGAAGGCGCCGACTTCGACAAGCTTTCCGAGGAGCAGAACCGCCTGGAGAACCTGCTGGCCGCCAACGACGCGCACGCGCTGGAGCGCCAGCTCGAAGTGGCCGCCGACGCGCTGCGCCTGGCGCCGTGGGACGTGGTGGTGGGCACGCTGTCCGGCGGCGAGCGCCGCCGCATCGCGCTGTGCCGCCTGCTCTTGTCCAAGCCCGACATGCTGCTGCTGGACGAGCCCACCAACCACCTCGACGCCGAGTCGGTGGAATGGCTGGAGCACTTCCTGCAGGACTACCCCGGCACCGTGGTGGCGGTGACGCACGACCGCTACTTCCTCGACAACGCCGCCGAGTGGATCCTCGAGCTGGACCGCGGCCGCGGCATCCCGTGGAAGGGCAACTACTCCTCCTGGCTGGAGCAGAAGGACCAGCGCCTGAAGCAGGAGGCGCAGCAGGAGAAGGCGCGCCAGAAGGCGATCGAGAAGGAGCTGGAGTGGGCGCGCTCGGCCGCCAAGGGCCGCCAGTCCAAGGGCAAGGCGCGCCTCAACCGCATCGAGGAGCTCAACGCGGTCGAGTACCAGCGGCGCAACGAGACCAACGAGATCTTCATCCCGCCGGGCGAGCGGCTGGGCCAGGAGGTGATCGAGTTCGTCAACGTCAGCAAGTCCTTCGGCGACAACCTGCTGATCGACGACCTGTCGTTCAAGGTGCCGCCGGGCGCCATCGTGGGCGTGATCGGCCCCAACGGCGCGGGCAAGTCCACCCTGATGAAGATGATCATCGGCGAGGAGAAGCCCGACCGGGGCGAAGTGAAGATCGGCCACACCGTGAAGCTGGCCTACGTCGACCAGTCGCGCGGCGCGCTCAACCCGAAGAACAACGTGTGGCAGGAAGTGTCCGGCGGGCTGGACATCCTCACCATCGGCAACTTCGAGATCCAGTCGCGCGCCTACATCGGCCGCTTCAACTTCAAGGGCACCGACCAGCAGAAGATCGTCGGCCAGCTCTCCGGCGGCGAGCGCGGCCGCCTGCACCTGGCCAAGACCCTGCTGCAGGGCGGCAACGTGCTGCTGCTCGACGAGCCCTCCAACGACCTGGACGTGGAGACGCTGCGCGCGCTGGAGGAGGCCCTGCTGGAGTTCCCCGGCTGCGCGATGGTGATCTCGCACGACCGCTGGTTCCTCGACCGCATCGCCACGCACATCCTCGCCTTCGAGGGCGACTCGCACGTGGAGTTCTTCCCCGGCAACTACAACGAGTACGAGGCGGACAAGAAGCGCCGCCTGGGCGACGAGGCGGCCAAGCCGCACCGGGTGAAGTACAAGAAGCTGGCCTGACGGCTGCGCCGGCGGCGGCGGCCGCCGCCGCGCCCCGACCGCCACGCTCCGAAGCGACAGGCTCCAAAGTGCATCCCTCTCCCTCCGGGAGAGGGGCTTTCACGCTCACCGCCCCTCCGCCGACATCGACGGCGGCGCGTCGGCCGGGTCGGCGCCCCAGGCCTCGTTCGGCTCGGGTCCCATCGTGAGCACCAGCGTGGCGCCGTCGGCGATGTCCGCGTGGCTGAACCACGGTTTGCTCCACGGCTTGCCGTTGAGCGTCGCGGACTGGATGTAGACGTTCTTCGCCGAGTTGTTGCGCGCGACGATCTCGAACACCTTGCCGTTGCCCATGCGCAGGCGCACCCGGTCGAAGATCGGGCTGCCGAGGATGTAGTCGGGCGTGGACGGATCGACGGGATAGAAGCCCATCGCGCTCAGCACGTACCAGGACGAGGTCGAGCCCTGGTCGTCCATGCCGGGGAAGCCGTAGCCGCTGGCGTCGCTGCCGTACAGCTCGGCGAGGATGCGGCGCACCAGCGCCTGCGTCTTCCACGGCTGGCCGCTCCAGGCGTAGAGGTAGGGCGCGTGCTGGTCCGGCTGGTTGCCCTGCACGTATTGCCCGATCAGGCCGGTGCAGTCGCGGCAGATGCCTTTGGGCCGGTACGGCGTGGAGAAGAACGCATCGAGCTTGGCGTTGAACGCGTCGCGCCCGCCGAGCAGGCCGAGCAGGCCCCGCACGTCGTGCGGCACCAGCCACAGCGTGGACCAGCCCGAGGCCTCCTTCATCATGAAGTTGTAGTAGGGCTCGCCCGGGTCGAACGGCGCGATCCACTGGCCGTCGGCGGTCTTGCCGCGCATGAAGCCGACCGAAGGGTCGAACACGTTGCGGTAGTTCGCGGCGCGGCGCAGGAACATCCGCGCGTCGTCCGCCCGGCCGAGCCGGCGGGCGACGTCGGCCAGCGCGTGGTCGTCCCAGGCGTATTCGAGCGTGGTGGCCACGCCCGCCTTGCCGCCGGCGTAGGGCGGGCTGGGATCGCCCGGCGGCACGACGTCGGCGATCCAGCCGTTCCTCGCGTACTCGTCCAGGTAGTCGCGCGGCCCCCTGGGATCGGTCGCGTTCTTGCGCAGGTACGCATACGCGGCGGCGTAGTCGAACGGGATGCCGCGCCGCCACGCGCCGTCGTAGAGGAGCACGGCATGGTCGCCGTGGAACGAGGTGTTCATGTAGCCGCGCTCGCGCGCCATGTCGAGCTCGGAGCGCATGATGTCCTGCACCACCTGCGGTTCGAGCAGCATCAGCAGCACGATCTGGTTGCGGCCGGTGTCCCAGAACGGCACCGGCCCGTAGCGGTCGTGCTCGGCGACGCGCACCTGGCCGTTGCCGTCGGTGAAGCGCTCGCCCTTGCGCGCGACCAGCCGCGGGCTGGCGAAGGCGTGGTAGAGCGTGGAGTAGAACAGCCTGCGCTGTTCCGGCGTGCCGCCCGTCACCTCGACGCGGCCGAGCAGCTTCGCCCAGGCCGCGCGCGCCTGGGCGCGCACGCGGTCGAAGTCCTCATCCCCGGCGCGCAGCCGCTGCTCGGCCTCGGCGGCGCTGTGGCCGTGGGCGATCCGCACCAGCACCTGCTCGCCGGCCTGCGTGTCGAAGGTGACGTAGGCGCCCGCGTAGCTGCCGGACACGCTGCGCCGCCCGGCCTCCACGTCCTTGTCGCCGATGCCCCAGCCCTCGTGGCCCGGGACCGCGCGGAAGGTGCCGAAGCCGGCGAACGGCCGCGAGAACTCGGCGACGAACCACGCGCCGTCCGCGTCCTCCCTCCCGCGCCGGCCGGTGGCGACGCCGCGCACGGTGCGGTCGCCGACCACCTCCACGTCGCCGCCCTGGCGGCGCAGGTTGACGATGACGTTCGAGCGGCGGCTCGCCGGGAAGGTGAAGCGCATCAGGCTGGTGCGCTGCGTCGCCGTCAGCTCGACGCGGGTGTGGAAGCTGTCCAGGTCGACCTTGTAGTAGCCGGGCGAGGCCGTTTCGCCCTTCTTGTCGTAGTACGACTGCGCGTAGGCCGGCGGCACGGTCCAGTCGCCCGCCACCGGCATGACCATCGGCTCGGCGCGGCCGCCGTAGGTCGAACCGCCGCCGCCGGTGAAGCCGATCATCGTGGGGTTGGCGTAGTAGTAGGGCGTGGGGACGCCCGTGGGATAGCCGAGGTCGAGGTTGACGTTGACCGGCGCCGCCTCGACCGCGCTGTGCGGCAGGCGCGCGCCCGGCGAGGTGATGCCCGAGTACAGCGGCTCGCCCGGCGGCGGCGCGTTGCCGATCAGCTCCCGCCGGTCCAGCGGCGCGGTGCCGACCAGGGGGTTGGCTTCGTCGACGCCCTGCGTTGCGGATCGCGGTGCGCCGCCGCCCTGGGCGTGGAGCGAGGCGATGTTTCCAAGCGCGAAGGCCATGAGCGCGAAGGCCGGCGCAAGGTGCCTGCGGGCCGATGAAACGCGACGGCAAGAGCATGCGGAAGATGAGGACATGGTTCTTTCCGGTCCGTGCGTGAATGAAGGTGCGTCATCCGTCACGCCGGCGGGCTCTTTCTCCTTCCCTCCGGGGTACGCGGGGAGCGCGCATGGATGTGCGCGGCTTCGAGGAGCGAGGAGAAGGCCGGGACGAGGGACCGGTGCTCGCGGGAACGTGGCATCCGGAAGCGTGCTTCGACGAAGTTTTCCCGCGAGGTTGGCCCCTCACCCCGGCCCTCTCCCCGGCAGGGAGAGGGAGCAGGCCCGGAGGGTTTGGGCAGCCGTGGCTGCATCGCCCGCCGTGCTTAACCGCCGTCTCCGAACTTGTAGGTCAGGCCCAGGTAGTACTGGCGCCCGGCGTATTCGAGCTGGTACAGCCGCGCCGTCGTGTCGCCGCCCAGGTACGAGCGGGGCTTGGAGCGCGTCAGGTTGATGATCGACGCGGTCACCATCAGGTGCTTGTTGAACTCGTAGTCGCCGTTCAGGTCGAGCTGGTGGTAGGGCCGCGTATAGATCGGCAGGCCGGACGCAAGCCCCTGCATGGTCCGCCCCGTCCAGTTGTTGGTGGCGCGCAGCAGCAGCCCGTTCTTTTCGTAGAACAGCGACACGTTCGCCGCGTACTTGGCGCTGCCGATCAGCTCCGACTTGCCGACCTGGGTGTCGCCGAGCGAGACCGGGGTCTCGTTGGTCTTGTTGAGCGTGTAGTTGACGATGTAGCCGAAGCCCATCTCGAAGGTGTGCTGCGTGTACAGCTCCACGCCCTTGGAGGTGCCCGAGCGGCCGTTGGCGTTGGTGCTGTACTGCATGAAGTTCTGCTGCGTGCCGCCGACGTCCACGGTGATGTTGTTGACGGTGACCGGCACGACGAAGTTCTTCACCTTCTTCTGGAACAGGTCCACGCCGACCACCGACTCGGGCGCGTAGTACCACTCGCCCGCCAGGTCGAACTGGGTGGCCGTGAACGGCTTGAGGTCCGCGTTGGCGCCGCTGCCGTACCAGCCCGGCAGGGGCGCGCCGAACTGCTTGCGGTCGTCGTAGTACGCCTGGGTGTTGTTGGTGAGGCTGCCCAGCTGGGCCAGGTCGGTGTAGTTGGCGCGGGCCATCGCCTGCGACCCGGCGGCGCGGATCACGAAGTCGTGGGGCAGGGTCCAGGCGATGTTGAAGCTGGGCAGGAGCTTGTTGTAGCGCTTGCTGGTGGAGGCGTTGGTGAACGTCTGCACCACCGACTGCTCGCGCGGCAGGTACTGGAAATCGCCCGGCGCGCAGGGGCCGCCGCCGGCGTTCACGCCGCTGGCCGGGCAGATCAGGATGTTGCCGTCCGCGTCGTGGTAGTACACCGCGTTGTTGGTGGTGATCTCGTCGGCGACGGTGATGTCCTGCTTCGTGCTGACGAAGCGCAGGCCCACGTTGCCGCGCAGCGTGCCCGTGTCGAAGTTCGCCTGCACGTAGGCCGCCGAGATCTTTTCCTTGATCGAGGACCTGTCCTCGGGGTGGTTGAAGAGCACCCGGTCGTAGGTCGAGTTGAGGTAGTTGTAGTAGGCCGGGTAGTTGATCGCCGGGAAGACGTTGTCGTTGTAGGCCTCGGTGCTGCCGTCGAGCATGTTCGGCAGGAGGAAGCCCGCCGGCAGCTGGCCGGCGTTCGGGTCGCAGGTCTGGAACTGCAGCGTGGTGCCCTTGCAGTACCAGCGCAGCTCGTTGTTCACCTGCGAAGCGTGGTTGTCGCGGTACTTCACGCCGAACTGCAGCGACTGCATCCAGCTGGAGTCGAACGCCCAGGTGAAGTCCAGCTGGGCGAAATTCTGCGAGGTGGTGGTGTTGACCATGTTGGAGCCGGTCGAGCCGAGATCCACCTGCCCCGCCCCGGCCAGCATGTTCCGCAGCACGTCGGGCGAGGCCGTGATGGTCGGCTTGCCGTTGAGCGTCCACGCGGCGCCGTTGCTGCCGTCCACCCACTGGCCGTCGACGAAGTTGCGCGGCTTGGCGGCCATGCCCAGCTCCACCGACGGGCCGCCCGTCGCCCAGGTGCGGCCGACGTTGAACGAGCCGCTGAGGTCGCCGCCGCTGTCCCACTCGCCCTCGAGGTTGAGGGTCTGCGAGGTGGCCTTCTCGACGGAGTAGTTGCCGTTGAGCCACGGGATCTCCGTGGAGCAGACGTCCACCGGCTGCCGCTGCGCGCCGGTGACGGGGTTGGTCAGCGAGTTGCAGCCCGTGCCCGCGGGCGGGAGCACGTAGTTCACGCCGGTGACGACGGTGTGCGACGGGTCGAACGTGAGGCCGTCGGGGGCGAGCAGCCGGCCCTGCTGGTCCTCGTAGCTGCCGGTGGGCAGGCCCCACTCGGGAACCTCCAGGGTATTGGTGATCTGGGTCTGCTCGCGCTGGAAGCGGAAGTAGTTGCCGGTCAGCAGGAAGTGGCCGGTGGGCCTGAACTGCAGGGTGGCCTGGACGCCCTTGGTCTTCAGGTCCAGCTGGTTCCGGCTGGTGGAGAACTGCTGCGGCATCCAGTAGCCGGAATAGCTGTTGCCGGCCTGGTCGGTCACGCCGCCGCCGGGCCACAGGGCGATGTTGGGCGCCACGTCGGGGCCGTAGGGCTTGCCATGCACGTTCACCGGCGGCTCGGTGCACGTCGCGTAATCGGTGCAGTCGTTGGCCCACCAATGCCAGCTCGACGCATTCGCCGTGTAGTCGACGTCCCGGCGCTTCAGGTACGTGCCCGCGACCAGCACGCCGAAGGTCTCGTCCTTGTTCTTCCAGGACCACAGCGCCGAGGCCTGCGGCGTGATCCTGCTGCTGTTGTCGGAGCCCGCCCCGTTGATGGACACGAAGCCGTCGTTCGCCCGCATCTCCAGCGGGCGGCGCGTGCGCAGGTCCACGTTGCCGCCGATGCCGCCCTCGTCCAGGCGCGCCTCCAGGCTCTTGTAGAGCTTGATGTCCGAGAACATGTTGGCCGGCATCAGCGTGTAGTTGAACGAGCGCGTCAGGCCGGCCGAGGTGTCGGCCGAGGCCACGTAGTTGCCGTTCAACTCGGTGAGCGTCAGCTCGGGGGCGAGGCCGCGGATGCTGACCGTCTTGCCTTCGCCGGATTCGCGCGTGATGACCACGCCGGGCACGTGCGCCAGCGCGTCGGCGATGTTCTTGGCGGGGAACTGCGCGATGTTCTGCGCGTTGATCACTTCGACGATGGAATTGGAATCGCGCTTGTCCTGGATGTTCTGGTCGATCGACTGGCGGTAGCTGGTGACGACGACCGTCTGCAGCGTGGTGGGATTGGCCGGGGAGCCGTTCTTCTCCCTGTCCGGCTTCTTGTCCTTGTCGCCCTTCTGCGCCGTCGCGCCATCGCGCGCTGGCGGCGCCGGCGCCGCGGCGGGCGCGGACGCCTGCGCGAAGGCCGGCGCGGGCGCCGCCAGGCAGCCGGCGAACGACAGGGTCGCCGCGGCGAGCGCGACGTACAGCGGCTTGCGGGCAGAGACGTGTGGCAGGTGCGTCATGGTGTTGATCCCCATTCGGTGAACGTCCTTCCGCAGCCGCGTTCGCGCTGGCGGAAGTCCAGAAGACAGCCGACCGCGGTCCTCCTGCGCCGCCCCCCGGATGGCGTCACCCGGCGTGGATCGATTGGAGTCTGCGCGGTGATCCCCCCGTTTGATCACGTGCTGCTGGATGTCCGGATGCGTCTTGTGCGGCGGTGCCTCCCTTGGATTCGATCGATCCAAATCTGGTGTCCGACCCGTGCCGAATCTCGAATGCGGCAGGTGCCTTGGCGTTTCGGATGCGCTAGGGCGTGTCATCAATTGAGCAGGATGACGGCGGCAGCGCCGTAGATAGCACCGAGGAAATTACGAGCCGTTTTGTCGTATCGAGTGGCGATGGCGCGGTACTGCTTGAGCTTGGCGAAGAAGTT